>Ga0255743_10000114_pt1 | contig 70273 bp, 56 predicted proteins | sample 101ome_19_FD_179950 | JGI IMG/M metagenome (GOLD analysis project Ga0255743, IMG submission 179950) | Coastal salt marsh microbial communities from the Groves Creek Marsh, Skidaway Island, Georgia - 101405AT metaG (version 2) | ecosystem: Environmental > Aquatic > Marine > Intertidal zone >... | reverse complement strand
TGCAGCAATAAGTATTGTTTGATCACTGTTAAACATTGCGTACCAAGCCAAGTATATACTTGCACAAGTGGTTTTACCTGTTTGCCTAGGCATCATGTTTATGTTAAAGCGATAATTATGATAACTGTGCATTAGTCGCAATTGATATTCAAATGGATCAAAAACCAATTTTCCTTTAACAGGATGTTGTATGTGTGCAAAGTTTTTTGCAAAATACAAATATCCTTCGTCAGGATCCATACAATTTAATAAATCCTGTATCTGTGATTCGGTATATGTTTCTTGTTTATTGGCTTTTTTGGTTAATACGCCATCTAATGATTTACTCATATTAATACTTATCTACTTATTCTACGGAAGTTTTGTTTTTTCCTAAAATCTTGTTTTATAATTTCTTTAACATCTTTATAAACATCGTATTTGTCGCTTACATTTTTAACAAATAATCTGTGATATTTTTCTACATCATTTATTGTATTTTTAGATAATGTTAAATCCAAGTCTTTGTACAAACGTTCAACCATACTTAAATGTCCTAATATATCAGGGTGCGGGTCATTAACCTTGTATGCATTCTTCATTCTTCCATTAGACGAAAAAATTCTGCCTCCTATATTAGGAAGATATTTGCCGTACAATTGTTTTATATACTTTGCAGTAGAATTATTCAAAACTTCATTTTCTTTTTTCTTAGCATATCCACTTTCTTCATAAACTTCAAACGGTGTCATACTACACTGTGTTGTAATATTAAACATTCTATTAGCACTAATTATAGCAGTGTAATTTTTTATCAAATCGTTTTCATAACTCCAATGATTTAAGATGTAATTTTTATCATAAAAAACATCACTTAATACATTACCTCTACCATGTCTCCAACCTAATTCTAAAAACTTATCTTCTCTACTCCAGCCACTCCAACATACTATTATAAGATCGTCTTGATTAAATTTGTGTGTTAAATCTGCTTCCAACATTAGTGTGTGCATTGCAACATTGCCGATACCTTGTGCAGCATAATTGTAAAATTCAATATCTAAATCATGTGCAATAATATCAGCCCACGTTGGATACCAATAATTTGTAAAGCTACATCCAAACGCAAAAAATCTTTTATACACTATGCTTGATCCATTTCTGATATTGTTTATTAATTTCGTGATAGTTAGAAATAAATTTTTTTTTGTTATATGGACTTTTCTGAACTCCCATCGTAAACTTACTAGTCAAACTAGTAATTTCATTAAATTTTAATCTCGAAGCCAAATAATTGTGTGATAAGTCCTCCTGGTACATTCTAAATGTTCTGTACCAATGATAACAATTTGCCACTATTGCGTCATGTTGTGTTTTATTTCTTCTTCCATTGTGCTTTTCTTTGACACGTTCAAAATCAACAGTAATACTTTCTGGATAAGGTTTGTCATAAGTTCCCCAATTGTCTGTTTCTTCTGCTATAATAGCACTCAAAATACCATTTAATTTGTTTTTTCTATCACTACAAATCAATACCCACTGTTGTGGCCATAAAGGTACAAACTCATAATGGTCATGAATCACAACTGGTAATTTTTCAACTACACTTGCTTGATGTAATCTTTCATAAAAATTAGGAGTGTGTGTTGATATGTAAATACATCCTTGATGTTTTGCAATCCATTGAGCTATATAAATGCTGCCTGTCCTGCCAGGAGATTTAACCACATAATTCATATTACTACTTATTCAAAAAAATAGCGCCCTTAGGCGCTATTGAAGTCTGGGGGATGTTTTTATCTTTTCTTTTCTGCGTATGATGCAGCTAATTTTTCACGTAGCTGGTCTTCTAGTGCCATTGGATTATCTCCACCAGCTGCTTTATAATGTGAACCTTTACTTTTGTGTAAATCATTACCAGACGCTGTTGCAATGTCTTTTGCAGTAGAATATTCTTCTTCTGGTGAATTGTCCCAATCTTCGTCTGCCATTAATTCTATACTGCGAGCAAGATCTCCGTTTCTATGTCCGCAAGTTTGTCCAGGATTAATATCATCTACGTCAACTGCTTTAGCATCTTTAGCACCTGCTAATTGCATCATACGTAGCAAATCCTCTGCATCACCTGAAATAGTAATGTCTTCATTTACTGCACTTTCGGCAGTATCACTTTGTAATCTCATAATTCTAGCCCTTGTTTCTGGGCCAACAATACCATCAACTTGTATACCCTGACTCTGTTGGAATGTACGAACTGCACGTTCCGTAGCTGGACCAAATATTCCGTCTGCTTGACTCATTCCTAATTTCTGTTGTAATTGTTTAACACCTTCGCCTCTACTACCACGTCTCATTGTTTGATTATAATCATCGCCTTGGGGTGGAGCAGCTTGAGCCTGTTGTGGATTTTCAGCATTATCAACAGCCTGTTGTGCTGCTCTTTGTGCTTTGTTTCTTTCTAATCCCATGCCAACTAGTGCGCCCATAAGTGCTGCTACTAGTGGTGCTACTTCATTTAGTTGTTTTGTCATATTATGCTCCTATAGGACTTTTTGTATTAACAGCGTCACCGATATCTTTACTTTCTCCTTTTGGAGTATCTGAAGTTGGATCAATGTCTCTTTCGCTACGGGCTGCTTCTAATTCTTTAAGCAAATCCATTACACGATTGCCACCTACAGATTCTTGTGCGCTGTCACCGCCCATATCTTCCTGTGTAAGTTTTGCAACATATTCCTCATCGTCTTTTTCTTCTTGATACAACTCTTGAGGCTCGTTTGGATTACGTACAATTACCTTGCCTTTTTCTAAACCGCAGCATTGTTCTAAATACTGTTCTAAAACGTGTACTGTTGTAGGATACTGTAATTCAACATCGTAATATGTAACTTCCATATTTTCAAGTTGTGGAAAATCTAATGGACGTTCCTGTATAGGTGTTTTCTTACCTGGTGTCATATTAATTACACCGTATTTTTCTAAAACCACTTCTAGTCTGTTGTCAAATCCTTCTGGCAACTCGCCTGCTACGCCTACTTTAAAAGGGTAAGTTTTTTTAGATTCTGTTAAATATTCTTGTAAAGATTTCATGTGCAATATCCTATTATAACTTATTTATCTTATTAAAAGTATTTTCTACAAGATAAAGACAGAACTTTTTTTGCGATTCAACTGTTGTATGATACCCAGGATCATCGTGGTAATTTTTATAATCTTTTTTATAATAGGTTAAAGATTCATAAAACGGAATAATACATCCATATAGATTATTCCAAATTTTACTATATTCGGTTACTTCTAAATTTTTGACTCTTTGTAATTCTTCGTTTGTGTGCATAAACCAAGGCGAAAACACACATGGTATTTTGTGATGTTTTAATTGTGATAGTGCATCGCTAATTATCCACTTTTGTTTTTTTGCTTCCCATACTTCGTCGTAAAAATGTTTCATATACAGTTTAATTGCTTTTTTTTCAATGTTAGTTATGTCTAAATTTTTCATTGATCCTGCAAACGTAGTACTGAGCATGTTTACATCAGCACCTATGTGACAAATTTGATTGTATAAACTATTATCATTTGTAAGAGGTTTTTTTGAAATTTCAAATCTAGGAAAGTTAGTTGGTGTTAAAATTACAATATCTGGATTGTGTTTAATTGCTTCTTCGACTTGTAATCTTATATAATAATTACTTACACCCCTGTTTGAAAAATTAATGACAGTATAATGCTTTTCTAATAATTCACTGAAATGTGTGTTTTTTAATTCTTTGTATCGTTTATTTTTACGTGAAGTAGGTGTGCTGAAACTACATCCGCAAACTGCTATTTTCATTCTTTGTTTAAGCCTTTTAGTTTTTGTAATAAACTATTTCGGTCTGTAACCACATATCCGTCACCGTTAACTATATCACTTGGATTATTTGATCCATCTCTATCCATTTTTTCTTTTTTTAATTGTAGTTCAACCATTTTTAATTTTTTATCTAGCTTTGCTACTTTAGCATCTAGATTTGTTTTTAGCATAGTACCTGCAACTTCAAATACTCTACCACTGTAACGACTTTCTACATTCATACCTAAATCCATTAAGTCATCGTATGCTTGCATTGCTTTGTCAGCAACTTCATTAAGTTCTTTATCGGCCATTTCGCCTAAGCCTTTAACAGCTGGTAACGCACTAGCAATTTTATCAAACTCTTCTATGTCTCTAAATGTGTCTTCCTGTTCAATAATAGCTTGTTCTTTTTTTTCTTTTTTAGGTTGAACAATATCTTTATTTTCAGACATATTCAGCATATCTTCTAATTTCTTAGTCATAGTCTTTTCCATTATATGCTAGTATTTATCAGGCAAAACACCAGGATAATATTTTGACGCTGTTGGTTTTTCTTTTTGCATCTAAATCTAACAAATATTCTTTCAGTAGTTTATTTCCCATTGTATTATAGTTGTATTCTTTTAACATTTCACTTACAAATTTATTTTCGTTTTTTGCAAATATTTTTTTTGCTTTTTTTATTGTTTTTGGTTTCAAACTATTGATAGATAAAAAATCTGGATGATTTAATTTATAGTATTGTAAATTAAATTTTCTCGACATTTTATTATGTAAATTAGGAATATCAAAAAGGTTCAAAGCACTCACAGTAACATTTAACCTAATATCTGCAAAACTTCTTGTTGTGTTTAAAAATTTTATTTTTTCTTTAAAATTTGTAGGAAATCTTATAAGGTTGTCAACTTCTGCGTATCCATCAATACTTACAATTAATACTATATCTTTGAATTTTTTAAGTAAATTTATCATTTTCTCATTGTAACTAATACCATTTGTGTTTACCATAATTTGTGTATGTTTACAATTGAAACTAAATTGAGATAGATATTCTAAAAAATCTAATACTTCTTTCATATAAAACGGTTCGCCACCAGCAATATATATTTTCCTTGCTTTGTTTGCAGTATGTTCTTTTACATAATCCCAATCAAAACTTTGTTTATTTTTTATTTGATTTATATCAAATTTAGTGTTATATTTTGTCCAGATATCAACATCTTCGTACCATTTTGTACTTAAATGCGGCATACACATAATACATTTTAAGTTGCATAGGTTACCAGGACGTAGATCCCATACTTGTGTATCTTTCCATAATTTTGTATCAGGAGCGTCTAATCTTTTTGAATGTCCTGTTAGTTTTTCTTGTGTCCAACAACTGTTACATCCGGGATTTTTGATGTCATTTTCAAAGTCTTTTTTGAGATTTTTAATTAGGTTGTGATCATGTATTTTACTAGGATGATCAACATTAAAATATTCTGTAGAGTTAAACTGACAACATGGACTTACTCTATATCCATGCACAGTTAAATCTAAATGTAATCCATGCTCAAGATGCCAACAATGCATATTATTTCCAACACCACGGTAACGCAGATTTACTATTTGTATTTCTCTTTTTATCTAAATCTTGTAAATACGCTTTCATTTTTTTATTATTTTCATCATTATATTTGTAGTTGTTTGCCATGTCTATTATATAAGGATTAGTTGCTGATTTTTTTACCTTTTCTATTATTTTAGGTTTTAAGCTGTTAATATGTAAAAAATCAGGATCAGTTAATGTGTTTAATCCTATACGACGATAATATTTTTTAATTTGACTATTAATATTAGGAAAATTTAATGCACTTATAGTTGCATTTACACCGTAATGATAATTTTCTCTTTTGCTAAAAATTTTCATTTGTTTCAATTTTTCATTATAGTTAGTTGGAAATCTTATGTATTCATCTACTTCGTTAAGTCCGTCCATACTTACTATAAAAAAAACTTTTTCAAATTTACTCAATACAGTATCCCATTTGTCGGTGTAACTTATACCATTTGTATTAAATCGCAACCAAGTGTTTTTTAGATTCCAATCAAAATTAGATAGATAATTTATAAAATCAAAAACTTTTTTATCGTACAGTGGTTCTCCTCCTGCAATATATATACTATAGGCATTATTAGGTGCATGAGTTTTTACGTAGTCCCAATCAAATTCTTTTTTTGATTGTAGTTTTTCTATTATGTTTTTACCGCCTCTATACTTTGAAAAAATATCTATATCTTCGTACCATTTACTACTGCATTCAGGTCTGCACATAACACATTTTATATTACAAATATTACTTGGACGGATATCCCAATTTTCGTACTTTCCTTTAGGACTAATTTTTGGTATTCTAGTTCTATATGATTCTTTCGTGATATTTTCATTATTCCAACATAATTTACATCCACTATGCTTAATATCATTTTCAAAATCTGTTTTTATTTTTTTGATTAAACTGTGATTAGAAATATCTTCAGGCCTTTCTACTGTGATAATCTCATCACTACTGTACTGACAACAAGGAGCAACTCTGTATCCAAGATGAGTATGGTCCATATACACACCGTTTTGCAAATACCAACAACTTATACTCATCTACGCTTACCCTGATGAAAAATATCTCCCTCATTTATAATTCTAAAATTTATACCCTTTTGTTTACACCATGCTCTTGCTGCTGTCCATTTTGCTTGATTAACTGCATAATGAAGCTGATTAGTTCTACTGCGCCCTGCTTTTTCAAGTGTGGTTTGATTTGCTGGTTTTACTTCTATAAGTTCAACATTTTCTTTACCGTTTTTATCTATATACACAATAAAAAAATCAGGAACATATATAGTAAATTTTCCACTTAATGGATTTCTATAAGGTATTTTTATTGATTCGCTTGCCCATTTACTAACATTATTATTTGTATCACAAAATCTCATAAACATAAATTCCCAACTACTTCTATAAGTAGGGTGTTTACCTCCTATGTATTTTTCAGGGTTTTTGAGATTATACTTTCCTTGTGCAAATCTCGGCATTAGTATACCACATTTCTAGCTTCTATAGTTGTTGTTTTTATTTCGCTTTTTATACCTAATAAACTAACAGCACTTCGATTTGTGTTTAGTATTTTTGCCACTATTCCAGATAATTGAATTTTGTCAAATACTTTGAGTGTATCTAAAACTTTAAAAATGTCTATTTTGTCTTTTATAGATTGTTCTAAAAGAATTGCACTAATACTTAATGCAGCCTGTTCTTCAAACCCTCTATCTTTAAAAAAACCTACTGTTGCATCAACTTTGTTTGCACTTATTTCAATTTTTTTATCAAAGTATGTATCAAAAAATACTTGAATTTTTTCTTTTGAGTTTATATTTTCTAAGCTGCTCATACCGAATCTAATGTCCTTTGGTAGTATTCTTGTTTTCCTATTGGACTAAGACTGTTCCAAATATCTTTCATGTCTTGAATATTGCCCGAATTTGATGTTCCTGCTTCTAATCTAAAAACTTGGAAGCTAACTTCGTCAAGTAAATTTTGATTATTCTGTAGTGCATTTAATCTTTCTGTTCTTGACACATTTGATTGTTGTAATCCTTGTCCTGAAGTAAATGTGTTTGTTAGTTGTCCATTATTGTTATTAGTAGGAAAAGTAGCATCAATAGCACCTAAAATAAGTGCATCTAATATTCCCGCTTGTATTCCTTGTCCTTCTGTACTATTAATTATGTCCGATACATTATTGATATCCAAAGTATTGGCTATTTCTATTGTATTTTTTATATTTGCAATTGTACCTAAATCAAATCTACCAGATTCTATATCTCTAAATATACTTGTAAATCCGTCAACTAAACCACCTCTGCCAAAAATATTTGCAACACCTCCGCCTTGTATTGTTAAAGGACTTGGTGTGACATCGTAATGGGCCGGATTGGCAAAACCAGCAGGATTATCTTGTCCTGTTGTACCTCTTCCATAAACAACAGATTCATAACCTATTCTCATTGTGTTTGTCATAAATCCACTTGCGCTTTGCTCTACTCTATCGTGACTAAATTGTTCTATCATAGGATTAACCAATGTAACACTTGTATACACATTGTTTACATTTGTACTGTGTAATTGATTTATTGTAATACTATTAAAGAAAGGAACATTGAAGTTTCTGCGTCTGTCTAATCCGTGATTGTATGTGTTAGCAAATTCACCCTTGTAATGATTTACTGGAGAATTGTTGTAAGGCAATGGCACACTCGTATCTGGTTGTCCAAAACTAGTTGTTGAAGCATAATTTGGATCTTGATAGTACCATCTAAAATAACTTTCCCAAAGTAATGTTGTAAGACCAGCATTGTCATCATGAAACACAAATTCAACTGGATCATAATTTACTTTTGTTTGAATAATTTTTTTCCTATTGTACATATTGAGTGTGTTTGTATCAAATGTATAGCTAGGCATGCTTGCTGATTCTACAAGCAAATTAAATTCATTTTTTTGTAATTGGTCATATACTCCCAGTTCTAATAATGCCGATCTGTTTACATCAAAAACAACATGATATAAAAATTTTACTTTAGGTGTAAGACGTAAATTGTTTCTAATATATAAAGCACTAGCATGTGCAAAGTCGCCAAGATTTCCTTTAGGATTTCCTAACGCATTACTAAAATTGTCAAAATAATTTGCTATAAAACTGGACATACTATATTTATCTCACAAAAAAAAGGAGCATGTGCTCCTTTTCTTGTTGACAATCTCTTATCTTAATTAGCTACCGCCACCTGTTGTTAACGTGCTAGTATTTCTAGGAACTGATGACCCTACGCCTGTTCCAACTGGTGATTGGATTGCATTATCATATTGGATAGTTAATCCAACTTGTACAGCATCATTATTTGCATAGTTTAGTGTACCATAATCAACATTTGTTAAGAAACAACCGTATAGTTCCCAAGTTTCTAATACATTTGGAGTGTTTACACCATTGCCGCCGTCTAAGATTTCAATACGTTGTGTGAATTTGTAATCAATTCCAGATGCTGCACTCGACTGTTCAAAGAAATCAAATTGCTTCTGTAATTGTTCGCCAACTAATTTTTGTACATTACCGTTAACGTCATCTCTCAATTGAACTGTAACTGTATCCCAAGTATGTTTACCTGCTAAGTATACACGTGAGTTGTATACGTCAAGCGTCATTGGATCGAAACTAAGTGTAGGGCGAGTCGCTTCTACAACTTGTTTTGTAAGTTCTTGAGTTTCAGCACTTACACCAAAGTTTTCTAGTGTAATTCTAAAACGATATTGTAATTTTGGCATTAGCAAACCTTGGCTATTTGCACTGTTGTCGTTTGCTAACGGAACCGAAATTTTTGTTAATGTTGAGATTGCCATCTACTGTTCTCCTTAATACACAAGTATTTATCTAATTAGGGCCAAGTTTCCTTGACCCCAATTTTTTATAGACCTGCGATCTCTCCTGTGTTTTTAATACGCAACGGAATGTAAATAAATTCAATTGCTTTTACAGGTTCGATAGCTATATCTACATACAACTCGTTTCTATCGATTCTAGCCGGTGTATTATTTGTCTCATCGCATACTACTAAGAAGTCGTATAGTGCTCTAAGACCAACTAGTTCAATCATCAAACTCTCTACTTGCTGTTTGATTTCATCACGTGTGATTTTATCGTTTGGTTCAAATAGATATGGTTTTGCAAGTTGATTAAGCTGACTACGTAAGTACACAACTAGTCTTGCAACGTTCACTCTGTCTAGCGCACTTGCGTTTCTTGCACGGGTTTTTTGACCAAATACAACTAGTCCAGCACCGTTTAGGAATGTAATTGGGTTAACATTATTTCTATACAGTGTATCACGCTGTCCTTCGTTTAGTGCTATACTTACAAATTCATCCTCTGCATTGATATATCCAACACTTGAAGCATTTGTAACTCCGCCACGTCTTGTACCTGCTGGTGCAAACCATGGATAAGCAACTTGGTCATTAAGTGCAAATGTGCGTAGTACCATGTGTGAAGCTGGAACAACAACATTGTTTCCTACATTGTCACTTGTGTAACCGCTTGGATAATATACACCCAAGTATTCATCGCTAGTAACTAGTCCATTGTCGTTATCTTCAACTGCAAGATTTTGGTTAGTTGCCCAGTTCTCTAAACTTGTAGCGTCTGGTGTTAGTCTCATTGGCGAATCACCTACAACAAACGCAGTCAAGCCTCTGTCAAAGTTTAATGTAATCATCTCACCAATTAGTTCTGGATAACCTGGAGAAGCAATTAAGTTAAATGTTCTTGATTCATCATCACGTATATCTTGATTACTGTTCATTAACGATTGTAATGCTTGTACAACAACTTTACGCTGTGCTTTGCGTCCAAACGTTCCGCTGCCGTCTGCTTGGTTACCTGATTCAGTTACCCAACGATGCGGATAATATGCTTCCATTGCTTCATCGCTAAAGCGAGCATATCATCTGCTGTGTTTATATAATTACGCTCAAAGCGTCTTACATTAAATCCACTTCTACGTAGGTTCCACAACAGCATGCCTTTTGGATACAATGCAGGATCAGGAGCATCTGGATCTAAGTAATTGCTTGCGTTTAGATCTTCAATTTCGCCTGCTTCGTCGCTGTTAGCGCCACTTGTGTTGTAACGTGCATCTGCAAAAAGAATACCATTTTCTGTTGTTTGATCTGTATTATCAATTAGTACCCATTTACTTAGTGTTGCATTGTATATGTACACTTGAGGATAATTTTCTAAATCAGCTGTGCTAACCCAAATATCGCCTGTAACTAAATTGCCGCTATCTGAACGATCGCCATTTTCTGGTTCTGTAGCACTTACAATTGGACCTACTGGATCAGGTGCTTGCCCACTATCTACATTATAATATGGACTTGACGAGTGATTAATACCAACCCATGTTGATCCATTGTGTACCAACATATCAACTTCATCAATAGTGCTGCTGTACCATAGTGCCCCATCTTCTGCTAATGCTGTTGGTGCATCATCGCTTGCAGTATAAACTAATGGTGACCACAAACTTACAAGTAGTTTTTCAGGATCACTATCTGTTTCACCCGGCTGCCAATATAAGTTTTGTGTACCAGTTTTTGCTGTAGCATTGTATGGAGTAAATCCTGCAAATGTCATAGCGTTGCTAGTATCTGTAAGTCTTATTTCACCGCCAATTGTGTGTGTAATTGTAACTCTATTTTGAGAATCTACACTTGCAACAATGTTGGTAAATCCTGCTGCGTTAATTGCTGCTGCCATTTCTTGTGCATCGCTAGTTTGTCCTGTTGCAGTAAAACTAACTGTTTTTGCACTGTCTAATGCTTCTTGTGATTTCAAACTTTCTTGCATTGTTATGTTGTACGGACCACTTGCAAATGTGCTTGCAGTGATTTTTGCACTAGTAATAGTAGTAGCACCACCCGCACGTTTTACAAATACTTTAAAGTTGGCATTGTCATTTACCGACTCAGTAGCATTAGATTGAATGTATACTGTTCCAACTGGAATATTTGCACCGCCGCCGCTTCTATCAAGTGCGTAAATTGCGCTGTGATTAGATGCATAAATCGGTGAGTCAACTCTGTTCCAAATTTCTGTATCACCGTTGAATTGTTTTACTCTCCAATCAGCACCTAAGTTTGGATTAGTTGTTTTAATCCATACACTGCCGCTCGGTCTAGTATCACTATCATTTGTTTTAAATAATGGTACATCCGTATGCTTACTGATTTGAGCTTTTGGTGCAAGATAAAATCCTTCTTCGATACCAGCTGCTGCAAGAGGTTGTCCTGCGCCGTCAACTAGTTGAATTGTATCACTTGTACTACGATCATTCAACAATACAAGTTTATTATTTCTTGCTTCTGCTGTTACACCACCGATAGCAGCATTGTTAATGTCATTTACTAGTGATGATAATGTATTTCCTGTCAAAGTAATTTGAACTGCTTCAGCACTGCTGTCACTAGCATTAATAACGAAAGTATCTCCAATGTTTCCGATTGTTGAACTAATTGCTATACTACCTTCAACTGATGGAATACTTCCACTCCAATCAGGGCCTCCAACTAGTACCCATGTATCGTCTACATTTTTGTAATAAATTTTAATTAGATTAGTTGTTGCTACAACTGCGTAGTCGCCTTTTTGTCCTACCCAGCTACCTGGAATACCAGTTGCATCTCCACCAACTAAGTCTGTTGTATCAGTAATTACACGAGGAGTTTTTGCTATAAAAGTTTGACCTGTTTCAGTTGTAGCTGCTGAACCATCCCATTCAAAAATACCCCATTCTGTTGTTTGTGTATCTACCCACCATGTTCCGTCTTCTGGATTTGCGGTTGTTGGTGTTGAACTAGCATTTAGACTGTTTAAGTCTACATCTGCTCTTACTACATATGCTCTGTTGCTTACGCCAAGATAGCTATATGCAGCTTGTAATCCGTATTCATTTTGTTCACCGCCTTGTACAACATTATTGTTTACGTCAGTAACAAATGTTGGATCTCCAAATGTTTCTACAAGATCTCTTTGCGATGTCATCAGGTAAACTTTACCTGCATTTTCTTTTAACGTACCAGGTGCTACGCCTGTGCCGCCGCCGTTTAATTTATTTTCAGCTGTTGCTACAAAAATAATAGGTGTTGTACCAGGTTCTGCCGGAGTATAGAAACTCTCGTCGATAACGCTAACCTGAACACCAGGTGATGTTAGTGCCATTGTTTTTTCTCCTCATGGATAATACTTTCTATTATTATTTAGCTGATCTGAGGAGAAAATGGTGGTTTTGGGCGGTTATCTACGTACTTAACTGACCGTTGTACAATTGATCTATCCAAAACTTTAAATCATCGAGTGTGCCATTATTATCTAAATAAAAGTCAGCCATCCACGGTTCTAGTGTCATACTATCTATAGATTCTTTTGGCAAGTAGTCACTGCGATCAACCCAAATAGCATAATCAAAAACATTTGTGTTACGCATAGCAAAATATTCACGTTTGTTTCTAAGTCCACAATAAATATCATGCTCGTTGAAGATAGCTCTGCCTAATGTTGCAGCATCACGTTTGTTCATATCACTGATAGCATTATACCATTCAGTTCTGTGGTTATGTCTATCGGCGTAACATTCTTCTTCGCTTTCGTAGTTATATTTCTTTTTTAACAAATCGTAGATAAACAGTTTAGAGCAGAACGCACTGCTACTTTCAAAACTATATCCATATTTGTCTCTGAGTATTTCGCAGACAGTATCTTTGCCGTGTCTGCCATGTCCGATTACCAACAGCTTCTTTTTATTCATAAGTTTAATTTACAATAAAAAATAATTATTGTCAACCAATAATAAAACCGTAACCTGTACCACCTGCTAGTGCAGTAGCTAATTCATTGTCAAGTTTTTCCATTTCTGCTTGAGCTTCTGCTTTTAATGTATCACCATTTAATGTAGTGCCACCGCCTGGTCCAGCTATTGTGCTAAATTTACTACGTGCTTCGCCTAACATATACTTACAACTTGCTAGTGTATAATCTTTTACCCATTGATTAGCTTTGTAATCTTTTAAAATTTCAAAATCGGGCCTATAATTATAGCACCATAATAAAACTTCTTCATCTGCTCTTGGACGCTGAAGTATTGTTAATTTTTTTGTACTTGTATTCCATGTAAATTCAATAAAACTACCAAACATACGACCAACAAGTTCTTGTTGTTGAGCAAAGAAATCATAAGTTGCAAGACCACCAATACCACTACCTGCTAACAGATAAGTGTTTGTGTATGCTAGATTAAATGGTTCAAATAAACTGCCACCATCTGCACTACCACCTAGTCTACTACCAACACTACGTCTATAAATTTTTCTTACTTCAATTATTTCGTTAGGAAGTGTATATTCGTTTTTGTCTTGTTCAAAACCAATTGTAATGTAACTTTCTTCTACTGCATTTTCAGTTCTTTGACGGTATCTATTTAATGCTTTGCCTAAAGCAGTTTTATAATGTGCAGGATCTAGTTCAACATCAATCATGCCTCCGCCTAAAAAGGTTTCAACATAATCATAAATTTCTTGGTATGCGGTAGTATTACTCATAGTTTGTCTCCAAAAGTATTTATCGATAAATATGTGTATGCCAAAGCTAAGTTTATATAGACCACAAAAATCAAAAGACTACACTTTCTTAGATAACACTATCTATGAAATGTTTACTGTAGGTGGTACCGATTTTGTAATTCACAAATATTTAGGTCCAAAAAATCCATCAGATGCTGATGCCACAGCAGACCAACCTCAATACGATTCTGTAAAATCTACAAACATTCAGGACTTGTTGTTTTTAGAAAACAGAGACAGAAAATATGACAGAGATGTTTATGTAGTACGTGGTCACTACAATGTACAAGATAACGATTTTGATTTAAGTCAATTTGGATTATTCCTCAGCAACGATACATTGTTTTTAACAGTACATATAAACAGTAGTGTAAAAACTATTGGTAGAAAACTTATGCCAGGCGATGTAATTGAATTACCACATTTAATCGATGAATATGCTGCTAATGATTTAGAAATAGCACTTAAAAGATTTTATGTGATCGAAGACGTAACAAGAGCAAGCGAAGGATTCTCACAAACTTGGTATCCACACTTATACAGATTAAAAGTAAAACAAATTTACGATGGACAAGAATACAAAGATATTTTAGATTTACCTGCTGCTGAAAATAGCGATAAGACGCTAAGAGATATTATGTCAACATTCGAAATAGAAATGCAAATTAATGATGCTGTAATTGCACAAGCAAACGACGATGTCAAATATGCTGGTTATGCAACACAACAATTTTATACTGTGCAAGTTAACGACGATGCTAGTGTTAGTATTGTAAGTGTAGATGTTGATAATATAGATGTATCAAGTGGCATTACTGCTGATGTAATTTATGAAACTCCATTAGCAAGTGGTTATTTAGGATATTTAGTAGGAGATGGTATTCCACCAAATGGATCACCTTTTGGTGTAGGAAGTAGTTTTCCTCCTTTATCAGAAAACGGAGATTATTTTTTAAGGACAGATTTATTGCCAAATAGATTATTTAGGTACAACGGCAGTGGTTGGACTAAAATTGAAGATAATGTTAGAGCAGAACTTTCTAATACAGATACACGTAATACACAACTTGGAACGTTTATTAATAATAGCACAGTAAACGAAATTAGTGGAGAAGTTGTTGTAGAAAGACAAGCACTAAGTAAAGCTCTAAAAGCAAAGGCAGATAACTGATGCAATATTTTTATGATGGTCAAGTAAGACGTTATGTTACACAAATAGTACGTGCTTTTAGTAACTTTAGTTATAAAGACGGTGATGGTGATCTTAGACAAGTTCCGGTAACTTATGGTGACCTTACAAGACAAGTTGCTAGTATTATGCGTGACAATAGTGAAAACAAAATTCCAAGTGCTCCTCGTATGGCAGTTTATATCACTGGTTTAGAAATGGACAGGACACGTACCAGTGATAGTAGTTTTGTGAGTAAAGTAAATTTACGTGAAAAACAATTTGATGAAGAAACAAACAGCTATATTGCACAACAAGCAAAAGGATATACTGTAGAAAGGTTGCATCCTAATCCTTTTACGTTGAGTGTAAATGTTGACCTGTGGAGTACAAGCACAGATCAAAAATTACAAATACTTGAACAAATATTAATGCTTTTTAATCCAAGTTTAGAGTTTCAAACAAACGACAATTATGTAGACTGGACAAGTTTGACAGTGTTGTTTATGGAGGATATAACTTTTAGTTCACGTAGTGTACCTGTAGGAACAGAAAGTGAAATTGATATATGTACAATGAGTTTTACTGCTCCAATTTATATTTCTCCACCTGCTAAAGTCAAAAAATTAGGTATTATTACAAAAATTATTACAGGTATAATAAACTCTGACACAGGTACTTTAGAACTTGACGGTTTTACTCCAGATCCTGATTACATTCCAGAAGCAACAGGATTAGGTGTACAGCTCAATCCGCACGTTACATCTTATAGACAATATGGTATAGATGTAAACAACGGATTAGCATTATTAGCTACAAACAAGTTATTATACAAGCCAGATGCACATTGGTTAGATGTAATGGAAGCAGAATTGCCTTCACAATATGAACCAAATATTAGTCAGATAGAATTACGTAGAACTTACTTTGACACACCAGTTAGAGGAACTATTGAAATAAATCCTAGCGATACAACAGAATTGTTTATTGATTACGACGAAGACACTCTTCCTAGTAATACTCTGATAGAAGGTCCTTCTCGCAATCCTGCACAATACGGCACGGTTGATTATATTATAAATCCTCGTACATTTAATCCAACAACTATTAAAACCAGTGGAGTAAGGATATTGGTGTTAGACGTTATAGGTAATGCAGCGGTAAGAAATTATACACCAACTGGAACAACAAATCGTATTGATACTTACATAGAATATTATATTAATGATATAGAAAAACCAGATGGTGTTACAAGCGGTACATCGTTTCCTGGCTCTCCTACAAAGGGAGATTTGTTTTATAGGACAGATGAAGATAAGTTATACTTTTATCAGCAAAGTTGGTGGTTAGCTGATAAAGTTACAAGCATTGAAGTTACAGTAGATGGAGAAAGTGTTAGTGCTAGTGTACAAAACATTGGTGGCTTGTTGTCTATAATATTAGATGAAAATGTAACGCCTGACAATGCTGTAAAATATACACTACATTTCAATGATGACGGAGCAGACGCTTGGAAAAATAATGATGGCACAGACTTTTTTGCTGACCAGAACGACATAGTAGAATGGACTGGTTCTAAATGGCAAGTTGTATATGATGCAAGTGAATACACAACTCCTATATTTACTACAAACTTAAATACCGGAGTCCAATATGTTTACCAAGGTGAAGATTGGGTTGAAAGCATTGATGGTTATTATCCAAAAGGTACTTGGAGTATAATACTTTAAAATAAGTATTTTTATGAATAAAATTATTTGCAGTGGCGCATTATTTTATAGTTTAAGCACCAAGAGATTTCTCCTATTATATAGAAATAAAAAAGGCACCAATGGTAATTGCTGGGGCTTAGTTGGTGGAAAAAATGAAGGATGCGAAACACTTTGGGAAGGTTTGCAAAGGGAAATTGATGAAGAAATTGGTACAGTAAAAATTAAAAAAACTATACCATTAGAAAGTTTTGTAAGCAATGATGAACATTTTAACTTCCATACATATCTATGTGTTGTTGAAAACGAATTTATTCCCACACTAAATTTTGAACACAGTGGTTATTGTTGGTGTAGTTTTAACAAATGGCCAAAACCTTTGCACACTGGATTATTAAATACACTGCGTAGTAAAACAAATAAAACCAAAGTAGAAACTATTATTCAAGTTGCTCATTTAATTTAGCAAACTGATTGTGCAACCAATCAAAATCATTTATTTTAGATAATGCTATTTGATTATCTACATTTGTACTTCCGTATTCACGTCCGGCAATTGCTCCTGCTATGGCATATTTTCCAAACGGTTTGTCTTCTCCTCTTGTACACCATGCATCTAATCTAAATTCAGTTTCGTCATCTTTTTGTCTGTCAATAATTTTACTAGATAATTTAACGCATTCTCTAAATGCACTCTTCCAGGTATTAAATGGATCTGTATTAAACGCTGTGGTATTGCTCATAGTTTCAATACCTTTGAATTTATTACTAATACTTGTAGTCATATCTGTTTTTGTAACATCCATGTTTTGTGTTAATTTAGTAGGCAATAATTTTACACCACCATAACCATAAACTAAATTGTTTACTGGATTAAAACTGCGCCAAACGTGAACAGTTTTTTTACCATCTACATCATAGTGTGCAATTTGATAGTCAAAATCAAAAGTTTCTAAAATATCAGCATCGCCATCAACTACCCAAAACATTTCAGTATCAACTATCTTAGCTGCATATTTGTGAGCTTGGTGAATTCCCTCAATGCCGTGAACCCTATGTATTGCTCGATCTGGAAATTGTTTTTTAAGTTTTTCAAAATTTTTATCTGCATTAGGTTCGTTGTAACTTATAAAAACAATATCATAAGGTTGGGGTTTACTTGCTATAATGTCGTGTTCTTTTTTATGTGCAAAAAATCTGTATTCAAATTCTTTCCTACTGATCCTAATATCTTTGCTTATTAATGCTATACCATCATAATAATTTTGATTTTTAAATACATGGTGTATTTTTCTATTAAATTGATCATGATGGCTAATATAAAAATTAAAATTAAAGTTTTCATTAATATCAAGATCGGGATAAATCATCCAAAACATATCTTCTTTTACATCATTACAAGCATTCATATAATCTTTGTAATTGTTTACTGTCCACTTCTTAAAACTTTTAGGATAGCTTGCTATAATATCCAATTCGTTTTTTGTAACATAAAATCTGTGTTCAATTTCACGTTCGCTAATTTTTTTGTCTCGAGGTAATAATACGATACCGTCTCTATGCTCACCATTTAAAAATACTTGTACAATACCTTTATTTTGATATGGAACATGATAATTAAAGTCAAAATCGGATGCTACTTCAACATCACTAGGAATTGCCCAAAACATTTCTGTTTGGCAATGTAGTAATGCTTCTTTGTAATCATTATAATTGTCAACAGTAAATTTTTGATACGGAATAGGATCACTTGCTATAATTTTTACTTCTTTTTTGTTTGCATAAAATCTGTAATCTAATTCGTTTTTTGTAAAATTATAATTTTTTGGTATTAAACATACCCCATCAAATGTTTCACTATTACCATTTCCAAACACATGAATATTATCTAAACTCCAGTAGTCTGGTTTGTAGTTAAACTTAAAACTGTCTCTAATTACAACGTTACTAGGAACTGCCCAAAATAAATCTGTTGTACTATTTTTCTGTGCTTCTAAAATATCTTCAGGAGTGTTTACATAAAAATAATCAAACTTTTCTCTACCGTGGTAGATATCATATATGCTAGATATGTATTGTCCTTTTTTAACTTTGTAGCTGCCAGGCTCTGTTGGAATTAGCCTTACACTTTCATAAGTTTTAACTTTTTTACTGTCTTTGTATATTTCTGGAAATGCGTGTATTGCTGGTTCTTCATCTTTTTTTGGTCTGTAGTACCACGGAAATCCGTTTAATAAATTTGCATCAGGATTAACAAGCCATACATAATCTTGATACCCTTGCCAGTCTTCAATTTCTTCTTCAGAATATACAACTGGATATTTTTTAAGAAAATGATTTTTTAAATAATCTTGACCATTGTGTAAATTTCTTCCATAGAGTTCAAACTTATCTAATACTTTCATTGAATATCCTCTAATTTAAATGCTTTTGTTCCAACGTGTGCTAACATATTACTTGTATCACAATCAACATATGTCTTGTATCCATGTTCTGCTGCTAATTTACAAAACCATATATCTTCTCCTGAGAAGTCGTCAAGCTCTTCGTTGTAAGCATGATTAAACCAAGGTTTAGGTAAATTTTTATAAACATCAGTTTTTACAAGCATACAACCCATACCTACAGCAAATACTTCATGTAAACCTTTATTTGCATTTAGTTTAGTAGGTGGATTATTAAAGTCCATAAATGCAACGTTGCTATAAGGTTTGTATCTAGTGCTATATGTACATGCTATAATATCTTTTTTGTGTGCATAAAGTTTTTTAAAGATTGTAACTGGAATATACATGTCACTGTCAAGCCAAAGTATATAGTCCGCATTTGCCTCAAGTGCTTCGTTTACTAGTTGTGTTCTGCTGTTTGCAATTACGCTACCTAAAACAAAATGCAAACTATAATCTATATTTTGCTTTGTTAGATAGGCAGTGATGTTTGCTAGAGATTGTGCAAATACAGTATGCACAGTATCTCTAGCAGGAATGCAAAGAGCAATTTTCATTTACTTAAAGTGTTTGTGGCATAGATTCTTGTGCAAATTCTTTTTCTGCTTCAACTGTTGCATCATTGATTGAACGTGCTGTTGCAGTGCAGATTTTTACTGCTTCGTTAAAATCTTCTGCTGGTAATGCACTAGCACCTAACATGTGTTCGGGTTGTACTTTACCAATAGTGATTAAATCTGCTCCCATTTTACGTCCAAAAATTTGGATCCAATGGTAACGATCGTCGTCTTCTGGAATGTCCAGTTCGTCAATGGCTTTGTTTGCTTCAATCTCTGTCTGTGCTTCTAGTTCAATTGTTGCAAGCACAGCACGTTTACGAGCTTTGGTAAATTCTTGTGCTAAGTCTACATTCAAGACTTCGTATAATGTTTTCATGTATTGCTCCTGATTATGTTGCTGGTGTATAGTATCCACCAAAAGAATCACTAAGAGAAATCTGTCCTGATGATATACCAATAAATGCTCCAAGCGTTGCACGTAACAAAATAGGAGTAGTACTACTACCAAAATAGTTTCGTACTTGACTCATTGTAATTGTGCTGCCTGTTGCTGGTAATGCCATACTTATTTCCTAGTTTATCGTTATACTAACATAATATATACCACAGGTCAACTGCTTTTTAACTCATTAATGGTATTTTTTAATTCATCTATTTGTTGCTGTTGTTCTTTAATAGCTTCGATAAGCAATGGTACAAGTTTTTCATACTTCACTGTAAGATACTGAGGATCACGTGGAGAAGGTGCAACAACTTCTGGCAAAACTTTTTCAACTTCTTGGGCACTCACTCCTACTTGAGTGTCTTCATTATTATATCCTAAACTTTTTGCAACTTCGTTTTCTGTATATAGATATCCGTTTAGACTTTTAACTTTGTCAAGTGCATTTGATATAGTTCCTTTAAAAGTTTTTAAACGTTCGTCTGAGTAGTATGCTGTAACTTCGCCTGTGGCAGTAAAGTTGCCAGTGATTTGCATTTTTGCAGCGCCATTGTCACTTGTGCTACCTATAAGAACGTTACCTCCAAACGGTGCTAATTTAACCAAACCGTTGTCTTCAACTTCAATGCTTGGAACACCTGATACATCGTTAACACTGAAGATAGTGCCTGTTAAACTAGGTGTAATACTGAACAGTTGTCCAGCAGAACTTTCCCAACTTAGGCTGTTGTCATCTAGTACGTTTTGTGTTATAGGATCGTTATCAAATCCTGTGAACACAATGCTAGGTAAACCACCTGCATTTCTTTGTGGTGTAATTACAATATTTTTATCACTGTTTGCCATTTGCGTTTCCTAATATCTATGTGTATTTATCTGCCGTGCCAGCTTCTAGTACTTTCCCATACTTGGTTGATTTCTGTATTTGTTAGTTCTCTATCCCACACTAAACATTGACTCATTGATCCGCCTTCTACTGCGCCTGCATATCCAGTACCCATGCGTAATTCGCCAGCTTGAGCTGGAGGATCTGTGCTTCGTGCTGTGTAATTTTGTACGTAATTAGCACCGTCTATACTGTAATATCCTGCACGATTAGTACCGCTAATTTTTGCAGTGGTCATTTTTATACTAACCATTTTCCAATCTCCATTAGTACCTATACTTGCAGTACTACCATAATCATAGTTGCCCGGTCTACTGTACCAACTGATAGTTTCACCAGTTTCCCATGTACAAGCAATTTCTTGTCTATAGCTGTTGTTATTTGTTCCATTTTTTTCAAAAATTGTATCACGTTCTGTCATGTCAAAACTTTTTAACCACATAACAAGTGTAGTACCGCCAGCCATGTCAACTTTTGTTCCAGCTGCTTCACTACATCTAAAATAAACACTACCATTAAAATTTGGGCAATTAAAGTTAGTTCCAAGATTTGGTAAATTTGTTGTTGAACTAAAACTGTTTATTTGATCAATTCTCAAACCTTGACCAGCATCATAAAAATTGTTCCAATTACCGTTACGTGCATATTCTTGAGGAAAGTTTGCCCAAAACTTTACATCGTCAAATACACTTGCTATACTAGGTTTTCCGTATCGCATTCCCATTATATTAGTTCCATCTTCTAACAGTTACATAAGTACCTGCATAAGTGCAACATACAAGATAATGATAACCTGTGCTAGGATCGTATGCATAATCTAATCCGTTTAAAGCATTAGAAACAGTGCCCATTCTAAAACTACCTACCCTTGTGCCAGTGCTGAGATCAAACGGAGTACTACACTCTATTACGTTGACACAATTGGAATTATTTATAGCAAATGCATATCCAGCAAATACATATTTTCCCGAATAACTCCATGCTACTCCTTGATAAAATGTGTTGTTAGTGCCGCCAGTGAAATTAGCTATTTGTTGTGAATTTGTAAAATCATAAGGACTTTCACATCTTATTTGATATAAATTTTGTGTCGAACTTTGGTTACAAGCAAATAAAAAATTAAGTCCGTCAATACTCCAATCGCCTGCAAGTAACGCATTACCGGTATCACCGCCGATAGATGTTCTTGACACAGTAGTATTGGTTGCAGTGCCATTTGGTGTATTGTATCTATTTTCAAAATCTGTAAAGGTAGTGTTAGTTCTAAAAGTAGCAGCATGTAATTTATTGCCATTATCGCACCAATCTACATAAGCATTAGAAGTGTTTAATACTTTATTGTTTTCGGTTCTATTAGCAGTTGAAAAATTCCATGGAGTATTTTCATAGTGTCCAATAGTTAGGTCAGCAGCTGAGAAATCTACTACGCAAACATGTTTACCATCGTGTGAAACAGTAATATCATTTAAATTACCATCAAGATTTCCGCTTGTTCCTCCAATTACTCCTGAAAAAACAAAGTCTTCTGTTGCCCAATTATCTTCTCCTGCTGCGTAATTGGTTGTGTCGTCTAATTGCGGTCTTCCGCCAAAATGCATTCCCATTATAAGTTATACCTTTCTCGTTTTACAGAAAAGTTTGTAGATATTTCTTCTGCCTGTAGGGCTCTATCATACAAACTACAAGAATAAAATTTCATACCAGTTGCTTGATTTGCATCAAAACTGCCTTTAACACTGTCTTGTTCTTGATTTAATATCCATCCTTGTGTTGTTTTTATATCGTTAGCCTGTGTCCATGTTCCAACATAGCTTCCGTTTTTATAATATTCCTGACTAGTGCCGCTATGACGTATAGTAAAAATCATTACTTCATCAGGTGAAAAACTAACATTTGATCCGCCTGTGCGAGTTTCGTTCCAAGCAAAAAAAGTAGTTTGTTTTTGGATGATGTGAACATTGTTGTTAGCCGAACTTGCCATACTATGAAAATAATTTGTACCACTTTGATTATCAATACTGAAAACAGTTTCTATAGTCCATTCATAGCTATTTGTTAAACTTTGCAAAGCTGATTCAGGAAATGTTATATATGAGCTAGTTTGTCCTCCAGCAAATGCCAATCTGCCGCCAAAGTCGCTTGTATAATTTATAGTTCCACTCAGCGTTGCATTTCGATTACCTACAATATCATAAACTGTAGTACCACTGCCTGGATATGAGCCGTTGTTACCTATGTCAACTGCCCAAATCAAAGCATTAGTTACTACTTTTGGATTTCCAAATTTGATTGCCATTACTTATCAAATCTCCCTTTGTCATATCTATATTGATTTTCTACTTCGTCGGCAGTTAACGCTCTATTATAAATATTACACTTTGCAAGTTTACCATCATATTGATAGCTACCAGCGCCTCCATAACGACCAATCCATACTCCATTAGGGTCAACAGCAACAGTAGCACTAACACTTTTACTGCTTACCTGTACACCATCAATATATGTTATTTTTGTCGATCCGTTATAAGTGGCTACCACATGGTACCATGTACTTGTATTCATATAAGTAGCTGTGGTAGTGTACAAACTATCTAAAGTTCCGTTGGTAAATTTTGTTCTATGCACAATATTATTTCCTTCTTGAAACAAACTATATTGTGTGTTAACGTTTCCTTTTTCAAACCAAAAACCATTTTGATTCAAGTTATCTGTCTTTACCCAATCTTCTATAGTATAATTCTGATTATCTAATTGTGTATTTGCACCTGCCATAACCCAATAATCTGTACCTGCTTGAAAGTTCCAACTTCCGCCGCCATCTGCATGTTCTAATGGTCTACCGTTATCGCTAGACGCTCCAAAAAAGTTTCCAGTAACCATATCAAACATTCTAGTCAAATCATTTTGTAATCTATAACTATATGTTCCGCCTCTTCCGCCTACACTTGTATCAATATCGTTAGCTCCTAAACTAGTTCCAACTGTTAATCTTGGATTTCTATAGTATATTGTGCCGCTACTAGCTAGATAACTGCTACTACATGCACCAGGATATAATAACGGACGTATAAGTCCTACTCCGCTGTTATTACCACCAAACGATATTGTTTGCCACTTTCCCTTTATACTATTAGTAGCAGCACTGCCTCCTACACGTCTTTCTAAATTTGCTAGATAGTTTACTGTTGGAAAGTTATTAGCATCTTCGGTTACATAGTAATCAAATGCAAATGTATAGTTTCCGTCTCCTATATTTACATCCCAACCTTTATAGTGACACCCTGTACCACCTAAGTTATATCCGTAAACTATGTCTGTGCCTGTAACTTTGTAATTTCCTACAATGTCTCCAATAGGAACACGGAAAAAATTGCCTGTTCCGTCAACACCCATGTTACCGCTGGTTTGTGTTAATCCAGGTTCTCCCCAAGTTGGACACAAATATAAATTTCTACTTTGGCAACGATCGTTGGCAGCATCAACACTCATTACAAGTGCATCAGCACCTCCTGGTGTACGTCTTCCTAAATTAGCAGCCATTACAATCCAACTCTTCCTTTTAAACTAGCATATACAGTTTTTATTTCTGCATCATTTAACACTCTATTGTATACTGCTAGATAATTTAAATCTCCATTTGTCCATTCACTGTTTCCTGGATCGTAATGAAATAAACTTAGTCCATTAGGTCCTGCACTTCCTCCTGTGCTATTATTAATAACTTTCGATCCATTTACCCAAAAACTGTATTGATCACTACCTATGTTACCTGTGGCTACATATATTCTCCAATTGGTATCAGTGCCCCCGGCATCAACACTACTTACCCACCCTGCTGCATAATGATTTTCTGTCGTGTCACTCCAGTGTCCTAACAACCAATTATTACTAGTGGCAGATACTATTCTTCCTTTTGGACTTCCTCCTGGTGCATATCTAGTTATTGCTACAACAGTATAGTCTTGACTACTATAATTAAATTGCGAAAACATTACCCCTGCGGCACCTACATCTGATCCGCTGTATCTAATATATTCTACACCGTTTTCTTCTCCATAACTAAGATTTTGTGCGGCAGTGTGAGATCTTACTCCCATATGCCCGTCTGTACCGACTAAGTTTTTTAAACTTACTTTAGCATTTGTACACAATTGTCCAATTGTTGGTTCAGTACCATCGCATTTATCTAATCTCGGATATGCAAAAGTTAATCCACTTGATGTATTAGTTGTATAATAATGATATGTTCTATGCAGTGCTTGGGTTGTACTGCTTGCCCATCTTACATCTTGATCGCCACAGTTACCGTAACTTTTATCTGGTATTTTTTCTAAGAATCTCGAGTTAAGGTCTCCGTTAAGTGAAGTGTTTGATTTTAATTCATACCATCCGCTGTCTGGATGTCTGCCGCCAGTGTACCCTTCATAAAAACAATGTCCTACAACAAGATACCAAACGTTAAATGTTAAACTTGACTGGCTAGGATATGTAAAATACGGATTGTTTTGACTTGCACCATTATCGTTTCTAATTGGTGCTGGGTTTAGTCCTAGATAAAAAGTTCCACCTGTGGCACTGGTGTGTCTTTTAACCCATACAGTCCAACGATATGTGTAATTTCTGTCAATCGAATAGTAACTACTATTCCATCCTCCATCAGCGCCACTAGTGGAGTCAGGAGTAGTAATCCACTCACTTTCTATAGGAGCAATCTGTCTTGGGTTAAACGGAGTTGCGTTACCTACGTCATTTTCTGCTCCGTTGTTCCAAAATCTATTTTGTTCACTTGCACTACCGTTTGCATTATAACCGGTGGTATTTCCTGTACCGCTACTCCATGTTAACCAACTAGGTAGTATGTTTGATCTGTTGTGTTTCCACGGATTGCCGTCAACACTACTAGCATCAAACAAATGAGTCAATCCGTTTATTATTGTTTTTGCTCCATTGTGTGCGCCCATTACATATCCCTCACTTTATTCATGATACATACACTCCACAATATTGATTATTTTTAGCATATCCGTAAAATTTTTCAATAGTATCGTCTTCATCAGAATCAAATGTTGCTAAATGATTGTTGTACATGTTAAGATCAGTATCATCTGATATTTGATAAACATTTTCAAAAGCGTACATATCGCTAAAATCAGTAAACGTCCATTTAGCGTGTTTGTTATGGGTTTCAGTTGAACTTAATCTTGTATCATTTTTACTACTCACATACTGATATACTGTAACTTTATCTAAATACTCACGTTGTCCGAGATATTTCCAAAAGTTTAATCCTACCCAGACATTGTAATCTTTTAAATTACCAAGTGTATTAAAATTTGTTACTGCTGTATTTTTTTCACCTGATTTAATGTTTACTTTTTCGATTGCGTCATTCCAGCGTAATAATTCCATACCATTTGTATTATTTTTGTTTGCTAGTACAAGTGCCCAGTTTCTGTTAGATTCGAAGTCACATTCAATCCATGTGTGACAAAAACCAACGGGTGTTCTAATACTGTACCACCCGCTGGTTGTTATGTCTTCAATGTCAACATGACCCGGAGGATTCGGTCTTCCTATTACAGAATATCCTGCACAAAACTGTCTACCGTATGTGGTTGCCATTGGCTATTACTCCTCATACTCCGTATCCCATCTGTCAACATCTTTACGCTCACCGTACACAGTGTAGAAGCAGTTGATTGGTGCATCGCTGCCAACAATAACAGTGTTGTCAACAATATCTTCAACCCAAATATCTTGTTTACCACCTATTGCTGTCAAGTTAACAGTAATAGTATCTTCATGTACAAGACCAGTCCAATAATCAGGTAACTCAATTACATTTGTATCTTTCAGTCTGCCACGTACATATACACCATCTTCTGGACCTTCGAGTGTACCGTGACGTAACTTCATGCCATCTTTGGTTGGGTGATCGATTACAAAGCTCTTGCTTACAGCAGCAAAAGTACCGTTAACTTCTAACATATAGTTAGTACCTGGGCTAGTAGTATCACCTTCTCCAAAGCCAATTCTAGCTGCTTTTGCAACAGTTAGCTCACCATCTGTGGTAAGTGCCATAGCACCTTGAGAATCAGCGTGAGACGAATCACCCCACCAGAAGCCTCTATCATTGGTATTACTCATTTGGAAACTCATAGCATAATCGTTTAGACCGCCATATGTGTATCCTGATTTCATACCAATTGTGTATGTGCCGCTGCTCCAAACACGGATCTTATCACGTGTCTGTGAACCGTTACCGTCTATCAAACCAATGTTATAACGTGTGCTTGCACTAAACAGATCTGGGAATGTACCAGCGTTTAGGTTACTTGCATTTCGGTAGAATGCACTGCTTTCTCCATCTAGCAAGTCTGCATCTAGTCCGCTACCAGAACCGTCGTTACCGCTGGTCCAAACAGTGTATTCTGTGCCATCTGCATTGTGCTTCAAGCCATTTACACCACCTAACAAGTCAATGTAGTCGTCGTGTACATCGTTGTAGATACGCACTCTGTTACCACTGTCAACAAACTGCATGTAAGCTCTACGTGTGCCTGCTTGATACCAACTGATATATGGATTACCTGTTGCACTAGTATCTGCTAAACGAATCATTTCGTCGCCTGCATGACTCATTGTTAGTAGGCCGGTCATTGTATCAGCTTGATCACTGCGTACAAATTGAGTGCTGTTTATACCATCTAGTAAATCTGCATCAACATTTGTAAGTCCACTACCATTACCAGTAAATGTACTTGTACCAATGTTGATGTTACCAAATGTTGTAGTAATTTCACCTGCATCTAGTACACCAGTACCTGTTAAGTTACCATATGTTCCGTCAATACGTGCGTTAGGCACTGTACCACTACTCAAGTTACTTGCATTAAGTTGTGTAAGTGCGCTTCCTGTACCGTTAAAGCTACCGCCGTAAATAGCACCCTGTACACCAAGTCCACCATTTATTCTAACTGCACCAGTAGTTGTACTTGATGCTGCACTTGTATTGGTAAATGTTTTAACACCTGCCATACTTTGGTTACCACCAAGTCTACCACCTGCTACTGTACCACTGCTCAAGTTGCTTGCATTTAGACTGCTTAGTCCACTACCATTACCAGTAAATGTGCTTGTACCAATGTTAATGCTACCAAAGCCGTCAGTTATGCTACCGCTATTTAATGCACCGGTTCCTGTGATACTTGCTTGGTGTTGTGTAATACTCGAAGCAGCAATAGCAGCATCTGGAATAACACTGTTGTTGACTGATGTTATACTAGAAGCATTTACATTTGTTAATCCTGCACCGCTACCAGTAAAGATACTTGTACCAATATTGATGTTTCCAAATCCAGTGTTAATACTACCACTGTTTAGTACACCAGTACCAGTGATATCACCTTGGTGTTGTGTTACGTTACCACTGCTAATACGTGCATTTGCAAATGTACCACTTGTAATTTGGCTTGCAGCAATGTCACCCCAGAAGTTGTCAGCAACAACATCTTTAGCAACACGTATACCACCTGTTAGTTTTACACTTGCTGGGTCATCAGCAAATGTTTCAGTTCTATCAGCATTTGTAGCATCAGTAAATGTTACAAAACTGTTAGCTGCTAGTGTTGTAAATGCACCTGTGCTTGGAGTGACGTTACCAATCGGTGTGTTGTTGATTGCCGGTACTGTAAACGTTCCATCAACATTTAGGTTGCCGTCAACGTCAACATTGTGTCTAAATCTAGTTGTACCAGTTGTTTCGCCAACAACAATACTGGTTGCTGCTTGACCAAATGCAATAGTAGTTGCATTGTCTTTTATTAGGTTAAATGTACCAGTTTCGTCAGTGTCAATTGTTGTACCATTAACATTTAGATTACCGTTAAGTGTGGTTGTAGCATTCCTGATTGTTGCTGTGCCTGTTGCAGCACCGATAGTTATGCCAGTACCAGCGCCGGCAATATTGACAGTTGTGGCTGTAGTATTTACTAGGTTAAATGTACTACTATTTGTAGTAATATCGCCGCCATCTACATTAACATCACCATCTACATCCAAGTTATTGTTGATACTTGTTGTACCTGTTGCAGCACCAATATCAATTGCTGTTGCAGCACCACCAAAGTTAATTGTTGTTGCTGTGGTATCAAACAGTGCCATTGTTGCACTTGCAGCATTAAGTCCTGTTGTAATAGTCGGGCTTGTACCAAATACTAGAGCACCACTACCAGTTTCGTCGCTTATCACTCCTGCAAGTTGCGCACTTGTAGTAGCAGCAAATTGACTTAGATTTCCTCTATTAGCAAGTGTACCACTTGTTGGAAGTGTTAATGCTGTATTACCTGTAGTTGTAAGTGAAAGTGTGTGTGCTCCACTGTGTGTGAAGTTACCGCCTAGTGTAATAGTTTTTGTACCGTTGTTTACACCTGTACCACCGTAAGTTGGGCTAATAATAGTACCTTGCCATACACCTGTGCCAATTGTACCAACACCTGTTAAACTTGAGTTAACAACTGCACCACCGAGTGTTGTAGAACTTAAAACACTTGCTCCGTTGATACGATACGCTTTACCACTTGCAAGTTCAAAGTTTTCACTACTTGTCCAACTATCGGTTGCATTGACCCAATTTATAGTTTTATCTGTAGCACCTTTTAGTGTAATACCGCCTCCGTCTGCTGTTGCATCGCTTGGTGTTGTTACATTACCAAGCTCAATATTTTTGTCTTCAACTGCTAATGTTGCTGTATCAATTGTAGTTGTAGTACCGTTTACTGTTAAATCACCTGTAACAACCAAGTTACCTGCAATATCAGTGTTACCTGTTGTAAATGCAACATTAAATTTGTTAAGACCGTCGCCAAACGCTAGATCACCTGTTGCACCAATTTGCATACGCTGAGTGCCTGCTGTGTAGAAATCTAATTGATCGTTATCAGTTCCTGCACTGGATTCAGCTTCGATTTTAGTATCTTGGTCAACGTCTTTAACACCGCCTAAGCTACCCCAGTTTGCTCCGTCATAGCCTTCAAATGTACTATCACTTGTGTTATAACGTATTTGACCTTGTGCTTCACCTGTTGCTACACCAGCTTCACCCGGACGTTGGGCTGATGTTCCAACTGGTACTTTTAATCCTGCTGTGCCTGTTAAGTTTACATAACCTGGAATAATTACATCACCGTCGGTGTTGATTGTCATTCTTGTTGTATATGTTTGCTCAATATCGCCTGCCGTACCAGTATCACCTGTTTGAATAATTACACTGCCGCCTGTTGCACTACCGGTACTTAAACCGCCTGCAAGTGTTAAATCGCCGCCTGCGATATTATTACCAATACCGCTTTCGCCTTTGATTACAGCATCAACTGGAGATGCACTTGCTTCTGCGCTACCCAGTATAACATTTCTGTTTCTCAACAATAGTGTATTATCTCTAACAATTGTACCGTTTTGTGTTATAGCTGGATCTGCACTAACGTTTGCATCAACTCTTACTGTAAATGATGTTGCAGTTTCACTTGCACCTAGAACTGGCCACGTACCATCAACATTTGTAATGCCGCTGCCGTTTATAGTTACAGTGTCGCCTGCACGGATACCTAATGTTAAAGGAGTAGTTGTGAAAGTAATATTTGTACTTGTAAGTATACTACCAGTTAAATCATTGCTTATGAACACTTCGCCTGCATCGGTAACACCTGTAACAGTTGTATTAGCTGGAATGTTTCCGCTACCTGTTACTAGCATACCAAACAAAATGTTTGATGTATCAGCAAATAGAATTACATTTTCGCCATTTGCACTTGCCGCATTTGTTTGTCTTGCTATACTGTTTAGATTGACAGTAACATCCTGGCTAGTTGCTGCTTCATAACTAATAACATTTGCACTAATATCTCTACCAGTGCTCGAAGCACCTATTTTAACATTTTCAGCGGCGCCGCCTATTTCAAGAGAAGTAACATTTGTATTGTACACTTGTCCAAGACCTGTGCTGCTAGATGTTAAGTTTGCACTTCCAACGTCCAAGCCTTCTGCAAGATCAAGTGCTGTACCCCATTCTGGAGTTGTTCCATTAGATTTTAAGAAACTATTGTTTCTACCTATTTCTAATCTATTTAAACTACCTGCTGATTGTGCATAAAGTATATCGCCTACTGCGTATGTACTAATGTTAGTACCGCCTCTGTTTACCGGAACTAAACTGGTTAAGTTTGCTGGGTTGAGGAAATATGCACTATCTAAACTATCAAGTGTACCAGCATCAACGACACCGTCTTTAATAAACACTTCGCCTGATCCGTTTGTGTTAACATCAAATTGTTGTTGTATAAATCTTGCAACACCTAACGTTGAGAAAGTTCCAAGTGGATCATAATCAACATTGCTAATACCAATGTTTACAGGATCTCCATAGAATTCTCCGCCTAAACTAGAACCTGTAAGTGTAATCGGGTTGTCAGTTGTGTTTGCTTTTTTCAAACTTTGTACAACAGTCTGATAGCTACTATCACCTCTTAAGAATGTATCAGTGTTGGCAACACCAGAACTTGCAAGTCTACTAGGACTAATCGTACCTGAAATAATATTTGTAGCATCGATATTAGTAACTGCTAGTGTGTTCCAGTTTGCTTTTATTCTACTAGAAGTGTTTATCACTGCTGATACTTGAACATTGTTTGGTATAATTTCTGCACTACCTACACCTGCTCCGTCAATATCTTTAGCATTTGTTACTAGTCCATTTATACTTGCTAGTGCATCAGATCTAAGTTCGTGTATTGTAAAACTATTATCAGTAACACTGCCTACAAAGAATCTACTACCAGTTGCTATAGGATCTCCGGCAACACTGAATAGCTCGTTAGCAGTAGATCCATCACTTAATGTTTCAATTCTAATAGCATCGCCAGTTGTCAAACCATGTGCTAATACTGTTAAACTATTGTCAACTTGGTTTACCACTCTACGTGTAATATTATGGTTGTTGTTTGCAGGAGTAGTTAAAAATTCTACTTGATTTAACAAACTAAAATCTTCATACAACTCTACAGTGCTATTGTCAATTCTTTTTGTATAATAAACTTGACCGTTTATTAATCCACCTATAGCAACATTTCCTAATGTGTTATAAACAACAGGGTCTCCATTGCCAAACACGTGATTTGCTATGGTAATTCTGTATGTAGTATAGTCAACAGCACCGCCACCACCAGTTGTACCTGCAAGGAAGTTTTTAGATTCTTCGTCATCTAAGTTAATAAATTTAGCATTTTGTACTGCTGAATTATCTTCAACAAAGTCAATACTTGTTGCACTAGCGACAAATAATTCACCACCTAGAATATTTACATATGCACGTTTTTCTATAGAAGAAACGTCAATTTCAAAGCCACTACCTGTTCCGCCTATTGAACTTGCAAGTGTCGATAATGTATCTCCAACAGCGTATCCAGTACCACCTGTTTTGATATCAACGTCAGTAACTTGTCCTGCTGTGACAGTAATATCAGCTGTTGCTCCAGAACCAGAACCTGATACATTTGTTAGTGCAACATTTTCGTAAACTAACGTTCCGCCTGTAGGAGTATACAAACTACCGCCGGTAATGTTACCATTGTCTACGTTTGTTAAAACACCATAACGAACTTCGCTTACAGCACCTTGAGCATTACCATCAGCACTTGTTACAATAGTTCTAGCAGTACCGCTATCTCCTGTGCTCGATACATCGCTACCTGTATTTGCAATTGTAAATGTAGTCGACGAAGGAACACTTAATATTTTACCATTAACTGTAAATGTTGTATCTCCTTCGACAACAACTTGAACATTATTATCTATTTGGAAATTATGAGCACCACTAGTAGTAATTGTAGCAACATTACTACTTCTTGCAATGTTAGTAATAGTTTGACTTGTAAATGTGTAATCGTCATCTGGATCAAGCACAAGGTATTGACTTGAAATACTTGAACGTAAAAAGAAGTTGTCAATAATATCGGAACTACTTCCTTTTGAATCAACGGTTAAACCAGAGTCAACACCGTTGATATAAATTGTACCGGCACTTACTTCCCAAGGATCAGCAGTACTATCTGCTGTTTCATCCCAACGCTCTCCTTGCGAAGCAACTAGAATATTACCACTATTATCGTAACTACCTTTTGCATATGCAATAGCTCCCTCAACTCCTGGTTGGGTAATCACATCGCCGTCGTTGGCTGTTATATTACCACTAAGTGTAAGTTCAACTTGCTGATAGTTTTCAGTAGCAATGTCACCAGCTTTTAGATCAGCTGCTGGAATATTATCTACTTGTTCTAGTCTAGACAGATAACCATTTGTGTTTGTGTTTGTAAACTGACGTGTAGCAGGAATCAAGTCTGCATTCAACTGACCGTTTGTGTTCAACTGAACAATAGCACCCGGAACAGCCGCAGTAGACACAGTTTTGTCAACAAAGCCACCTAGCCTGTTACTAATAAAACTTCTTACTGCTAACTGTGTAGAAAGTCTAGCATCACTAGGACCGCCGATTTCATCGTCACCCAAGTTAACACTGGTTGAAATTTCTTCAATAGCAACATCTGACAAGCTCAGTCTCAATGCGTCAAGTTCGTCCACCTGCACTTTGTTTCTAAATGTAATGTTACCAGTTCTGTTGAACGCTGTAATAAAGTCACCAACCTTAAAGTCACCAAGTTCGTTTGTACCTGATGAGTAGCAACGACCTGGTAATTCTTCAAACTGTTCATATTCTTCTCTTGTGTTACCACCGTTTTGTGGAAGTGCATTATAGTCTGTACCAGAACCTGCATATTCCCAAGTGTGTGCAGATGAGTTAACAACCGATGGTCGGTGGAACCATACTGATTTTTCTGGTAAGTTACTTAGGTTTGTTAGACTACTTGTACCGTCTGTAGCAGTAACGGTAAATGTAGCAGTACCTAAATCTCTAACTGCACTAACTTCGTTTACACCAATACTTGTGTTAGGTGAACCAGCATGATCGCTGGTAATTGTACTAGTTGCATCAAATTGAATACGTAACGTGCTTGATCCAACTGTAACTTGTTCTACACTAACAATAAGTTTTCTTTCTATAGGTGTCCAACTGTGTACAATAGCAGCATTATTGTTTACTCCTGTTGTACCTGTAATCTGTCTACCTGGAACAAATTCGTAACTTTCAGACCCTGATTCAAGTATTAACTGTTGATAAGTTGTATGACTGCTTAAAATTTCTTCTACAAAAAACTCTATAATATTTGATAAGAATTTATGCGTTCCGCTATTATTAAAGCCGGTAAACAATACAACATCGAATTCCAAACTATCATCAAATGCTAAAGTAAATTCATTCTCATCGATTAGTTTGATGTAGTATGTTTGTTCTGGATCTAAACCGCCAATTGGTGTGTTTCCGTCTGGATCGTATATAACTTTTTGTCCATTTGTGTATCCATGTCCTGTGATTGTAAAGATACTTGTGCCAGCATTAACATCTGCACTTGCATCAAAAGTTTGCTCAGTTGGTGCTGGTTTATATGAGTTTGTTACATCACCTTCTGAACTAACCTCAGTGTATGACGGAATATCGCCAGGATCTCTAATTGCTTCTTTTACAATTTCAAATCTTGAATCTACAAAGTCTTCGATTGCTAGTGTAACACCTGTTAGTCCACTTATTGCTGTGTTTGCTAACTCACTTGCTTTTTCAACAGCAGCAATAGTTTGACGTTCTTGTCCACTAATTTGACTTCTAGTACTATCTGCTAAGTTGTTGGTATAGTAAGACAAGCCTGCGGCACGTGTGTATCTATTACCAGTATCCCAAGTATCTTGTGCAACAGCTTCAACAATTAGTCTTGTATCTCTACGACATTTTTCAATGTCGTATGTAAAGTTGTACCAGATAGCTGGTGCAATTTGTTCTTCTATGTATTCGTTTACATTTTGAGCAATATTAATTCTTGTTGTGTAATCAAGTAAGTTATAATTATCCTGTAAACTTTGTGTTGTCCAAGAAATATCTGGATAATCTTGTTCAAGTTCACTTATTGTTGCATCGCCATCTGCATCAATATAATCTATAATTTCTTGCACTAGAGATTCTGCTTTTGTTGCAGCAGCTGAAGAACCAGCAGTGCCACTTGTGTCTTGCACTTCTGTTGTACCACTTGAAGTTGTAACAGCAGTTTCTAGTATAACTTCGCCAATTACTGTTTTGAGTCTGCCATAAGCAGCAATAGTTTCTTCTTTTTTACCAGAACCATATTGTGCTACTGTACCGACAAAGTACGCCAATGCAGCGTCATATGTTTGTAAGTTTCCGCCATATGTTAAGTCATAAATCAAGGCGTCGATAATCAATCCAATATCTTCTTGACATTTCGCAGAATTGTAAGCAAAATTAGTTGCAAATGGTGAAGTGCCTGCCGAAACTTGATCAGCTATCCAAGCAGTAACTTCATCTTGGACAAATGCTTTGTTTGCAATTAATTGTTGTACTGCATTTGCGTAACCTGCGTCACTAGCATTATTTGATCCGCCTGTTGGTGTTGGGAAACTGTATGCATCAGCAGCACCTTCGCCGTTTTGTACAATATCTATAATTTCGTCCCATAGGGCATTTACACGAGCTATAAATGTACTATCTCCAAGATAATCATCAGTAATACTTTTAGCATATGTAAATGCTTCAACGTGTTGATCACGTTGATCTGGTAATGTATCAAATGTACCATTATAGTAGCGTAAACCCGCACTTACACTTCTGTAATTACTGTTAAACACAGCATCTTGTCTTATTGCATTTAGTAAAAGATTGACATCACGTTTACATTTTTCTACATTGTAATCAAATCCTGCCCAAATACTAGGAGTTGCAGCGGCTATTTGCGCTTGAATCCAAGTTACTGTGTCATCAGCAATAGTATTTTTCTCAGCTATTAATGTATCGTATGCTGTTCTATATCCAGGTTCTCTAAAACGTAAAACAAATTCTTCAACAGGAGTATCACGATTAATACCCACAATTGTAAGTGTTTGTTTACCTTCACTTTGACCTGTAGCAGTAACACTAGCACGGTCAAATTCAAATGCTTTAGGTGAATAACCACTTGAACGTAGCGCATACAAACCAAAGTTTGTTGCAGAGTTAGTAATTGAGCAATATCCGCCTGATTGTGTATAAACACCGTTGAGTAGGAAAATTTGGAAACAGCTAACGATCTGTGCATAAGCATCGTTAAGTAGTCGCCAACCTGTACCACCAAACGAAAGCATGGTGTATGCGTTAGCAACCATCGATTTACCTTGTTCAGGTACAGCACCAATAGCTGGATTCTCTGCTTCAATTGGAAAATCAGGAACGTTAGGCGATTCAACTAATGCACCATCAATTTTAGCACCACTACCACCTAAGAAAGAAATAATCGAACAGTTTTGTGTATATGGAGATGTAAAAATTCTTGGTCTTGAGTCTGGCAGGTTTGTATATTCTGCACGGTCGGTAACGTCAGTTGCAAAAGGATCATCAAACACTGTTGCATAATCCCAAGTAATAACAGGAATTCCGTTAGCATCAATACCGTCGCGGAAAGTAAATTCACCAAAGTAACAAGCGTTACGAACACGGAACATGTCCAAGTTAGCATTCGCAGGACGCACAATACATCCACGCAAACCGTCGCCTTTTACAACAACATTGTCTGGAATAATAACAGGGTTGTCTTCTGTATAGTCGCCAACAGCAACTTTTACGTTTACCCTTGTGCCAGAAAGTGTACCGTCTGCATTATAAACAATAGCAGATGCTAATTTACAAGCACGTTTAATTGTTTTAACTGGAGCACTCTGTCCATCGTTAGCATCGTCGCCTTGTTCTTCGGAAACGTATATAACATTACCGCCAAAAATATCAGGATCAGTAAAACTTAGATTACCTTGCCCATCTGTTTTGAGTAGCTGACCTATTGTACCTGTAACTGGAGGCAAAGTTAAGGTATATCCGTCTGCTAGTGTATCTGGTGATTTAATACTAACACCGTCATCGCCAGATGCTGTTAATTCTTTAAATGTAAGCGTATTTGCATCTTCGATATTAACTCTATCTTTTAAATTAATATCAGTGTCATTGATAATCATACGTTCTGTGTTATTTACAGTTACAGTAACTTGAGCCTGATCAGCAGCTCCTAAATCATCAACTTTAACTTCTGAATCGCCTTCAAAAATTCTTTTGGTAATATCTTGAACAGTGTTATCATCACGCAATAGGTATACTTTACCATCGGCTGTATTGATTGCTAATTCACCTGATTCTAATTGAGAAACTATTGGCTGTTTGCCAGCCACAGCACTACGCTTGTGTCTAATTGTTGTTGCCATTCGGCATGCCTCCTATTTAGGTACGGGTCAAGTCTATATAGACGCCCAAAACTACACGATAGAAATCGCTGTACAGTTATTTATCATAGGAGAAAAGTAGTAGCTTAATTAAAAGCTACCACCGTCGATTGTATCTGTCCAAACCGGAGTTGCATCAACATCACTAGTTACAGTAAGTAATTGGAAACTTGTACTTGCATCGCTAGTACCAGCTGCATCTGTAACTTGTACTGGATTTGCAGTATCACCATAAAGTATACCATTTTCAGTAAATGTACTTACACCTGTACCACCGTATTGTACTTCAAGATCGTTATTGGTTAGTACCAGTGTTCCATCTACTGTTAAGTCTTCATTTACAGTAACACTTTGATCAAATGTTGTTAAGCCGCCCGATGCGCCGATTGCAATTGTAGTTGCTGCACCGCCAAAATTAACAGTTGTAGCAGTTGTGTTTAACAAGTTAAATGTTGTTTGATCAGTGCTTAGTGTATCATTATTGATTGCAACATCAGTAGTAAATGTAGAAACTGTTTCACTTAAACGTAATTTTTCAACATCAGCAGCACCACTTATCATTGTGCGGAAGACCATGTCAAAGTCTTCTTGTCCGCTTGTTACATCAGTAGCAACAACATCAATTACACCAATGTTTTCAAAGTTACTATTTCCTGTTTCAAACTCAAATTTAAGACCAGTACCACCACCTGCTCCAGGTGAACCACCGTCATTATGATGAGCAAGTGTTATTGGATAAATGATGTTTGTTGCATCTCCAGCGGCAGCGTTATTGAATATTTTTGCTGTATTTTGTAATTCAATAGTATCTGCAGGAATAATAATAGCATCTGTTTGTAAATCAGTTAACTGTAAGTTTCCGTCATTATTGCCACTTATAAATCCTTGTACATGCAAGTTTTCTGCAATGCCAACGCCACCTGCTACTACTAATGCTCCTGTTTGATAATCTGTGCTTGTTGTAGTTGCGTTAAGTGTTACTGTTAAAACTGTACTATCAAACGAAGATGCAGCATTTTCAATTATAAAACGTTGAGCGTCATTTGTAAAGAATTTTAATTGATCGTTGTCAGTACCTGGTGAATCTTCAGGACTAATATAAGTGTCTTGATCAACGTCTTTCACACCGCCTAATGATCCCCACGCAGTACCGTCATATCCTTCAAATGTGCTATCAGTTGTGTTGTAACGAATTTGACCTTGTACTTCTGTAGGTCTTTCTAGTGTTGTACCGACTGGAATCTGTAATGCACTTGTACTGTCAATAATAACATCTTCTACATTAATAGTCATTGTGCCTGTAGCAGCACCCATATTAATTGTTGTAGCTGCGCCAAATGCGTTTATAGTAGTAGCATTTGTATTAAAGACGTTAAATGTACCTGTTTCGTCAGTTATAATATTTGTACCGTTTACTTCTACATCTCTGTCAGCAATTAAATCCCTGTCTGCAACAACATCTTGTCCAGCGTGTATGTTAACTAGTGAAGATATTCCACCTGTTACTTGTAATGCGCCTGTAGAATTGTCAGTAGCAGCGTCAGAATTTAACAACACTAAATTAGCTATTTGTCCAATTTCTACTTTTTCAGCGCCGTCGGTTGTGTTGATACTTATATAGTCTTCAATGTTTTCGTGTAGTCTAAATGCGTCAACAGTATCATCCGGAAGATCAATATCTGTAATACCATTTATATCAATTGTATCTTCTGCTCTATCACTACCTAAACGTGTATCTCCGTTTACATTCAAACTCAATTGAACATATAAATCTTCACCAATACCTACACCACCATCTACAACAAGAGCACCTGTAGTAGGACTTGTACTACCGCTATCATTTTGAATTTCAACTTTTGGTTGTTCACCAAATGTAAATTTTTCTTCGCCCTCACGTGTATTAATACTTACATAGTCTTCTGTGCCAACACTAATACTGTATGCTTGTAGACTTTCTTGTGGAATAGTTAGTTCAACGTCTCCTGTAAATGTAATATTTCCATTTACTGTAAGCGTACCTTCAACTAACAAATCTGGATTAATTGTAACTAAACCTGTTGCAGAACCTACATTTATAACGGTTGCTTCACCACCAAAGTTAATTGTTTCTGCTGTTGTGTTTAAGAGGTTGAAGCTATCAACATTTGTAGATAACACATCACCGTCGACATCTAAATTACCATCAAGTATCAAGTTTCCTGTTACAGTACCGCCTGTTAGTTTATTAAGATATCTATTTTCAACGTATGTTGTTACAGCTGATTGTGTTGGAGCAGTGTTAATATCTACTAAACCGTTACTTGCTGTTAAGTTAGGATTGTTACTTACTTCTTTCAGTTCTACACCAACTGGAATACCATCTCTAATAAATGGTCCTACACTGGTTAAACCTTGTAAGTCAATTTCATTAGCGTTAAGTGTAATAGCACCTGTAAGTGCGTTAACTGCAAAGAAATTACCAACTCTAAAGTTACCAATTTGGTCAACAGTACCACCTGCAAATACTTTACCTTGACCTACTTCGATAATTTCTTGCGTGGCAATCGGAGATCCGCCAAAGAATGGAAGTGCGTTATATGTAATACCTGCGCCAACATATTCAAATGCGTGACCTGATGTTGAAATTGTACTAACATTGTAAAGCTGTCCAAGTGTGTCGTTTTGGATAGTAATCAAACCTGGTGATATAATAATATCATATGTACCACCGTATGTTGCGTTGATTTGTTTTATTGCTTCGTCAACAATATTTTCTGTGTTACGTAAAATCATTTCACGTTCTATATTGTATGTACTATTACCCAATGAATAATCGTGATTTACTTCACTCCATCCTGTTGTATAACCTTCTTCAATAGATTGAGCTATTCTATCAATTAATAATTCTACAGTTTGTCCAGCAGCTAGAGTACCGTCTGGTATACTTACATCTTGCGTTAAAGAGTTGCCTGGACTTTTTGTAATAGGATTATTTTGTGCAATTTCTTTTAGAATGTCGCCTAGATATCTATAAGTTAATTCAGTAATTGATTCTTGACCTTCAATTACAGCATTATTGTAGTATGCTAATCCTGCACGTCTAGTTTGTTTGTTACCTCCGTACATCAGATCATAGACTACTGCATCTATAATGTATTTTGTATCTCTTTCACAAACATCAACTTTATAATCAAAATCAACAATACTATCAAATATAAAGTCTGTTACTTGACCTTGAATAGTTGCTTTTGCAGCTAATAGTTGTGCTGCTGCATTTTGTTGAACTGTGTTTAACCAACTAAAGTTAGGTTGAATTTCACCAGGTGTGCCACTTAAAGTTTGATTCGTTACAGCATCTTCGATAATTTGCAACAAATTCTCTGCTGAGTTTGCTTCTGTAAGTGTACCATAATTTCCATTTAAACTCTGAGATTCACCGTTTCCTGTACTCGGAGTAACTGCAACACCTTGTATAACATCAGCAACCACATCTGCTAAGTGTGCATATGCAGCACCAGTTATAGCCGCTTGCTCAGTTGGTAAGTATTGTGTTGATCCTAAGAAATATGCTCTTGTTGCAATGAGTATTGCAATGTTACCTGTATACAATAAATCATGACATAATGCATCAATAATATATCTTGTATCTCTTTCACATTTTTCTTGATTATATGAGAATCCATTGTATGTAGTGTTAATATAGCTAATAGTATCTGTTTGTAATGTAGACTTTAGATCTACAAAATCTTGTCTAGCAGCTAATACACCTGCATCAACCCATGCAGTTGACGGCGAAGATATTGCTGGAAGAGTATCAGTTCCATATTCAATACAATCCTCTACAATTTGAACTAATGATTCTAAATCGCTAACTTCAGTTGCACTTGAATTGCTACCGCTTGTATCTTGTGTTTCTGCATTTCCAGTTTGCGCTGTTATTGCGTTGCCTAATAAAATATCTTCAATTAAACTTTGCAAGTGGTTAAAACCAGCTGCTGTTTCTACTTGCTGTCCACTAACTTGTGTTACTGCATTTTCAAAATATGCGCTTGCTGCTTTTCTTGTTGCTGTATTTCCGCCATAAACAATATCATATGTTAATGCATCGACAACATATCTAACATCTCTTTCACATTTTGTTTGATTGAATGTTAAACTTGGATAGTTGTTTACAATATAGGCTCCTACGTCAGCAGCTAAAAAGTCTCTGTTATTTTGCAGTCTATCTCTAGCTGCTGTAATTGTTGCTGCTGCTCCTGTTGGTATAGGAAACGTTAATGCGTCTGCGGCTGTATCTGTACTTACAACACCGTTTTGAATAATATCTATAATTTCATCAAAAGCAGCATCACTTCTAAGAACTGCTGTAGCATCAGCAGTCATAATGTTAGACGCTCTGCCTTTTAGATATGTAATTGCGCCCACTGTTTGTGTAGATTGATCGCTTTGTACATAAGAGCTTCCTGCTCTTTGATATGATAAACCTGCTGTAACTGCATTATAATTTGTACCAAACGCAACGTCAGCTGATACTGCATCGATTATTAATCCTGTGTCTCTTGAGCATTTGTCGTCATCATAAACAAATAAAGTGCCACTACCGTTATCATAAACGTTATTAATATATGCAGTAACTTCCTTTGTTAAAAATTCTCTGTTGTTAATTACTTGTTCAACTGCATCAATTAAATCTTGTGATGCAGGACCAGGACTTTCAAAAACTCTACCTTCACTAGGAATTTCATCATATTCGATTACTTGTAATACATCTTCCCAACGAGCTTCTACTTGATCTTTTATAAAACTGTCTAACTCTACCGCTGCTACACTAAGTTCTTTTGCTTTACGTAAAGCCATAATTGTTGCAGGTTTTTGTTGTTCAGTAAAGTAAGCTGTATTTGCTCTATAATATGCTTGTCCTGCTGTTAAACTGTTGTGGTTAGTGCCTAATTGCGCATCTCTATAAACAGCATCAATTATTAAACCAACATCTCTTTCGCATTTTGTTCTATCAAATGTTTGATTAGGAAATGTTTGTAAAAGGTATGAATTTGTTGCACTTATTATACTTGTACTATTGTTTAATATATCATTTGCAGCATTTTGTTTTACACTTGTTTCAGTATCATATGTTGGATAAGAAATAAGAGGCAATCTACTTGTTGTATTTTCCGCAACCATGTCTTCAATGTTAAACAACAAGGAATCTAGTGCATCTGCTTCAATACTTGTAGCTGCTGCATTACTAAAATCTTGCGTTTCGGTTGCGCCTGGTGATTGAACTACAACTTGTTCTCTAACAACAGATTTAATTACTGCTCTCATTCGTGCAAAGCCATCTGCAATACGGGTTCTATTAATAGCAGTATAGTCGTCTATTTTTCTTCTAGCGTAATATCTAAATCCTTCACGCACTACGCCACTGTTACCTGTGTACAAAATATCATAAGTTAAAGCATCTACAATTTTTTCAAAATCTGCATAAAAATTATCTTCATCTACTGACGTCCAAGTATCAGTAAGTGTAGGGTGTTCGCTTTTCATATAAGCAATAAATTCATCTGCTAAAAATGCTTTGTTTGCTTGTATTTGATTTTTTGCGTCTCTTCTATTTGCTTCAACTCCGGTATGATCAGGATAATCAATAGTAATACCTGCACTATCGCCATCATCAAAAATATTGATATATGTATTAAATGCTTCATTTGTTGTTTGCAACATTGTATTGTCAGCTTGTACTTGTGTAAGTTGTAATGCTCTGTTTTGTACATCTTGCCATGCTGCTAAGTATAGACTTTTTTGTGTATCTCTAACTACATACTCTTGTGCATCTCTTACAACATGGTAATTACTTCCTAAAGCACAATAATATGCTGTGGCTTTTAACAAGTTATTTGCATCTGTTTCAAATTGCGGAACATTGTAACTTAATTCAGTAAACTGATTTCTAATATATTCGGTAATTTCTTCAACAATAAAATCTTTATTTGCTACAATATTATCTTTTGCTCTACGTACACCAATGTCAACAGTTGATAAATCATTATACACAATATCTGGTGCAGCACTACTGTCTTCGTTTCTTAAGAAATTAGTTATAATAGCAAATTTTTCAGTTATTAGAGTTTGCACTGCTACGTTTTGTGTAAGTGCTATCATTTCGTCTCTTGCAACGTTGATACCAAATATTGTAGGTTCTAATTGATCATTAAGAACTTTACCCGATCTTGCACGTAAATAACTTCTACCTGCTGCAATACTTTGGTAATTTGTACCTAAAACAATATCACCTATTACAGCATCAATAATAAATCTTGTGTCTCTTTTACAAACTTCTTCATCGTAAAAGAACGGTGGTGTAATTTGTCTTGATTCTGTAATGTAATAAAATGTATTGTCGTTTAAGAATTGTGCAATACTACCAACCTGTGGTTTATCTCTCAAGCTACCTATTCTAATCAAACTATTTGTTGATAAGTTAATAGTTCCTTCTGCACGTATTTGCGGATCACCTCCTACAAATTGGACAGCAGGCACTCTTTCGTATCCTGATCCTTGATCAATTATTGTTACACCTGCAATGTTACCTGTAGTTGCATCTAATACTGCGGTTGCTGTTGCTTGTGTACCACCTGCTCCAGTAGGAGCATCAATTACAACAGCAGGAGTGTTTACATATCCAACACCCGGACTTGTAACTGTAATACTTGCAACACTTGAATAATAATCTTGAACTGGTCTTGCACTTGTATAACTTGTTGGATAATAACCATCTGCTACACAACCAAAATCGCCAAAGTCACTAACAGAGTTTGAAATACTTAGATAACCACCTCTTGTAGTTTTGAATCCTGTTGTGCAGAAAACTGTAAAGCAACTAACAATCTGCGTATATCCAAAGTTTGTAATTTCAAAACCAGGTCCGCCTTGAGCAATTTGAGTAAATGCGTCAGCAACAAATGACTTAACTAAAGATGCAGGATTATATAAATCTCCATCAACTAGCATACCGCCGCCGCCACCTTCTAAGTCTACTTGTTTTTCATAAGGAATAGCTGGATTGTCTTCGATCAATATTGGTCTGGCGCCTGGTGCTATACCTTCAATTTGTACAGTTTCAAATGGCACAAATTCAGTACCATCATTTAACCAAGGACCGTTCATGTTTGTACAGTTTTGCACATATGGCGAAGTTGTACACAATGTTCCTGGTCTAATACTTGCACACCACGCTGGAGCTCTCAAAGCTCTAAATGTCATTTGATATAGATAACATCCGTTACCCATTAAAAAGAAATTTTGAGTTGGATTATTTGGAAAAACTCTTGTATTACGCAGTTCGCCTGTGCCAGATATTGTAACAAAATCGGGCATAGAAATTGGATTATCTTCATAGTAGTCACCAGGAGCAACCATAATTGTAGTTCCTGGTACGGCAACTGCTACTGCTGCTTTTATAGTGCGCTTTGCACCATCAGGGCCCATACTACGGCCATCGTTACTATCGTTACCGTCTTGATTCACATAAAGAACATCAGTTACTTCTGGACCGCTTATGTTTCCTGTAACTGTAACTGTAGCGTCAATAGCCAACTTTCCACTTGGTGGGTTTATTTCAACATCACCATTAGATTTAAGGATTACCGACTGATCGTTAATCTTTCTTTCGTGAATTTTTTGACCCTTAAAATATTCCATGTTTTAAACTTCCAAATAACTTAATGTAACACTTAAATTGGTAGGTGCAGCACCTACCATAATTATCCTATCACCTTCTTCTAATACCAGTCTTTCGACATTAAACGTAAATGTTTCTGCCGAAGGCACTGACAAATCATTTAGCACTTGATTGTCGTCACCTTTTGCATCACCGTCTACAACAACATGCATGTCAAAGCTAGTATCGCCTATTCCTGATCCATCATCAACTGCCGTATTGCATACTAGAATAGTGGTAATAGCATACTTTTTTCCAGACGGAACAGTTAATATGGTAGTATCTGTAGCGTTTATGGTTGAGTTTACTATTGCCATCTTCTTTCCTTAAAATATAATACTAAAAAGCAGAGCTTTATTTCTGCTTATAAGTTCGTCTTGCGTTCCTAAAGCGTTTCTAAAAAACACACCAGTGCCGCCGTCTCCTTCTGCTTTACCGTAAAGCAACACACCTTCACTAGGATCAGCAGTAGGATCAGTTTGTTCTGTTAGTTGTGCAACACTATCGACTTGCACAACTCCAGTGCCGCTACCTCTAATAATAACATCGCCGATTAAATCAAGATTGGTAATTATGTTATCATTTAATCTGATATTTCCTATTTCTACTCTATCATCATAAAATATAGCCGCTTCTGTACTATCAACAGTAATTACTGCTCTACTGTCTTCTAATGGTTCTATTTCTTGATCAAAAATTCTAACACTAGTGTTTGTAGTCAAATCATTATATGTAATTCTATCTTGATAGTTGTATTTGTGATAATCTCTTACATAATCAGTTAAAGTTTTTGCAGTAATTAAAGCATCTAAATCATAAGGTGTTCCAAGTTTATCCGGGTTACTAGCTATGTTTTGTATTTCACCAGCAACGTATGGAAATACTTGTTGATGATAATCAGCAGTACCTCTAACACTAACTATTCCTGTGCCTTCTGCTAAAAATATTAAATCGTTGTTGCCATTAGTTTTTATACCACTAGCATACAAAGTTTTAAGTTTATTTTGAGAATCTTTAAATATAAATGCGCCTGCATCTACATCAGGAAATGTAGCTAAATCTAATCCTGAATCACTTGGAACTATGTTTTTTAATTCTTCATCAAAGAGTATGCTTGCGTTAAAACCTCCAGAAGCTTCGCCTCTGTCGATAATTAAACCAGCTTGACGTGCGCCATCTGCTTCACTAACACCTGGACCTACTTCACCGTCGTTTAGTGTGATTGTTCTATCTCTAACAACAACTTCGTTAACTTCGGTCTGAGTAATATTACCTGTAACATTCAAGCTACCTGTAATGTTTACTTCTCCTAAATCTGCACCAGTGTCGATTGTAAACGTGGCGTTATCATTTAACTTAATCTTATAGGAATCGAGATCAAGTATTTCAACTCTTTGAGCCATTATCTAACTCCTTAGATTGCAGTCAAACGTAGTAATGATTCGGTTGAGTCGTCCTCAGCTGTCCATGTATAACGATTTCCGTTATAATCTACTGCTGTTCTGTTGAATAACTTTTTAATTGCAATAGCGCCGCCGCCATCTCCAATACCTATGATTTGGCATTCTAAATTTGCGTTTGGTTCTGAACCATCTGATGTTAATCTGCAAATTCTTGTAATTGTATCACCATCGTTTGAGCAGTTAAATTTATTTGTACCACGTTGTGATAAAATGTAACCTTCGATTAAATTTGAACCATCGTGGAATCTAATTGGAATATTAGCTGCTGCTCCACCTGTTGCTCCAAAGTATCTTTTATTTACTGGACGTCCCATTGTTTTTCTCCTTATGTTGACGTTCTAGGTCTACGCAGTGGGTACTGCATAAGTCCTCATCGTGAGGCTCTCCTCTTGACATAAGTATTTATCTTTTTAGTAAAAATGGGTTATAATGACCATAAAAAAAGGCCTGCAATTATGTTGCAGACCTTTCTCTATAATATTGATAGGTTGGACTAAGGATTACCAACAATCGCCTTTGTAGATCCTGTCTAATAAAGCGAAGCCTAGCATCGGATAGTTATTTCCAAAATACGCATCTTCATGTCTCCATGCTCATGCGCTGCCACTACAGCTACTAGCCAAGTTACTGCCTCTACTAAGCAGCGTTTCCTTGCACTATCTAACTTGGACCGTCGTCTTCGTTATGTACTTAATATAGCATATACAAAATAAAAGTCAACCTATTTTTGTAATTTCTTCTGCATATCTTCTACCTTTTTTTTCAATATATGTGTATTCAACTCTGTCACCTTCGTTAAATTCATAATTTATTGTTTCAAAGTAAACATCTTGACGTAATGTTTTCCATTGGTCAGGTAGTATTGTTCCATACTTTTTTCTTTTACTAAACTTTATAATTGTGCCAGTGTGTTCCATATCAACTCCAATACAATATACTTATCAAAAAAATAGGCCCCGTAGGGCCTATCTTGTTTTTTTATAATGTTTGCCTTAGCTGAATGATACGTTTGAAACGCTTACACGAGCTAGGTAATCAGCAGCATTGCCAAGTGACGATGCTGTGTTGTTTAGCTCAACATAACCGTAACGTGTCATGAAGCTTACTACTGGCTCGAATGATGTTGGATCTAGTACAACACCTGAGCTCATTAGTGGGATGTATGGGCAGTAGAACGCTGCTGCGTCTGATTCTGAAGAACCTTTGTAACCAATTAGTACATCTTTGCTGTCTGATGCATATGTGTTTACATATACTTTCATTGCGTTGTTCAATGTACCAACCATTTTTGTGTTTGTTGGTGCTTCAAATGTGCCTTCTGTTGTACGTGCAAACGCTGAAGTTGTTGCAGATTGTAGTACTGTTAGTGTGTGTGGTGACACAACTGCCCAGTTACCTGCGCCTCTGCGTGTACGCTGTGCGATTTTGTTTGATGCACGGTTGATCATAACTGCTAGAGCAGCATGTTCGTCACCAACAAATGTCGCTGTACCTGAAACAGCAGCTTGGTCAAACTGTACGTCTGATTCCGCTGAACCTGCTAGGCTATATAGTGACTCAAGAACTTCTTGGTCGATTTCAGCAGTAATCTCTTGTGCTAGTGCAGCCATGATTTCTGCTTCTACGTCGATACCATGCTGTGACTGAGCGTCCTGAGCTGCTTCAAATGTCCAGCGAGCTGACAATTTACGTGTCTTCGCTTCGACAGTTTGCTTCAAGATCTGGATGCTTAGACGGTTACCTGCGGTACCTTCCATAGCTGAAGTTGAGTTTGCTTTACCTCCATCTGAACCAGCTTCGTCACCTGAGTAACCGATAGCTAGTTTAAATGGGCTTAGTGCCTCTTCGCCTGCTGTTGCGTCATCAGCTGTGTCTGTATAACGAACGCGAAGTGTGTGAATCTGGCCAACTGGACCAGTCATTGGTTGTACACCAACAATCTCGTTTGCGATGACAGTTGGCATCACACGTCTGATTACTGGAAGAATAACACGGTTAAGTGTTGCGATATTACCGGCAGATGTAGCACCAGCAGTTGCAGTCTCCATCAAATACTTGCGAGTATTTTCAAGTGTTGAAGCCATTACTGCTTTCTTTGTGCCTTGTAGGCCTTCAAGAAGTGCTGTTTTAGTATCGTGCCAGCGACTTTCTAATAGTTCTGACATTGGTTTCTCCTTATTTATAGTCCAGCTAAACGCTTAAAGTCAACTAAATTGTCTTTTGCGTCTGCTGTCATGTCATTTGTTTGTGTTTCTACACGGTTGCCTGTTACTTCTTTTGCCTCTGCCAATACTGCCTTCTTCTTTGCTGGAGATTTACCGTCAATTACTGCCGGTAGATACTTGTCAAACGATTCACGAAGTTTCTTCGTTTGTACAGATTCCAGTAAGTCCATCATAATACTTTTCTGATCCTTGTTTAAAGGAGCAGTTAGTTCACTAATAATGTCATTGCGAGCAATAGACTCGTTAATCATTTTGATTTTCTTGTCTTGTGCTTCTGCAAGTTTGATTGCTTTCGCCGCTGCTTCACGTGCTTCTGCTACTTGTTTTGTCTTAGCATCAACTACTTTTAATAGTTTAGATGTTTCTGATTTTTCATTTAGCAGACTGTGAGTGTATTCGTTAGCAAATGCTTCGAATATTTTGCGACCAAAGTCATTCTTACGTGCGCTATCGATATCTTCTTTTAGTGCTGTAATCTCTTTTGTGAGACCTTTAGCAACTGTTTCTGATACCAATGTTGCACTTTTCTTGATAAAGTCTGACTTAACTTTATCTAGTTGAGCTTTGCCTTCACGTACAAGACGTACTTTTGTTTCAGCAAGATCTTTTTTATCTTCGTAAAACTCTGCAAGTTCTTTTGCAAGTGACTCTACTACAAACTCTTCCATAGCAACAAATTTGTCAGCCATAGCTTTTTGATCTGAGTGTAGTTCCGTTACTTCTTTTTTCAACGATTCTAATACAAAATCTTTTAACAAGTTTGCATTTTCACGTTGAGCAACTGCAAATTTAGCTTTTGCCTCAGCAAGTTGCTTACGATCTTCTTGGAATTCTGCAATTTCTTCACTTAGTTTTTCAGTAACTAGTGCGTCAATTGCTTCTACCATAGTTTGCTTGTCATGTTCATATTTGCCAGCAAACTCTTCACGTAGTTCAGCAGTAACAGCAAGGCGATTTTCTTTCACCTTAGCGTTCCAAGCCTCTTCAAGTTCTGTACGAACTTCTTCCGAAATAGCAGTGTTTTCAAAGAGTGATTTCAGTGCATCATTCATTTTTTTCTCCTTGGTCACTGGAGTTTGTCTATTATGTTTAATAGACTCTCTTTTATATATTGTTGTGCCTTTTTGTCGCCTTGTACTTCCCTAGCTGTATGGAACGCCTTCAAACCACCATTGGTATTCATTAGGTGTTCATATATTGGTGTTGGATAAGCACCGGGGGCGCTAGGCTGAGCCACAACGTCCACGGTGATTATTTCGAAATCAGTTACTTCTCCTGATCCGTCTTCTTTTACATTGCCTGAACCCCTTGATGAAACACCTAGTTTAACGCTGCTTTCGAGCATTGTTTTTACCAGTTGTCCCATTGGAGTAGGCAAGATTTTTAACTTGCCATAACCGTTTGGTCCATCCATCCACATTTCTGAGATCATATGGCTTACACGGTCCAAGTTAATGTTAAGTCCGTCTGGATGATCTACTTCACCTAACACTGAGTAGCCACCACTAATTTGTTCGTTGAGTGTGGTGACAGCCCTGCCAATCTCGTTAACGGGATAAACACGCTGATTTGCGTTGCGTACTCCGCCTTGAATGCAAATACCTTTCATGTAAAGGTCTTTACCATCGTTAGCAGACTCAACAACAATCCTAGCCTGGTCGAAACTCAAATGTTCATTTAGTAAATTCATCAGTCAGTCCTTAATCAGTTTAGCTGCCAATAGTTGATTTTTTATTAGCTGCATCGCCGGCTGCTTTAGCTGCTGGTGCTGATTTAATGTCAGCTGCTTTACCACCTGGAACGTTCACGTTACCCATGTCGTCCTCTTTTGGTGCTGCTGCTTTGCCGCCTGCTTCATCTTTTGATCCTGCTGCGATATTTGCTGATGTACCACCCATATCATTTTTACTTGCTACAGCTGATTTTGTACCGTTAGTACCTGTATCGCCCATTTTTGGTGACACTGTGTCAACATATTCACGCATTACTTCGCCTGCTGATTTTGGTGCTTTTGACTCTTCTACTTCGTCATCAGTTGCTTCTTCAACTTCTTCGTCTTCAAAAGCAATTGCTTCTTCTTCAGCTTCTTCGTCGTCGTCACCTTCTTCTGAATCCATGTCCATTGGCATTTCATCATCTGCAGGTGCTTCGTCGTCGCCATCTGCCATCATTGCATCAAATTCTGCTTTTAGTTCGTCTAGCATGTCTTCAATGTCTGTTAAACGATCTTCTACATCGCCTTCACCTTCGTCGTCCATGCCCATTTCTGGCTCGTCGCCCATTTCTGGCTCATCGCCCATGTCTGGCATTTCAATGTCACCCATCATGTCATCAACTGGGTCTGCTTCTGCTACGTCACCATCAAAGAAGCTTTCGTCTACTTCTTCGTCTGCTTCGTCTAATTCTTCTTCTGATTCGTCAACTTCTTCATCGGTTGCTTCGTCTAGGTCTTCGTCATCTGACTCATCTAGATCTTCATCAGTTGCTTCATCTACTTCTTCGTCAGTTGTTTCTTCAACTTCTTCATCTTCAAGTAGTGATTCATAAATGTCACGTGATTTTTCTACCACGATTTCGTGAAAAAGCTCTTCCGCACCTGCTTTGTCTTCATTGACAAGGCGCTCAAGCATTTCTTCAAACTTATTGCGTTCAGTCATGTTATTCTCCTTTAAATTTACAAGGCTGTCTATTATATTTACACTTTATTTAAAATATACGCTTAAAATGGGGCAAAAACACGCCGTTTTTATACGGGAAGTGCTTTTAGGCTGAATTTTTGCACAAATTCAGGTATAGTTTGATGATATAAGTTTTGTAAATCTTTTAATTGATCAGGTACAAAACCTCTATTGTTTTCAGTTATCCTAATGTATTTAGTTCTTGGATTGGTGTTTATTGTCATAGTAGTTTGCCGTACCCAATTACCATAATAAGTTGCTCTTTCGTCTGATCTTTTATAATTTTTTGTGTCTGCAAATAAATTGTTTACTTTATTATTATCTTCACCTACTCCTAAAAAATCAAATCCTAATATGTAAATGGTTTTAAATTTATGTGTACTAGCAAGCCATAATGCTGTAGGACCACTACTCCATCCTTTGTTAGGATTGAGTAAATTTAACCCTTCTACAGATTGGCTGTACTTGTTTGGATTAGTATATACTTTATGATGCCTATGATAGCCGTTATCTGCTATTTCCATAATCATTTTAGTATCTACAGCTACTAAATGATCAACCGCACATTCTCTATAAACTGCATTACAAGCATATACAGTTCCTTGATCTTTTAATTGAGGTATTGATATTTGTTTTCTACTTGTGCCATTGCCAAGCACAAAGGCTATCTCAGACATTAAATTCCAGCGGCTGCTGCTTGTGCTGCAATACCGTACATTTGTTTCACAAAGTTCAAGTCTTCTGCTTGTTCTTTGCGTTTCATATCGCTTGCTTTACGCACTTTATTAATGTCTTTTAAAGTGAGCTTTGCTTTTCTGTTATCAGACATTTTCAAAACGCTCATGTCATCTTGAGCATTGTACCTATCATTTTCTGTAGGTTCAAGTGTGTCGTCATCAAAATAAAACAATTCTCTTAGTATCATGTTATTATTTACCTTTTTAAATTGTTTGATCTGTAGCAGGTTCTTCAGCGCCTAATGCTCCTAAGTCTGCGCCTGTGGCAGTATCAGGTGGTGTATCTTCGCCGCCGTCGATGCCGCCTAAGTCATCATCTAATCCTGTTTCTAAACCACCAAAGTCTCCGCCTAAGTCGCCTCCAGTAACACCTGCGCTACGCATTTCTGCACTTCCTTCAGCATCCGTTGGCATTAAGTTTTCATCGTTTTCTTCACGCCATAGACGTTCGTTTTCGGCAATTTCTTCTTTGCTCATACCTAAGAATCTACTCATTGCAAATCTATTTGAAATATACGGAATAGCAGCCATTTGTGTAAATGTACCTATTCTGTTGTTATCAAGTTCAGCTTGTCTATAACTTGCAAAGTTTTGTGGTGGAGTTAGTTTTAAGTCAAACATTGCAAAGTCAACGTTTGCACCTTTACTGTTTAAATATAATTTAAATTCTTGGTTAAAAACTTCTTCAACCATTGCTTGCAAGCGTTCACAATACTTATTAAAACGTAGTTCTTGAATGTATGCTGTGCCTACTCGTCCATCATTATACTGCGATGCACCGTCGTCTGCACCAGTAGGCAAGTAGGAACTAGGTATACGCAAGCCACGCACCAACTTGTTAGTAAAATACCTAAGGTCATCAATTTCACCTAAGTTAGTACCACCTGGTAGTGTTTCAACTTTTGATCCACGTCCTTCAGCAGTTTGTGGGAAAAAGTAATCTTCGTTGATTGACAGTGGATTATAACTTGAGTCTATAACATTTTGTCCACCACCTGTCTTGGATGGGATTCGTCTTTGATGTATTTCCGTTTTAACACGCTCCACAAACTGCATAGCAAGGTGTGAAGGCATGTTGCCCACATCAACGTAGAATACTCTGCGCTCTGGCGCACGTTGGACACGATAGATAATAATCGCATCCTCAAGCAGTTCTTTCTGCTTGTAAACTTTAAAAATACTTTCTAGCAGACTGTTGCCAAAAGGAAAGTTTTGATCTAGTCCTTCGCTCATTGACAAATGAACAACGTGATTAGCATCTACAAAAGTTTCTTTTTCGCCCTGCTCAAATCTGCTTGCTCCTGTTGCAGGTGTACTATTGCCGCCTGTGCCAAATTGATTTGTTACCTGTTGATATCCTTGTGTACCACCAGGACCATAGCTGTTTTGTGTATTAAGAGGTGTTGCCTCTAGATTTTCAAAACTAAAATTTAAATTCTTTACAACATATTGTTCAGGACGCTTGCCTTCACTTTCGTTTACAATAATTTTAGTAACTTGACTAGGGTCTACATGAAACCATTTTTGTGTTTCTGGGTCTCTAATAAAGAACTGGTCACCATATTTAAATGCATTACGCATAATGCGAAACATTCTTGTTTCAAATTTATTAAGTTTGCACCATTGTTTTAAATACTGTCCAAGAATTTGAACTTCAACATTTGTAGCTTCTTTATTGAAATTAAAACTAAAGTGGGTGTCATTTTCTTTTGATGTCTGTGTGCAAAATTCTGCAAGAATGTCAAGTGCAGCATTTACTTCGCTGTCACTATCCATTGTATTGTATTGATTATAACGTTCAATACGATTAGGAGAACCAACATAAACATCGGGCAAATGTGAACTATAATTAGCAGCCGCAGGACCTACACCAGAACCTTGTCCTTGTTTAAAACTGAAAGGACTGTAGCTTCCTGAAGGATTGTTACCAGTTTGTACTGGTTTAAAATGTTTTTTCCAACTCATCTAGCAACCCCTTTCAATATATTTCCATTTAAGCCTTTTGTAGCACGTAAATTTTTAAGTTCTGTTTGTAGTTGTTGTTCGTTAATGCTTGCTACATTGTATATTCCTACGTTTAAATCTCTTATAGCATCATTTAAATTTTTAATCATATTACCGAGTTCACTATTGTTATTATTACTTATCGCATTAGAATTGTCAACCTGATTTTCTTGCAAAGTAGCAACACTATTCATTCTTTCTGCAATTTTATTCATTACATCGAAAGTTTTCATACGACCTGTAATCGATGCACCACCACTTATAATCTCAGGTCCAAACTCTCCAACTAATCCCATTTCACCTAAAGGAATTCTGCCGCCACTATCAAATCCTCTAATACTACCAGGAACTCTTTGCATATGTGTTAAACTTTCAACTACTCTTTTAGTTGCTTCAACTTTAGCTTCTGCATTTGCAATTTGTTCAGAAATGTATCTACTTGCTGCATCTTGAGCAGTAAAGCCGTCTGCTGTCATTTGACCTTGTTGTTCGTGTAATCTTGCTAACTCTTGTTGTGCATCAGCTAATTCTGATCTTGCGGTGTTAACATGTTCTTCAATATCTGTTCTTGTAGAAATTTCATTTTCATTTAAAACATTATCAATATCCATTTCTAATTGATTTGCTAAATCAGCTGCTGTTCCTTCGCCTAAAATTACTTCTTCTGCATCCATGTCTACAGTGTTTGGCGTAAATGAAAATCCTTCGTTTAATCTATCAATTGCATCAGCAGCAGGATTAAGCACTTTACTAATTGCTTCTTCAACTTGTCTACGTAATGCTGCATCATCGCCCATTGCTTCGGTTACTTTTGTCAGTGCTGTTTCTGCTGCACCTACAAGTGCAGGTAAAGCAGTTTGTTGCACATACATTACTGTTTCACGTAATGCTTCTTGCATATCAACAGTTTGTCTAATAATACCACCTGCGCCTATTTGTGCTTGTTGTTGATCTGCAATTGTATCTCTTAAACTTCCTATAACTGCTGCTAAGTCATTTGATCCTTCGGCAGCACTAGTAATACCTCTGCGTAAATCAAAACTGCTTTCTAACATATCAGCAGCATTCGCACCTACATCGCTAAAGTTTCCTAGTAGTGCTAGGTTTGCAAATTCAGGTGACTCCATGCCTTCAACACTTGCACCTATAGCTTCATCTAATAGTCCTTGTGCTTCTTCTGCACTTGCTCCATTTCTTATTGCTTGTGCATATGCTTCATATTCATCAATTACACTTGGAAGTGCTTTTGCAATCTCTTTACTTGCATCACTTACTGGTGCACCAAAGGCTACCAAGTCCTGAATAAGTGTTTCAAAACCTGGTCCTAATTCACCTGCTGTTTGCAATCCTTCTTGCAATGCCATTGCCGAATCTTCACTGAGTGTTGATAGCAATGCTTGAACTTGGCCATTACGGCGTCTTTGTCTCATTTCTTCAGCAATTTGATCTCTTTGCTTACCTGTGAGTTTGCTTAATTCATCTAATGTGGTTGCAAACTGCGCTGCATTTGAATTTAATGTTCCATCAGTACGCATCCTACGCATACCTTCAACTGTTTGTAAATCTGCAAATGTAGCCAATGATTCGTTTATATCTTGTACATCATAACCTAGCATACGTAAGTTTGTACCAAAATCACTGTCTAAAAAGTCTTTACTCATTTGTACAAAACTTTGTGTAGCATCTTCAGTAGTGCCGCCTAATACTCTTAAAGCATTTTGATTTTTCATAAAAAACTCAGTCATTTCTTTAACTTCGAGACCCATTTCTGCTGCACTTTGTTTTATATCAACAACACTAGCACCAAAAGTTGCACCTATGTTTGTTAGCTGTTGATACTCTTTAAGACTACCTTCAGCAAAGTTTACCAGGCCTGCAATAGCTTTACTGGCTGTTCCTAATATTTTTGTGTTTGAATTTAAAGCGTCTGAGTATGCACTTAAACTTTGTGAACCACTAAGAAGGTTACCAGCAATGCCTAAACCGGCACTTGCTATGTCACTACCTGCTCTTTTAAAATTTTCTGTTAAAAAATTTAATGCGCCGCCGGTTTCTTCAGCCAAATCGTAATACTCCTAGATAATTGTACAATAAATATGCTATAGTATATTTACCTGACAGGAGTACTAACATGAATAATCAAAGCATACTTAGAAAATACAGGAGGCAACCAAAGTTGCAAATAGATTTGCCTAGTAGAGGCGAATACTATCCTCCGGGTGCTTTACTTGACGGACAGTATAGCGATATTTCTGTTTTTAGTATGACACCAAATGATGAAATAGCATTCAAAACTCCTGATGCATTAATTAACGGAGAAGCCACTGTTGCAACAATTAAAAGTTGTGTACCTGGTATTCAAGACCCGTGGAGTATACCTACAATTGATATTGATACTGTTCTTGTAGGTATTAGAATTGCAAGTTATGGTGGATCAATGACTGTGAATAAAGTTTGTGGTGATTGCGGCACAGAAAATCAATATGAAATACCATTAAGTTCGTATTTAGATTCATACAGCACAAAATCATTTGTAAACAGACTACCAGTTGACGATTTTATTTTCCATTTACGTCCGTTGAACTATAGAGAATTTACAAACAATCAAAAAAGACTTTTAGGTATTAGACGTTCTTTGAACACTATTATAACAAACAAAGATTTGTCAGAAGAAGAAAAAGGAAAAGCAATGGAACCTCTGTATGTTGAACTTGCACGTACTCAGTTAGATTCAATTTACGCAACAATGGTAGGCATTGAAGTTGAAGGCGAAGTTGAAAAAGATAAAAATGAAATTGCAGACTTTTTTGAAAACAATGATAACAAATATATTGCAGAAGTAAAAAATGCAATAGAGAAAAACTTTAAAACTTGGTCAGCACCAACCCATACCGTGCAATGTACCAATTGTAATAAAGAAGATGAAATGCAGGTTACATTGGATACATCGGATTTTTTCGGGAAAGGCTAGTGAGCCTAACCGACACCGAAGTCTACTCACTAGCCGATGATATGGAAAATGAAATAAAACAAATTAAAGACAACTGGTATCGTATTGGCTGGTATATGAGAGGTAGTGCTAACATACATGACTTACTTACTGATACAGATGTTGGAGATATAGAAATATTCAACAACATCATTAAAGATAACATCGATACAAGTAAAAATACTAAACTAGCTTGGGTTTAACTATTGTCCTGGTCTAAAACCTGGCGCTCCACTGTTTACACTTGGTCCAGGTGCTGGCGGAATTTGATCAGGTCCTCTAGGATCTGTTGCATCAGGATCTTCCGGAGCCGCTGCTGCTAAAGGGCCGAAGTCTTCTGCCATCATTATTTCTCTGCGTGAACGAGTATAATATGGAACCTTACGACTTTCTAAACTTGTACCTGGAGGAAAGATCAAATCTTGGAACACTAGCCTTGCCCATTGACTTGTAGCATATGCACTACCATTTACTCCTGGTATCTCTCTTGCTCCAGGATCTACAAATCCGCTTGCTTCAGCAGCGCCACTAGCAGCAAAAAAATCATCACTACCAATGATACCACCAGTGATATTATTTAAAATTGATGCTGCACCTTGTAAACCTGTACCAGCTAGTTCTACACTACCTTGTAGCATTGCTCCTATGAGACTTTCTTGACCCCACTCAACAATCCAATCAACTAACGCTTTTTGCGTAGTAGGATTGGTCAATGCATAAATCGCTAACTGAAATCCTGCTTCTGATACTAATGCACTAATAATAGCCGGAATTGTTCCAACACCAGAGCTTCCTACTGCAAGCTGCCCAGTTCTAACAATTGTTCTTATAGCTCTAACCATAGAGGTTACATTTTTTCCTACACGTAAAAAAACAATCATTATACCTGCAATTTGTATTGCATACATACCCCAAGCAACTTCAACTTTATCTATGTATTCAGCTTCAGTAATTTCGCCTTCCATAAATTCAGCTTCAATGTTTGCCATAGTGATTAAAATACTATTACGTAAGATTTCTTCAACCATAAACGCACTAAGCATTCTTAAAAACACACGTCCGAATCTTCCAGACATCAAAGCCGAAGTTCTTGGAAATGCTTGTCTATTAATTGCACTTATTTGTCTAACACGTTGTTTTGTATTACCAGGTAAGTTTCTTGGATTTATCCTAGCAGAAGCATACTGTTCTCTCAATGCAGGTCGTTGTCCTCTTAAACTCCAACGATCTTTTAAATCTTCAGCCATACGTCTAGCTTCACCTATGCTGTCAATTCCATCTCGTCCAACACGGAATCTAAAGACGTCATTACCAGCAATGAACATATATCCATTGCCAATACGTCTCAATGATGCAGCACCAGGTATTCTTGATGCGATTTCTTCTTCAGATAAAATTGTTTTTCGATTAGTTATATCAAATAATTTCATTCACAAGTGTTCCAGCTGTATAATGTATTTAGTTATTAGTAGATGAACTAACGTTCATCTGTGTTTTCGTTACACTCAACACGAACTATTTGTTTGTGATTATAGTATTAGTTAAGGCATATGCGAATGCATATGCTTTTAGTATTATTCAGATTGTGAAGTCATAATTCGCCCGTTGCCGGGCGAAGGTAGCTTTTGAGCATTATTCGAGTCGCTTCAGCCATCTTGTTAAAAGAGATTCAACTTGCGTTGTCGGAGGCGGTTGACCTGTATCCCCCTACTCTAGCTTCGTCATATCAACGGAAGGCAGTTATTCCCTAACAAGCGAAAACACTTACCATGTGGTTGCTTTTTCTCAGAGCCACTATCCTTTAAAGCCTATCGTATACTTCTTCACGTGAGCATTCCACACCACCGGCCACGAGCATTACCTCGGCTGGATCTTGGAGTTTATTTAGAGCTCAATATATAGCCTATTTGTGTTCTAGTAGTGCCTGGCGTAATTTATTTGAACCACCAACTCTTACATTGATGATACCATTGTAGTATTCGTCTGTTTCTAATACACGCCTGTCAAATTGTTCTCGTGCTTCGATGTAAGACATCTCCGCTCTACTTTTGCAAAAGTAAAGTATTTCACGAGAGAAATTTTTTTCGCCTAAGTTTTTTACATCTTCGTTCAGTCTATCTGAACTTCCCCAGTATTCACGCCAATCGCTTTCTTTGTAGCCTCGACGTTTGTTTTTTCTGCCTTTTAATGGTGGCTTGGTTGTTTTAAACTTTGCTAATTTTTTGCCTACGTATTTTTGTTGTGTTTTTAAATTTGTAATTAGATATACAAAGCCTTCGTATTCATCGTCTATTGTGTCTACAGGTTTACCTTTATATGTCCAACTCATACATTATGTACCGTTGGAGTTATAAAGATGATTCCGTTTTTGGTTTGCCTATACTTTGTTGCCAATCCTCTTGATTAAACATCTTACCGAAGTATTCAAGAGGCCATTTATTCAAGCCTTTGTTGTGTTCTTTTACATTGTTATACATTTTCATAAAACTGTCAATCGATTTTTTGTTGTTTGCCGATTGTATTTCGTGTAATAATTTTTCACTACGAACACGTTTAATATATTCTTCTTGCTGTTCAGGTGTTGAGCGTGTAGGCCAGTCATTTAAATCTTGTATCCAATTGTTAGCAATATCTAACCAATTTGTATCTGGAAACAGTGTAACAAATCCTACAATACTGTCCATAGAACTGGCCTTATCATAGTATTTTTCTTTTACCATGTTTCTGTGATTTAATTCTTTACCAATACGTCTCATATCTTGCCAGAAATGATTATCACCACGTCTGCTTAAAGTATAATGAACTGCGGTATAGTCTGCAATATCATCAAAATAATATGTTATTTTACGATTATAATAATCTTTGTCTAAATCACGTTGTAGCATCCACGTAACACGTTTCATTCCTGCAATTACACTTGCAATTGCGTTTGCTTCTAATGGATCAATAAATCCAGCAGCCATACCGATAGCAAAACAGTTTCCAACGTTTGGAGTTTTTAATCTTCCGGGCTTCCATTTTAATAAACGTGGTTCACGTATTTGTCTACCTTTAATAATACTATGCCAGTACTCTAATGCATCGTCGTCGCTAAAGTATTCATCACTGTAAACAAGACCTGTACCGATACGATTGGTTAAAGCAATACTAAATTGCCAACCCATATCACGTCTAATACTTCTTGTATAGTTTACCTGTTCTATTTCTTTGTCTTCGTATTCAATTGGACACACCCAAGCACTGTTGACTTTGTTTGCTTCATAAGTTACAAACTCGTCAGTAAGTTCACCGATTAATAATCTAGTTAAACCAGTACAATCTAACCAAATGTCACTGGTAACTTCACGCCCGTTGTCTAAAACAACACTTGAAATACCCGTTTCGTCTGTTTTAACTTTCTCAACGTGTGCTACAGTTTCTATAACACCATATTGTTTACAAACATTTTCTCTAATCCATACAGAAGTTTTTTCTGCGTCAATATGATAAGCATAGGTTCCTGTAGCCGGAATTAGATAGTTACCATCGTCGTCGAAAGGCATTTTTAAATTTTTACTATATTGATAACATTCAGCATTGTGATGATAAACGTTTAGATCAGGTGCTAGATTATTTTTATAAACGTCTAACCATACATCGGTTGTTTTTAAATCATCTGGAAACGTACTTGTAATATTTTTCCAATTAAATTCTTTGTCTAATCCGTTGCTCCAATAAAACATACGACAAACGTTTGGCCCGTCTGGTGTATCTGTCCAGTCTTCCATGTTGTTTCCGTATTTGAAAACTGCTCCTGTTTCTCGCATAAACCGTTTTTCGTCTACACCTAATTGTCCAAGCACACCTGGTAAATGAGGACTGAGACTTTCGCCTACACCAATGATACCAATTTTTTCACTGTGTATCATTTCAACCGTTGCATTAGGAAATTCTTTAGCAACAAAGGCGCTTGTTAAACTGCCTGCTGTGCCACTACCTATAACGGTTATTTTCATTTTTTCTTTTTCCTTTCGTGGTTAGCCTTGCCAATATTGACAGCCCACTTGCCACTGGCACGTATTTCAGCTAACTCCTCTTTGTATCTCTGTTTAGCCTCTTCGGCTCTTTCTTTGCACAAGGCAACCAACTCACGTAGTTCTCTGCGTATGCGTCTTTTACTGCGTTCACTGGGTAAACGTTCAAAGTCTTCGCTTGCAGCCAAGTAGTCTAGTACCTTTTGCATTAATTTATCATGCGTGTCGTCTGTCATTCTACAATATCAATATCGTTTTCATATGAAGTAAAGCCATTCTCTTTAATAACTTTCATTACATGATTGACTCTACCAACAAGTTCGTCTTTGTGTGAGATGAGGAAAACATTTTTGCTACGCTCTCTACCCATCTTCTTGAGTACAGCGAGTGCATTTTCAACACCAGCAGTGTCCATACCTGAGTCAATAAGCTCGTCAATGAACAACAAGTTGATGCCTTGATACAACGATTCCCAAACATCACGGAATGCAAAACTCATGCCTAGTATCAGCCTGTTGCGTTCGCCTCTTGACAAGTTATCAAAGTCCAAGTCTTGTCCTAGTTGTGTAATCTCAACTGACAAATCGTTTTGGAACTCTACTTGATGTGGTAAGCCTAGTTTGTCTAAATAGTACGTGAGCCTATTGTTCAAGTACGCCAAGTTCTGATCAATGATCTTTTTGCGGATGAACGAGTCTTTGTTTGTCAAAAGTTTCAGTAGAAACTCCTGATGTTCACGCAAGCTAGTAAGATCGTTTACAGGTTGCCAATCAATTTCTTGCAGTGCTGTTGTCTTCAAGTCATCGATTTGCGCTTGATACGGATCTTCTTCTTGCGTTTTACTTATCAGTGTTTGCTTTAAATTATCTACGTTGTTTCTGTGTTCGTATGCTTCTTTGGCACTCTCATAAAATGTGTTAGGACGTCCGTTGATGTCGCCAATTTCATTGAGAAACTCCATAGTTGCTTCTAATTTGTCAGCAACTTCTGTTTGATATGCAATTGCATCACTCAATTCTTTTTGTTTTTTGTTTTCAATCTCTGCTTTCTTGTCCGCATGAAGCGTTTGACCGCAAGTGTAACAAATAGCATCGTCAAGTTCTTTGATATCCTTTTCAGCTTTGTCAACACCTTTGGTTGCTCGCATCAATGCTGTTTCAAGTGTTGCTTTCTCTTTATTCAAACTAGTTATACGATTATTCAACTCTGTCCAGTTAGTTAGTTGGTCATGTGCTTCTAATTCTGCATCAATATCTAGTTTTTCTAGTTCTTCTAATGCAGTTTGCATTTTATCTGCATCAGTTTTACGTTTTGCAACCCAAGCACGTTGTCTGCCAGCAAGTGTTTCGATACTTTGTTCGATCTTTTTGTTGCTTGCTTCTATTGCATTGATCTTTAGTGTTTCTTCTGTGATAAAGTCTTTAGTTTGTTTGACTTTTTCTTTTAACAAGTCTGCTTTTTCGGTAAGAATAGTAATACCAAGTAGCTGTTCAATAACTGCACGTTGGTCATTTGCTCTCATACTGAGGAAAGGCTCTGTGTATGTGTTGAGTGCAACAATATGTTTAAACATATCGTGACTCATATCTAACAAACTGTCAATTTCTTTTTGTGTTTGACGACTATCGCCCTGTGATTCGTCAACATCTTCCTTTTGTTCGTGGTCGTTGATATAAAATTTGAGAACATTTGGTGATCGACCACGTTCAATGCGGTAACTATTGCTACCTTTCTCAAAGTTTAGGGTGACCAACATGCCTTTAGAGTTTGTCTTGTTGATAAGATTGTTTCTCTTGATGTTGGTCAGTGCTTGGCCGTACAAGGCGTAGGATAATGCGTTGATTATCGTTGTTTTACCTGTACCGTTGCGTGATCCGGTGTCGTCACCTCCTTGGTCTAAGTTTTCACCAAGCACTAGAGTGAGTTGCTCCTTGTTGAAGTCAACTGCTTGGGTAACATTACCCACACTCATAAAGTTTTTAACTGTTAGGTCTTTAATTTTAATCATACTAGCTCGTTGTATATGTCTAATAACAGTTTTTTGTTGAACTGTTCGCTGTCAATTGCTTGGATCTCGTTGCTAACAATCTGGTCTACACTTTCAAATTGTTCAATATCCAAGTCTGTGTTGATTTCCTCAATGTGTTTTTGAGGAATCAGTGTAATCTCTCTACAGTTGTATGTGTCAATGAATGTTTCTTTGATGTATGTTGCTTCTTCAAAGCTGATATCAATGTCAAGTGTAACTCTTAGGTACATACTTGGCTTGATCAGTGTATCTTTTTCATCAATCAACTGTGATAACTTGACTGTACGGTACTTAGGACACTCCGACCAGTTGATGTATTCTGGTTCTGCATCGTTCTCACGGTCCAGTATCATCATACCACGGTCATCATCCCAAGCATCTGCATAGTTATGTGGGAAAGCATTGCCGATATAGTGGATCTTACCCTGACGTTGTCGCTTGTGGAAGTGTCCACTGAACACATACTCTTGATTCTTGAAGTGTTCTGACTTCAGTTCGCCGTGATCTGGCATTTGTACCATAGCATTCATATAGAAGCTGGGCAGTTCGAAGTGACCAAACAGGTATTTAGATTGTAACTTCTCTATACGCCGCCATTCATCGCCTACCAACCACGGAACCAGTGCTACATCTTCAATAACCTGTATCTCATCTACCACTGTAATGTTAGGAATGTGTTTTGCAAACTCAGTTGACTTCACATCACGCTTGTCTTTGTAATACAAGTCGTGGTTACCAGCAAACATATAGAACTTTTCAAACGATTCACCTAGTTTCTCCAACAACCGTATGGTTGTGTCCATGGTTGTAAGGTTCAAACTGTTCCTATTATGGTGCCAGTCGCCGCAAAAGATGCCTGTTTCGCAATTGTTTGCTTTTGCTGTTTCAATATACCAATCGATATAGTCCTCACAGTCCTGATTATGGACACGACTGTTGCCTTTCATACCTAAATGTATGTCAGTAAATACTGCTGCTTTTTTAAACAATAGAATACTCCACTTCTAACACAGTATAGCGGAGATTGATTTAGAAATCAACCTTTATTTGCGTTTTCTCTGCGCTGTGCTGCTTCCCATTCGCCACTATGTAGTCGTGTGTGCGATGGATTCATATCATTCATTTCAAGAATGTCGTCTCTAATGTTTTGATTACGCTTTTCAATGTTGATTACACGTACAAAACTGTTTGTTACTGCTGCGGTATAGTATGCAAATGGGTTTTGTGACTTGCTTTCGTCAAACTGTAAGCCAATTTGTGCAAGTTGTAGTATTGCTTGCCCTCTCATCTCGTCATTGTATGTATATCCACGTACATTACCTCGTGTTGCATAACGATCACACAGTTTCATCCACATACGGGCAAGTTCGTTTGTGGCTTTGCCGTGTGTCTTATCAAAGTAACCGTTTTCCATTCCGCCTACCCAATGGCTTTTACCTACACATACTAAGTTGTCATTTTCGTCAAATTTATAATGCTGGAATGGAGGAAAGTTCAGTTTTGTTTTATGATCGGCTACTGTCTTAGGATTCTTTTTACGTCCTGGCTCATCTGGTATATGGTCAAATGTCATTATACGAAACACAAGGTCTGTTTTTTCAATTGTTCTATAATCTACTTCAAACTCTGCTTGTTTAACTTTCTTTCCAGCAGCTTTGGCTGCTTCATATGCCTGTGTTCCTTGCTTTTTTGCTTTGTTTCGTTTGGCTTCAGCAACGGTTCTGATGTTTATTTTGGATAATTCTGGTAATATTATATCATAATTTGCATACTCGGGTGCAACATAACTGCAAAATGTGCTTTTGCTCTTGTGTATCTCCGCTAACATGTCTTTGTTGTTTAAATAATTTACTTTTCTTGCCATATTTTAAGGCTCCTTTTATGTATTATAATATACGCACATATTTTTGTCAACTAAATAGTATATAGGAGTAAACATGGCTATCAATCCCAGACAATCTAACAACTTAGGTAATGTGTTAGCACAAAATAGAACAGAATTTGGTTCTACAGGTGCACGTGATATTGTTATCACAAACCCAAACGACATTACAAGACAAAGAAGATTAAACAACTTACCAAATGGTGCAGAACCTGCTCGACGAACAGCACAAACTGCAACTTTTTTACCTACAGACGATACACAACCTGATTGGCGTGTAAAAGTTAGTGTTCCTGCATTATCAACTTACCGCAGCAGCAGTGTTTTACAACCTTTAGCTAAAACAGGATACAATGTAGTATTCCCCGTTACTCCTAATATTACTTTTGTGACCAGTGCCAGCTATAGCGAAATGGCACCTGTACATAGTAATTATCCTTTTCCGGCATATGAAAGCAGTCGCACCGATGATATAAACATAAGCGGCGCATTTCCTGTGCAAACACAAGAAGATGGACTGTATTGGATAGCAGCAGTGCATTATTTCCGCAGTGTTACAAAGATGTTTTATGGGGATACAAGCGAAAAAGGTGCTCCGCCTCCTGTAGTAAAACTAAATGGCTACGGAAGTTATGTTATGAACAACATTCCAGTTGTAATAACCAGTTTTACATTTGATTTGAGTAATAATATTGATTACTTGCAAGTTGGAGCAGCAGGTATTACGCCTGACAAATACCAAATGGTTCCTACTAATTCAATGTTTAACATATCTTGTAAAGTAGTACACAGCAGAGCAAAGGTTAGCGAATTTAGTATGGATGAATTTGTTTCAGGTAACCTTGCAGATAAAGGATTTATCTAATGGCACAATATGGTAAAACAAGTCCTTGGGGAAATACAGAATACAGTAAGACAGGCGAACTAGATATTCTAAGAATTCGTCCTGTGCCTGAGGAAGATGATGATATTTTATACACAATTGAACCTCAATACACCTACAGACCAGATTTGTTAGCATTTGACTTGTATGGCACTGCCAAACTATGGTGGGTATTTGCTCAAAGAAACATAGATACATTGAAAGATCCAGTATTTGATTTTATTCCAGGCACTAAAATATATTTGCCTAAATCGTCTGCTGTGAAAAAAGGTTTAAACTTATAATGGCAATAGAAACAAACTCTTTACATCAGTTTAGTAGTTTTAACACTATATTCACGTTTAGTTGTTTAACACGTGAAGAAATTGCTGTGCCCAATGAAACATATCGTGCAAATGGTCCAGCAAATGTCATTTTTCAAAGCGGAGGAACATCAAATAACAAAGTTACCACTGCATACGAAACAGCAATTGGCGGAAAGTTAGAATATTATGTAGATAATGTTATAATTGAAGCATTATGTGTACCAAACACAAAATCTCGCAGTACAAATGCAACATATATTGAATTTACTGTAACAGAACCATACAGCATGGGCTTGTTTTTACAAACTTGTCAATTAGCTGCAACTATGAGCGGATTTACAAACTATCAACGTGCTCCATACATGCTTAGTATGGAATTTATTGGCTATGATGACGATGGAGATATAATTGTAACAGAAAGCGGACAAAATTTACGTAGAGATGTTCCTGTAAAGATTACAAATATTACATTTGAAGTTACAGCAGGCGGCACAGTGTACAATGTTGAAGCAATGCCTTGGAATGAACAAGCATATCTTGATGATAAAACCGGTGTACCAATTGATATTAGTTTAAAAGGCAACAGTGTTGAAAAATGTTTACAAAGTGGCGAGCAAAGTTTGTGTACAATCATGAACGGACACTTTGAGGAACTAAGACAGCAAGAAAAACTAATAGAAGCAGATGAGTTTATAGTAACTTTTCCTGCGGATATTGCAACAAAATTTAATCCTGCACAAACCGCTAGTACTAGTGATGCAGGTGCAACAACAAAAAGCACCAGTAGCAAACGTGGAAGTGGTATTTTTGGCAGAGTAGCCGCAGGTGCTATTGGCGGAATCATCAGCGGTGGACTAGCAGGAAATAAAAATATTGGACAAAATGCACTAAGTGGAGCACTAGGCGGAGCATTAGGTGGAGTGTTAGGCGGAGGTCTCGGTGGTTTTGGCGGAGGTCTTATTGGAGGATTGCTTACAAACTTCAAAAGCGGAAATGTGCAAGGATTGTTTGAAGGCATCAGTGGCTTTTTAGGCGCACAAGCACCGCAAAACTTTGAAAGTTTTCTCAGTATGATTACAGGACAAGTTTTAACTAAAAGTAGTATAGGCGAAACTCTTGCTAAAATTGCGCAAGATCCTAGCAGTTTAAATAATTTAGGTAAAGCAAGAATAATCGAAGGGCATGAAGAACAAGGTAAAGCACCCATGCCACAAACTGGTCAAGTTTATGATAAGAAAAACAAAGTGATGACCAGAGGTAAAAACGTTGTTAGCAACGATGAGCGTGTATTTGAATATCCTGCTGGTACAAGCATGATTAAAATAATTGAAGATGTTGTTTTAACCAGTGGTTGGGCAAAAGAATTGAAAGAACGAGCACCTGATGAAAACGGCATGGTTCCTTGGTTTAGAATTGATGCAGAAACATACTTAAAAGCAAATGCAGATCAAGAAAATGTTTACGGAGAGGATGCAAAAGTATTCCATTATAAAGTTGTTGAATACATGGTGCATAGTAGTCATTTACAAAGACCTGGCGATCCTGGTGTAAATTATAATTCTTTGAGAAACAGTGCAAAAAAAGAATACAATTATATATACAGCGGAGAAAACACCGATATTGTAAACTTTGATATACAATTTAATGCAGCGTTTTTCCAGTTTTTGCAATCTGATTATGGACAAGGCAGCACTGATTTTAAAACAGGTGGATTACAACAAAACACTGTGCAATCAAAACCTGAAACACTTACAATGAAAACTGAAAATTCGGGTGCCAACAGTGCTACAGGTGCTACAGTTCAAAGTTTCAATCAAAGCTCAAGTACTCAAGGAGGCGGTGGTGCAGGTATAGATAACAGTAAAATACGTTGGGCAAGACAATTTCATGATAACATTTTAGGTTCTGGTAGCATGGACTTAGTAGAAGTTGATTTAGAAATATTTGGAGATCCGTATTTTATAGTAGACAGTGGTATGGGCAACTGGACAGATGCTCCAGGCGATTTAAATAGCACTGCAAATGGACAAATTGATTATCAGCGTAGCGAATCTGACATTATTTTAAATTTTAGAACACCTATTGATTACAATCCAGAAACTGGCGGCATGATATTTCCAGAAGATACAATTCCAGTTCAGCAGTTTAGTGGACTTTATAGAGTAACCAAAATCACAAATGAGATAAAAGGTAACCAATTTACACAAGTTTTAAAACTTTTACGAAGAAGAGGACAGCCGGAAGACACAAGTACAACCGGAGATAATCCAGTAAAAGTAAAAGACAGCACAGATTCGCAAAATATGGCAACTCCGTTTAAAGGTTAAAACATGGAAAAGAAAACAGCAGGCATAGAAACTTCAGAACAAAAACGCACAGCAGGTATAGTTGAACCTACAAAAAATGCTGGCCCGTTTATTGCTCGTGTGATTAAACATGCAGATCCTTATTACCTTGGTGGTTTAGAAGTAGAATTGCTTAAAACAACAGAAGCAGGAAATGCTGGAGAAACATTAGGCCAAACTGCAATAGTATATTATGCAAGTCCTTTCTATGGCGTCACTGGAGCACAGCATTTAGGCAAAAACGATAGTTATAGTAACACACAAAAGAGCTATGGTTTTTGGATGGTACCTCCAGATCCTGGTACATTAGTATTGGTAACCTTTGTAGAAGGTAGTAGAGAGTTTGGCTATTGGTTTGCATGTATTCCTGAAAAAGGCATGACATTTATGTTACCAGGTGGACAACCTGTTACCGAACAAGTTACAAATCCTCCTAGTGATTTAAAAGGAAAAAAATTACCAGTTGGGGAATACAACAAAAAAATCACCAAACCCAGTACAAACAATGTTGTAAAATATAAAAGACCTGTAAATGAAGATTTTGTTGAAGCACTTAAAGAACAAGGTTTAGTTGAAGATGATATTAGAGGTATTACAACTACAAGTGCGCAAAGAGAATTTCCAAGTGCAGTCTATGGATTCAGTACACCGGGCCCGTTAGATAAACGTGGCGGATCACCGCAAGGTAAAATAGGTGTAAAAGAAAGTCAAGCAACTGTCCATGTAAATAGATTAGGAAGTAGTAGTTTTGTAATTGACGACGGCGATGATAAGTTTTTACGAAAAGGATCACCAGAAGATACTCCTTATGAATACGTAAACAAAGAAGCAAGCGAATCAGGCGGGGATGTTACAAGACCTGCTAATGAAATGATACGTTTTAGAACACGTACTGGTGCACAAATTATGATAAACACCAGTGAAGATTTAATTTACATCAACAACAGCAGAGGTACTGCTTGGATTGAAATGTCTAGTAATGGTAAATTAGACGTTTATGCTAAAGACAGTATCAGTTTCCATACAGAAACAGATTTTAATTTTGTTGCAGACAGAGATATAAACTTTGAAGCAGGACGCAATATTAATATGATTACTAACGATAATATCAATATGAGCTGTGCTTTAGATTATCATTTGGTTGTTGGTGTAGATGGTTACATAAAATGTAAAAATAATTTAGAAACCACTGTCACAAATGATATGAAGACCACTGTAGGTGCAAACATAAATCAAAAAAGTGGAGAAAATACAAGAATTACTGCCGGCGGCACAAGTAATATAAAATCTAGTCATCATAAAGAAACAGCAAACCGTATTGATATGAACGGACCACCAGCAGAAGAAGCAGAAGAAGCAACTT
>Ga0255743_10000093_pt1 | contig 75963 bp, 70 predicted proteins | sample 101ome_19_FD_179950 | JGI IMG/M metagenome (GOLD analysis project Ga0255743, IMG submission 179950) | Coastal salt marsh microbial communities from the Groves Creek Marsh, Skidaway Island, Georgia - 101405AT metaG (version 2) | ecosystem: Environmental > Aquatic > Marine > Intertidal zone >... | reverse complement strand
TGACCGCGCTGGCGGTGGGGCCTTCGCCGGCACCTGCACCGCGCAGGACGATTTGACCAACTTCATCCCCTTCGACGACAACCATATTTGTGCCGCCTTCCAACTGGCCCAATGGTGATGTTTCGGGAACCAAACATGGTGTCATGCGTTGTTCCAAACCATTCTCGGTCATTTGGGAAACACCAAGAAGTTTGATCCGATACCCCATGTCAGCCGCATGATTGATATCATCAATCGAAATTTGCCCAATGCCTTCCAATTTCACCGCATCGAAATCAACCTGAACGCCATAGGCGATCGCTGATAAAAGGGCCAATTTGTGCCCTGCATCAATTCCACCCACGTCCAGATTTGGATCAGCTTCTAGGTAGCCAAGCGCGTCAGCCTCGGCAAAGACCTCATCATAGCTGAGGCCAGCAGACTGCATGCGGGTCAGGATATAGTTACAGGTGCCATTCATCACGCCCATAACGCGTTTGATTTTGTTTCCTGCCAATCCCTCAGTCAGGGATTTGATGATTGGGATGCCCCCCGCCACGGCGGCCTCATAACGAATAGTTAAATCGTTTCCTTCGGCCAATTCGGCCAGGGCCTGACCGTGATGGGCCAACATTGCCTTATTTGCGGTAACAACATCCTTGCCAGATTTTAACGCGGCCTCTGTCGCGTCTTTGGCGGGGCCTTCATCGCCACCAACCAATTCGACAAACACATCAATATCATCTGATTGCGCAAGGCTGACGGGATCATCATGCCAGCGATAGGCAGACAGATCGACACCACGATCTTTTCCTGCGCTTCTTGCGGAAACGGCGACGATTTCAATATCGCGTCCCGTGCGCATTCGAAGCAATTCGGATTTTGACTGAATGATTTTGACGACGCCCGCACCGACCGTCCCCAGACCAGCAATCCCCAAGCGTAATGGTTGGTTCATCCAAAGGCTCCTTAACTTCAATTCTTAACTCATCCGCGATGTACCTGCATTCCCGGTCCTGTGCAACGTGCAAGGTGTAAATTTGCATAGACCAATATGCATGAAAAATTACTGTTTTGCTTTTTCAATAACGGGGCTAGGGTGCAGGCATGCCCAGAACCATCGGATCTTATTCACAAAATACCCGAACACTTGTGCGTCAAAGCGCCGAGCGTTTGTTCGCGCGACATGGGTATGCGGCCGTCTCCATGCGTCAATTGGCGTCTGATGTCGGGGTGCAGGTGGGCACCATCTATAATTACACCAAAGACAAACAGGCGCTTTTGTTCGCGATCATGAGCGAACATATGACAGAACTGCTGCAGGCATGGAGCAGGGAAGGGCAAACCATTGACCCCATTGATCAACTAAGCCAGTTTTTGAATTTCCACCTTGATTACCATTTAGCACGCAGGGATGCAGTGTTTATCGCCTACATGGAGTTGCGCAATTTGGATGCGACCAATTTTGCACAGATCGAAACCCTGCGCCGTCAATATGAGGATGCCTTGGAACGAATTTTGATTGCAGGGAAAAACGCCAAGGCATTCGATATTGCCGATACACGTATCACAACGCTGGCCATCATCGGGATGTTGACCGAAGTGGTCACATGGTATCGCCCTGATGGGCGGTTGAAGTTGGATGAGGTGAAATCACACTATCGCGAAATGGTTCTGCGCATGGTAATGCCACGCACAGAACCTTATTTTTACCAACCTAATGCGCCGGTTTGATAAAGGTGCCGTTGCGCAATTCCGCAAAGGCCTGCATCAATTCTTCGCGTGTGTTCATCACAATTGGGCCATGCCACGCGACAGGTTCCTGAATTGGCGCGCCTGAAATCAATAGGAACCGAATGCCTTCTTCACCCGCCTGAACGGTGACCTCTTCGCCTGTACCAAATTTGATCAACGTGCGATTGCCTGACATGTCACGAATATTCACTTCTTCGCCCATGACTTCTTTTTCCAACAACACACCCTCTGGTGCGCTTGCATCGGCAAAGGCGCCTGCGCCCTCGAAAACATAGGCGAATGCCTTGCGGTATGTATCAACCTTAAATGTTTTCTTCACACCCGCTGGCACGTAGATATCCAAATATTGTGGATCTGCAGCAATGCCGTCAACAGGGCCAGATTTGCCCCAAAAATTCCCAACGATCACTTTGACGCGTGTGCCATCGTCATCAATGATTTCAGGAATATCCTTGCCCTGCACGTCCTGATAGCGCGGCGCTGTCATTTTTAGCGAAGAAGGAAGGTTTGCCCAAAGTTGGAACCCATGCATTTGTCCGTTTGCATTTCCCTTCGGCATTTCCTGATGAAGAATGCCCGAACCCGCCGTCATCCATTGGACATCGCCCGCACCCAATGTGCCTTCGTTGCCCAGACTGTCGCCGTGTTCCACAGTTCCTGACAATACATAGGTAATGGTTTCAATGCCGCGATGGGGATGCCATGGAAACCCGCGCAAAAAATCTTCTGGGCGTTCGTTTCTGAAATCATCAAACAATAGAAACGGGTCCAACTCGCTTGGGTCCTGAAACCCAAAGGCGCGGTGCAAATGAACGCCTGCGCCTTCCGTTGTGGGCTGTGCGTGGCGTGTCTCGGTAATAGGACGTAGTGACATGATGTGTCTCCTTTCTCTGCGAAAGTAGTGCGCAGATCACCGACATACAAGGTCACCTGCTGTGTGCCTGCACACGCAATTTGCGCGAAATTGCACAAACAAATGCAGATGTCGCAAATATGCGGTTTTTGCGCCTTTCTACATGTCACCGTAACGCCAACAAACAGGGAGATATGTGATGAAAGTTGGCTTTATCGGATTGGGAAATGTGGGTTCAAAATTGTCAGGCAGCCTGCTGCGCAATGGCGTCGATTTAACGATCCACGATTTAGATGATGCGCGTGTTTCAGATTTCGTAGCGCGTGGTGCGACACGGGGCAAAAGCCCTGCAGACTTGATGGAAAATTGTGACATTGTCATTACATGTTTGCCCAGCCCCACGATTTCAGCCGCAGTTGTTGATCAAATGTTGCCCCGTGTGCGCGAAGGAAAAATTTGGTTGGAAATGTCCACAACAGATGAGGCCGAGGTGAAGCGCCTGGGCAATATGGTGATCGAACGTGGCGGCGCGGCGGTGGATTGTCCCGTATCTGGGGGATGCCACCGGGCGGATACCGGCAATATTTCGATTTTTGCGGGCTGTGATCGCGCAACGTTTGAAACCGTGTTGCCGTTTCTGACAATCATGGGGCGTCGTATTTTGCACACGGGCGATCTGGGTTCTGCCAGTGTTTTGAAAGTGATCACCAATTTCCTTGCCACCGCGAACCTAGTTTCCTGTGCCGAGGCGCTAACAGTTGCCAAGGGCGCGGGCATGGATTTGGGCGTCGCATATGAGGCGATTGCAATTTCATCGGGCACGTCATTTGTGCACGAAACCGAAAGCCAAGTTATTCTGAACGGGTCACGGGATATATCGTTCACCATGGATTTGGTCGCCAAAGATATTGGTCTGTTCCAAAAGGTGGCGGATAGCGCAAATGTGCCGCTAGAGATGAACCCACTTTTGATTTCGATCTTCAATGACGGTATTGAACGCTATGGATCACGAGAGCTGTCGCCCAATATCATCAAGCGCCTTGAGGATGCCACGGGGCTAGATATTCGCGCGCCAGGCTTCCCACCCGAGATGACCGATGACGAACCCGAAAGGGCAGGGCGCGAAATCATCGTGCGTCGTTAACCACATCTACAGCATTGCATTCCATACTCGGGCCAAGTTGACGGCCTGAGCGGTCCCTTTTGTGTGTTCTTTTTCATACCCAATCCGCGTGATTTTGCGGTGTTAGCTGTATCAATCGGATAGTTTTGTGGCATAAAGGGCTAGGATTTCACAGGTTTATCATCAGTGGAATATGATGTGGTCGTTCATAATCGCGACCAGGCCCAAAGTTGTGGAGGTAGGCAATGTCGTCGTCTGTTAGTGAACCAAGTTTTCGCGAAAGCGTCGAAATCATGTATAACCGCGCAGTCCAGTTGATGGATCTGCCAGATGGTTTGAATGAAAAAATTCGTGTCTGTAACGCGACATATACCGTGCGTTTTGGTGTCCGTCTGCGAGGTGATATTCACACGTTCACGGGTTACCGTTCGGTGCATTCCGAACATATGGAGCCCGTGAAGGGCGGCATTCGCTATTCATTGGATGTAAACCAAGACGAAGTTGAAGCGCTTGCCGCGCTGATGACATATAAATGCGCTTTGGTTGAGGCACCATTTGGCGGTTCCAAAGGCGGACTTTGCCTTGATCCCCGTCAATATGACGAACATGAGCTTGAGGCGATTACACGTCGTTTTGCATATGAGCTGATCAAACGCGACTTGATCCATCCGTCGCAAAACGTGCCTGCCCCTGACATGGGGACGGGGGAACGTGAAATGGCGTGGATTGCTGATCAATATGCGCGGATGAATACAACGGACATCAACGCACGTGCCTGTGTGACGGGCAAACCCATCAATGCAGGTGGTATTCAAGGCCGGACCGAGGCAACGGGCCGTGGTGTGCAATATGCGCTGCGTGAATTTTTCCGGCATCCCGAGGATATGAAAATCGTGGGGCTAGATGGAAGTCTGGATAACAAGCGCGTAGTTGTTCAGGGTTTGGGGAATGTGGGGTATCACGCCGCAAAGTTCCTTCAAGAAGAGGACAGCTGCCTGATCACAGGGATCATCGAACGGGATGGCGCATTGACCAATGATGATGGGATCGACGTGGAAGCCGTTCGCGCCCACATAATGGCAACAGGCGGCGTCAAAGGGTTTGATGGCGCAAGATATGTCGAAAATGGATCAACTGTCCTTGAGAAGGCCTGTGATATCCTGATCCCTGCGGCACATGAGGGTGTTATCAACCTAGAGAACGCAGCGCGCATTGATACGAAAGTGATTATCGAAGCGGCGAACGGACCTGTGACGGCGGGTGCGGACGAAATTCTGCGCGACAAAGGCGTTGTCATTATTCCTGATATGTATGCAAACGCAGGTGGTGTGACTGTGTCCTATTTCGAATGGGTTAAAAACCTAAGCCATATTCGTTTCGGTCGTATGCAGCGCCGTGAAGAAGAGGCGCGCAACAACTTGCTTGTGGCAGAGCTTGATCGTTTGGATCAATACCTGGGCGATCGTTGGTCCATGACACCTGAATTCAAAGAGCAATATTTGCGCGGCGCGGGTGAATTGGAATTGGTGCGTTCAGGTTTGGATGACACCATGCGCATCACCTATCAACAGATGTCTGAACGCTGGCATAGCCATAATGATGTCAAGGATTTGCGGACGGCTGCCTTTATGTTGGCAATTGACAAAATCGCTGCTGGCTATCGCGCCAAAGGCATCTAAAAAAAAGGCGCGACTTAAGCACGCGCCTTTTTCTTTTATTGATCACATCGTTATCTGCGGCGATCGCGACGGCTGTTCATCGGTTGGAACGCAACGCCCACGTGCGCTTCGCAATAGGGTTTGCCAGTTTGGGTTGGCAACCCGCAGAACCAGAAATCTGGTGTCGCAGGATCGCCCACAGGCCATTTGCATGTGCGCTCTGTCAGTTCAAGCAAAGTCAGCTTTTTCGCTTTCTTTTCGATTTCGTTCACACGTGCCAATGCCTCTGGGCTGATTTCATTTGCCGATGGTTGCGGCGGCAATGGCTGCCCCGCTGGAATGATCTGACGACGCAGCGGTGTCACGTTTGATGGCTTTTCCGCAGCGGGTTCTGCGGCCTTGGGCGCGGGCGCCTCTTTTGGTGCTGCTGCCTTGGGTGCTGCCTTGGGCTTGGCCTCCGACTTGGCAGAGGAATTTGATGTCGCACGATTTGATAGGCCCAAACGGTGCACCTTACCAATTACCGCGTTGCGCGTAACGCCGCCCAATTCTTTGGCGATCTGGCTGGCGGATTGTCCTTCGCCCCACATCTTTTTCAGAATTTCAACACGTTCATCGGTCCAAGACATCGCGGCTTCCTATCCAAATGGTGACCCAATTTCGTCACCTAACGTTTCTCAGTGTTCTATCATATCAATTGAACTGCGAAGTACAAGGCATCATGCTAATTTGTTCGCATTCTGTCCCTAAGATGCGTCGCGTTCGGATGCGGTAGGAATAAGTTGTTGCGCAGCACCTGCCAACAAAAGGTAAATTGATGTGATGATAAGGCCATAATGCGCCCAACTTTGTGGGTCAAATGACACCCATGCGGCCCATCCTGCACAAATAGTCCAAAACGCCCCCATCGGCAGTGAGACCACCCGCCAACGTTTTGTGCGTGTTGGATGGATGAATTTGATTGGCAAAAACATCGCAATCGTCAAAGCCGTAGTGACAATCAGGATGATCCAATCAGGCGGCGTCAGGCCAAAGAACACGATGACAACCATGTTCCAGCAACCTGGGAATCCACGAAATGAATAATCCTCGGTCTTCATCCCACCATCTGAAAAATACATCGCAGATGAAAATGTGATCAGGATAAGAACATACCACGCATGCCACCCATCCAATAGATGCGCCTGAAACAATGCGAATGCAGGAATAAACACATAGGTCAGATAATCGATTATCATGTCCAACAGCGCACCGTCAAAGCGCGGTGCGTTGGTTTTCACATCATATTTGCGTGCCAGTGGCCCATCGATGCCATCCACGAAAAACGCAACAACCAGCCATAGGAACATCACGGGCCAGTCGTGATTTGCAGCCGCCAACAGCGACAGCATCGCAAAAACGGCGCCGCTGGCAGTAAGAAGATGCACCGAGAGTGCGCGTAGTCGTAAATTCATCTGCATGCTATGCGGGATTTTTGCACAATCCGCAATGCGTAATCGACTAGGCCTTGGGGTGGGTTGATTTGTAAACATCCAACAGACGCGCGGTATCAACGCCCGTGTAATGCTGTGTGGTTGAGAGGGAGGCATGCCCCAACAATTCCTGGATGGCCCGTAAATCACCCCCTGCATTCAATAGGTGCGTCGCAAAGCTGTGGCGCATGGCGTGTGGGGTAACAGATGCGGGCAATCCCAGTTGATGACGCACGTTTTGGATTGCGCCTTGAATAATGCGTGGGCTTAGCGCGCCACCCCGTACCCCTACGAACAATGGTCCGTCCCCCGTCAATGCATAGGGGCAAAGCGCACGATAGTGTTCAACAGTGTCCCGCGCAGCATCAATAACAGGGACAATTCGGGTTTTCCCACCTTTACCGATAATCCGCAAACTGTCGGGCAGGGGGATATCACGGCAGGTCAGTGATAAGGCCTCTGATATCCGCAGCCCGCAGCCATAAAGCAGGGTGACAACCGCCGTGTCACGCGCACCCACCCAATCTGATGGAGATTGTAACTCAACCGTTTCTAACACCTGCGCGGCAGCATCCTCGGCCAATGGGCGGGGGAGTTTTGCCTGAAACTTGGGTGATTTTGCTGCCAGAACCACCGTTGGATCAAACTCCAATTGACGGGCAAGCCATCTGTAAAAACTTTTCACGGCAGATAATTTTCTCGCCAAAGTGCGGGATGTCACGCCCTGTTTACGTTCATTGGCCATCCACGCGCGGATATCTGTAGTGTTGACCCCGCGCAAACTGTCGCTGCCGGCCTCGCCCGTGTGAACCGCGATAAAGGCACAGTAATCTTGGACGTCGCGTTGATAGGCTTTGATTGTGTTGTCACTGCTGCCTTTGGTGGCGCGCGACACATTTAACCACGTGTTAATATAGGTGCTGACTGCGTCAGAAATCATAGCGGCCAGCGACGCAGCACGCGTTCCAGCACACCCGCAAAGAACGACAGAAGATCAGTCGCCTGTTGCGGGGAAAATTGTTTTGCATCCACACTGCCAAATGCGGCCATCGCGGATGGACGCGTCCCACCCAGTGACAAATGCAATGCGGCCTCTGATAAGATGGGCGCAGATTGTTCACCATAAACTTGGGAGGCACCGCGCGGCGCTGGGCGCACAACGACATTGGAACTGAGAGTGCCGTGGCCCTGTGTCATATAGGACTGCACAAAACCCGGCCCCTCAACCCCGATCATCGGGTGCAGATTACTCAGCGTTTGGGCCTGCGCCGTGTCAACAGCGCGTGTTTCGAATATGATGCGGATTGTGTCCACGCGCAGGATTTGCGCGACGTCATCATTCAGAATGCTTAGAAAAGCATCAAAGGACTCTGCATCCATCATTCGCAATACGGCGCGATGAATTTGATTTGTGCCCGCTAGGTTGTCATAGGCGGCGGCAATCACGCTTTTGTGGGTGTCTTCCAGGCGATCCAAACGCTCTTCAAGGCGCTGCATCGCCAATCCGCGCAGGTCAATCACATTCGGCCCGCGCGCCTGATCATTTGCCGAAATCAAAGCACGCATAACGTCATCATCGTCTAATATGACGTCAGGCTGTGCCAAGATTTTATCTTTTAAAACGCGATCCATCGTGCCTATCCACCTTACCCGATTGGCTTAACCTATCGCGATATATCCACAGATTACAGAATTTTTTGACCTGTGTCCGCGATATCGGCCAAGAATGCTGCCAAACCTTTGTCGGTCAATGGGTGGTTTGCAAGCGATTTGATCACAGCTGGTGGCGCGGTGACAACATCTGCACCAATCAAGGCACATTCTGAGACATGGTTGGTCGTACGGACAGAAGCCGCAAGGATTTCTGTGTCAAATCCATAGTTGTCATAAATTGTGCGAATGTTTTCGATCAATTCCAAACCATCTAGGTTGATGTCATCCAAACGTCCGATGAAGGGCGAAATAAACGATGCGCCTGCTTTTGCGGCCAGCAACGCTTGGTTTGCAGAAAAACAAAGGGTGACGTTCACCATGTGCCCTTCGGACGACAATGTTTTACATGCCTTCAAACCGTCCCACGTTAGGGGCACTTTAACGGCGATGTTGGGTGCGATTTCAACTAACTTGCGCCCTTCGGCGATCATGGTGTCCGCATCTGTTGATGTGACTTCGGCGCTGACGGGGCCAGATACCATTGCACAGATTTCTTTCGTCACTTCAATAATGTCACGCCCTGATTTTTTGATCAAAGATGGGTTGGTTGTCACACCATCCACCATGCCCAAATCATTCAATTCACGAATTTGATCGATTTCTGCTGTGTCGACGAAAAATTTCATAGTTGTGGTCCTTGTTTGGATTGGCCTAAGGTTGGGAGTGCTTTAGCCTATGTCGTGTTTTTATAAAAGCCCTCTGTCGCCCTTATGTCCGAAAGTCCTGAATTTTTCCATGAATCCCAGTTGGTGTCGGTGCTGACCACCCAACCCATTGATCGTGTGTTGGATTATAAGGCACCCGAAGGCGGATGTTTTCTGGGCGCATTTGTCGAGGTGCCCTTGGGCCCCCGCAAGGTGTTGGGCGTTGTTTGGGGGGCGGGACATGGGGGATATGATCCCGCGAAAATCAGATCCGTAAATCGCGTATTGGATGTGGCACCGATGACGCGTGCGATGCGTGAATTTTTGATCCGCGCGGGCGAATACACATTAACCCCAATGTCTGTGATGTTACGCCTCGCCACCCGCGCACCCGGATTGATGGATCCCCCCAGCATGCGGCGGGTTTATCAGTTAAACGATGCATTCGAGGGTGGAAAAATGACCCCCGCCCGCGAACGTGTCCTGGGTGTGATGGAGGATTTCGCAGACGCGGTATTCACATTGAAGGAATTGGCCCATTTGGCCGAGGCATCGACATCGGTGATCAAGGGATTGGTGAAACTGGGCGCGGTGTTAGAGGTGGATCGCCCACGCGATATGCCATTTCGCCCCCTTGATCCCGATTTTGCAAGCAAAGATCTTACCGATGTTCAGGCGGGTGCCGCCACGCAACTTGTGGCGCGTGTTCAACAGCGGGCCTATTCAACAACCTTGCTGCGCGGTGTGACGGGATCTGGGAAAACCGAAGTCTACCTAGAGGCGGTTGCAGCAACCCTGCGACAGGGGCGACAGGCGCTTGTGCTGCTGCCTGAAATTGCACTGACATCCGAATTCCTGACCCGCGTTGTGGAACGGTTTGGGGCGAAACCCGCGGAATGGCATTCTGGTGTTACAATCACCGAACGCCGACGCATTTGGAAAATGGTGGGACAGGGCGGTGCGCAATTGGTGATTGGTGCGCGGTCGTCCCTTTATCTTCCATTTCGGGATTTGGGTTTGATTGTGGTCGATGAAGAACATGACACATCCTATAAACAAGAGGACGGCGCATTGTATAATGCGCGAGACATGTCTGTTTTGCGCGCCTCTATCGCAAAGGCCAGCGTGATTTTGGCATCTGCCACGCCCTCTTTGGAAACATGGGTCAACGCCGAAAGCGGGAAGTATCATAAAATCACCATGACGGATCGATTTGGTCCTGCTGTGATGCCCGATATGTCCGCAATTGATATGCGTCAGGAAAAGCTGCCCTCGGACAGATGGGTGTCCAGTGATTTGGTTTCACATATCAAGGCACGGATGCTGAAGGGGGAACAATCCATGTTGTTCATCAACCGCCGTGGATATGCACCCATCACACTGTGCCGTGCCTGTGGACATCAGATTGGATGCAAAACCTGTGATGCGCGGATGGTGGAGCATCGGTTTTTAAATCGTCTGATGTGCCATCAATGCGGTGAAACAGAACCGATGCACGATACCTGCGAAAATTGTGGGGTTGAGGGGCGGTTGGCCCCTGTTGGCCCCGGCGTTGAACGGTTGGCAGAAGAGGCCAAAGCGCTGTTTCCCGATGCGAAAATCGCGGTGTTATCCTCGGATCTTTTTTCATCGGCACGCTCTCTTAAGGCCGCGATTGCAGAAATTGCAAATGGGGACATCGATATTATCATTGGCACACAGTTGGTGGCCAAAGGGCATAATTTTCCAAACCTGACATTGGTGGGTGTGATTGATGCAGATTTGGGTCTGCAGGGATCAGATTTACGTGCAGCTGAACGCACGTTTCAATTGATGCGACAGGTTGCGGGGCGGGCAGGGCGATCCGAAAAACCAGGGGCTGCCTATTTGCAAACCTATCAACCCGAACATCCGGTGATCCGCGCGATTTTGGGCGGCGAGGAAGAAGCATTTTGGAATGCCGAAGCGGCCGAGCGTCAGGCGGCACAGGTGCCTCCATTCGGGCGTCTGGCCGCTATTATCATCAGCGCGCCAGAGGCAGAGCGTGCCTTTGATCTTGGAAACCACCTGCTGCGCAATGCAGATCCACTACAGGCGATTGGGGCGCAGATTTTTGGACCCGCACCGGCACCCATTGCCCGCGTGCGATCGCGTTTTCGCGTGCGCATGTTGATCAAGGCGGAAAAATCAGCGCCGCTTCAGCGCGCATTGGCGCAATGGATTGCGCCTGTAACTTTAAAAGGCGATTTGCGCCTGTCTGTTGATATCGACCCGCAGAGTTTCCTTTGACCTTCCTGAAAACAGGGGTTAACACAGGATGCCTTTTGAAAGCCTTCTGACATGTATCAGCACATTCCCATCGATCAGATTGATCGCCTGCCAAAATGGCGGCAGCCCAAAACGCTGCTTTATCTGATGGCAATTGCCATGCCGCTGACCTTTGCGGTTTGGTCCGCACTTTTGAACAATTTTGTTGTTGAGGTTGCCAGCTTTGATGGATCGGACATTGGTTGGTTGCACACCGTGCGCGAAATCCCTGGATTTTTGGCGGTAGGTGTGATTGCACTGATTATCTTTATCCGTGAACAGGTATTGGGTCTTGTGTCCCTTGCCCTTTTGGGGGCGGCGAGTGCGATAACTGCGTGGTTCCCATCCTTCACGGGGCTTTTGACCATCACAATGCTGAGTTCCATCGGGTTTCATTATTACGAAACAGTGAACCAATCGCTTCAGCTACAGTGGTTAAAAAAGGAAGAGGCCCCACGTTTCTTGGGTAAATTATTGGCGGTCGGATCTGCGGCGACATTGGTGGCCTATGGGCTGATCGTTTTGGGGTGGAAGGCACTGGATCTGAGCTATAATTTTGTCTATCTCATCTCGGGTGGGGCCACGGTTACAATCGCGATTTTCTGTTTGATTGCCTATCCCCAGTTTGAGGCCCCAACCCCACAGCGCAAACAAATGGTTCTGCGCAAACGCTACTGGCTTTATTATGCATTGCAATTTATGGCAGGCGCGCGGCGTCAGATCTTTTTGGTGTTCGCGGGCTTTATGATGGTCGAACGCTTTGGCTTTGACGTGCACGAAATCACGGCGCTGTATCTGATCAATTTGGTGATTAATATCGTGGTCGCACCCTTTATTGGACGTGCGGTTGGCCATTTTGGCGAAAGACGCGTTTTGAATTTTGAATACATCGGTTTGACGATTGTATTTGGCGCATATGGCGGTATCTATTTCTTTGGCTGGGGCGTGATTTTGGCCTCAATCCTCTATGTGCTTGACCATATCTTTTTCGCGATGGCATTGGCGATCAAAACTTATTTCCAAAAAATTGCTGACCCCGCTGATATTGCGCCCACCGCGGCGGTGGCCTTTACAATCAATCATATCGCTGCGGTGTTCCTGCCTGCGGGTCTGGGCTATATCTGGTTGGTGTCGCCTGGCGCGGTCTTTGTGATTGCGACGGGAATGGCCTTTACGTCTTTCCTGTTATCTCTTTTGATCCCGCGCAATCCAGCAGAAGGGAATGAAACCGTGTTGACCTGGGCCAATTCGGCGCCTAAGGCGGCATAAAACAGTACAAGGATTTATCATGACAACCTTTACCGCCCTGACCACAGTAGATGGAAAAGAGGCCGCCTATGCCCTGTCAGAGGCGATGGAGCGCATGGATCCTGAACCCTTGGGTGTGGGTGTTTTTGAACTTGAGGATGGATCAGGGCTTTGGGAAATTGGGGGATATTTTACCGAAAAACCTGATTTGGCCGCCCTGATGCTGTTGTCCGTGGCCTTTGGTGCAGGCGAATTTGCCATATCAGAAGTGCCCGAGACTGATTGGGTTGCCAAGGTAAAGCGCGAATTGCAGCCTGTCGTTGCGGGGCAGTTTTTCGTTTACGGATCACATGACGCGGATAAGGTTCCAGAGGATTGCGAACCGCTGTTGATTGAGGCCGCGATGGCCTTTGGCACGGGGCATCATGGCACGACATTGGGATGTTTGCGTGCGCTGGATCGATTGGCCGGGCAGGGGTATGTTGGGCAAAACGTGGCTGACATTGGATGCGGAACGGCGGTTTTGGCGATGGCGGCAGCGCGCATTTGGCCCAACCCTGTTATCGCCAGTGATATTGATGAAGTGGCCGTTGACGTGGCCCGCGCAAATGCGGCGGCAAATGATTTGACGGATCGTGTGATCTGTGTCGAGGCCGCAGGGTTTGATCATCCTGCTCTGCATGGTGCAGCCCCCTTTGATTTGATTTTCGCAAATATCCTAAAAGGCCCACTGATCGAATTGGCACCTGACGTGGCTGCACATGCGGCGTCAGGGGGATATGTAATCCTATCTGGTTTGCTGGTGGAACAGGCCGAAGATGTGACTGCAGCCTATGTTGCAAATGGACTTGCGCTGGCTCACCGCGAAGATATTGGAGAATGGTCAACGCTGACCTTGCAAAAATAGTCTTGCATAAAAAAGGGCCGCGTTTGGAAAGACGCGGCCCGCACTCGTTACAAGTTTTAAAATTTAAAACGCAGTTTTTTGTGCGACATCTTCGATATCGCCACGGCATAGGCCGATGTCGGTCAGTTCTCGATCTGACAACTTTGACAAAACTGCGCGTGTGCGACGCACGTCGTTCCAGCGTTGGAATGCTTCGAATGTTGTTGCGATGAGACCTTTTCCAGAAACAAAAGCGGCAACTGAGTTTGTGTTGACTGCAGCCATTGCAGAGATCCTTCTATTCAGGGAGGTAAGAGAAATTCTGCGGTGCAGCTATTCCTTTGCGTGCATCCTGACTAGCAGGAAAAAATGCATGCCGCCTATGCGCTTTTTGCATGGCTTATTTTCACCGATTTTCCCCGTATTTTATGGCGAAAATGACATGTTTTAGGTCGTAAATTTCTGCGTTGCGGCGAAAACGTATTTCGTTTGGTCGCAATTGAGTGTCGGAATTAGAGATTGGCAAGTGTTCTTGTTTTGTGCTAATTGCTAACAAAATGATAAAAAAGGGGACGACATGCGCGTTTTGGGCGTCGATCCAGGATTGAGGAACATGGGATGGGGCGTGATTGAGGCGGTTGGAAGTCGAATCACGCATGTGGCAAATGGGGTCTGTCACAGTTCGGGCGAGGATTTGGCAACGCGGCTTGTATCGCTTTATACGCAAATGACCGATGTCGTTCGTCAATATCAACCTGACGCGGCTGCTGTCGAAAATACTTTTGTGAACAAAGATGGTGTTGGCACGCTAAAATTGGGTCAGGCCCGCGCGATTGCATTATTGGTGCCTGCGCAGGCGGGTATTACGGTTGCGGAATACGCCCCGAACAAAGTGAAAAAGACCATCGTTGGCGTGGGGCATGCGGATAAGGGTCAGATTGATCATATGGTACGCTTGCAATTGCCCGGTGTGAACATTGCGGGTGCAGATGCGGCGGATGCCTTGGCGATTGCACTTTGTCATGCACATTATGCACGCTCCTCTGGCGCGTGGGAGGCCGCATTGGCGAAAGCACTATGATCGGTAAGCTCTCGGGACGTATTGATTATCGCTCTGACGATCACATCCTGTTGGACGTGCGTGGGGTTGGATACATGATCTATTGTTCTGATCGCACACTTGCTGCGCTGCCATCGGTCGGAGAGGCGGTTGCGCTTTATACCGATTTGGTGGTGCGTGAAGATTTGCTTCAGTTGTTTGGGTTTCCAACCCTTGTCGAAAAAGAGTGGCATCGTCTGTTGATGTCTGTGCAGGGGATCGGGGCCAAGGCATCTCTGTCCATCCTTGGCGCGCTGGGCGCAGATGGGGTAAGCCGCGCAATCGCACTGGGAGATTGGAATGCAATCAAGGCGGCCAAGGGCGTTGGCCCAAAAACCGCACAGCGGGTTGTTATCGAACTAAAAGACAAGGCCCCAACCGTTATGGCCATGGCAGGGCAATCTGCAACTCCCGCAACCGTTACAGATGACGTGATCGAAGCGGACACACCTGCCGCGCCGCAGCCTGCGCCAACACCACAACCTGTTGCGATACAAAGGAATGCACAGGCAGATGCGCTGTCAGCGCTGCAAAACCTTGGGTATTCACCGTCAGAGGCGGCCGCGGCAGTGGCCCAAGTCATGGCGGATGCGCCTGAAACTGATACATCAGTTGTCATTCGCGCCGCCCTGAAACTTATGGTGCCAAAGGGATAAGATATGGAAAGTTCTGATCCAATGATGCGTCCTGATCCGCTGCCCGAGGATGCCGATCGCGCCCTGCGGCCACAGGCGTTGGATGAATTCACGGGGCAGGCCGAAGCACGTGCAAATTTGCGCGTCTTTATTCAATCAGCCCGCCAACGCGGCGAGGCAATGGATCACACGCTGTTTTATGGTCCACCTGGTTTGGGCAAAACTACGCTGGCCCAGATCATCAGCCGCGAATTGGGTGTGAATTTCAAAATGACCTCTGGCCCCGTCTTGGCCAAAGCGGGCGATTTGGCCGCAATCCTCACAAACCTAGAGGCGCGGGATGTGTTGTTCATCGATGAAATTCATCGCCTAAACCCTGTTGTAGAAGAGGTTCTTTATCCCGCGATGGAGGATTTTGAACTGGACCTGGTGATCGGTGAAGGGCCCGCCGCACGCACCGTGCGGATTGAATTGCAACCCTTTACCCTAATCGGGGCAACAACGCGCTTGGGGTTGTTGACCACGCCGTTGCGCGATCGGTTTGGTATTCCAACGCGGCTGCAATTTTACACCGAAGATGAACTTTATCAGATCGTTTCCCGTAACGCCCGCAAACTGGGCGCGCCCGCGGACGAAGGGGGCGCACGCGAAATTGCACGCCGTGCGCGTGGCACACCACGCATTGCGGGGCGTTTATTGCGCCGTGTTGTGGATTTTGCATTGGTTGACGGGGACGGCACCGTTACGAAAACATTGGCAGATCACGCATTAACACGTCTTTCCGTGGATGATTTGGGTCTGGATGGGGCGGATCGGCGTTACCTGCGCCTGATGGCAGAACATTATTCGGGTGGACCTGTTGGAATTGAAACATTGGCCGCGGCCCTTTCTGAAAGCCGCGATGCATTGGAAGAGGTGATTGAACCCTATCTGTTGCAGCAGGGTTTGATCCAACGCACCCCGCGGGGGCGCATGTTGGCGCAGCGTGGGTGGGATCATTTGGGTCTGCCAATGCCAAAGGGGCAAACCGATCTGTTTCAGTAACACAAGGCTCATCCCCCCTTTGCCATGCCGCGGGAAACCCGATATAGCGCTTTGCAAACACAATTCGGAGTGCCGCAAAACATGACGCCCAATGATGTCGAACGCTTTTTTTCACGTTCAGACGACAGTTACTTTTTTGCCCGCTGGGGACGTCCCATTGCCCCCATCGCCTTTGGGATCGAGGATCAGTCAATCGCAACGCTTAAGGGCGCGATTGAGGTGACTTGCGCCATGGTCGGTCACCCGATTGCTGAAACGGATCCTGAATTGGGAACGAATTTGATGTTCTTTTTCATCCGCGATTGGGATGAATTGTTGGCCGTTCCGGATCTGGACCGTATTATGCCAAATCTGAATGATTTGGCTGGGCGCCTGCAGGCGGCAGATTCACAGCAATATCGTTCGTTTCGCTTTGATGAGCAGGGCGCGATTAAGGCCTGTTTTGTATTTGTGCGCATGGACAAAGAATTGTCCAAAATGTCGGCCGATGCCTTGTTCCTGATGCAGGTGGTGCAATCCTTTCTTGTGTGGTCGGATCGCGCGTTTCAGTATCAATCGCCCCTTGCGATTGCTCCTAATGGTCACACGGTTCTGAGGGCCGAAGTGGCGGATGTGATCCGCGCGGCCTATGATCCCGTTCTGCCCGTGATGGCGCAGAATGCATCACATGCGCTGCGTCTGTTTGCCCGTTTGCCAAAGGATGCATGACATGACCCCCCATCGCTTTCCTGTCCGTGTTTATTACGAAGATACCGATCTGGCAGGGATCGTTTATTACGCAAACTATCTTAAATTCATTGAACGCGCGCGCAGCGAATGGGTGCGCGAAATTGGCGTTGATCAACGCGCAATGAAGGCGCAAGGGATCGTGTTTGCAGTGCGCCGTGTTGAGGCCGATTACATTGCCCCTGCCGTTTTTGAAGATGATTTGATTGTAGAAACCACGCCGATTTCAATGACGCCCGCACGTTTGGTGTTGGGCCAATTGGTTTTGCGTCAGGACGTGGTTTTGTTCCGTTCAGAAATCACATTGGTCGCCTTGGGCGAAGGGGGCAAGCCCCTACGCCTGCCCGACGCCCTTCGGCATGTCGTTGCCGATATGGTGAAATAATACATTCGTGATCGCATATTTGTTGGTTTCTTGCTTTAGTTCGTCTATGGTTCTCAACAAAGAGCCATAAAGGCCAGAATGTGATGAGCAGGATACTATGGAAACACAAGCCCTTGAGTTGGCGCACCAGGTCGATTTTTCGTTCTGGGCGTTATTTTTGCGCGCAACCCTAACCGTTAAAATTGTGATGCTGGTGTTGATCTTGGCCTCTTTTTGGTCATGGTCGATTATATTTCAACGTCACATCAAATACCGTGGCGCGCGCAAAGAAGCCGCGCAGTTTGACCGTGCGTTTTGGTCAGGCGAACCGCTGGATTTGTTGTACAAAGAATTAGGCAGTTCACCCAAAGGTTATTCGGCAAGTGTCTTTGTCGCGGGCATGACCGAATGGGAACGTAGCCAAAAATCAGATGGTCAGCTGATTGCAGGGGTGCAAAGTCGTGTTGAACGGTCCATGGATGTTGCGGTTCTGCGGGCCTCAGACGATTTGCAATCGGGTTTGACAATCCTTGCCACGATTGGATCGATTGCCCCCTTTATTGGATTGTTTGGAACTGTTTGGGGCATCATGAATGCCTTCATCGAAATCGCAGCTCAGCAAAACACCAACCTTGCGGTTGTGGCCCCGGGCATTGCCGAGGCGCTTTTGGCCACGGGTCTTGGCCTATTAGCCGCCATTCCCGCGGTGATTTTTTATAACAAACTCAGCGGTGATTGTGATCGCATTGTTGCGGGTTACGAAAGTTTTGCGGATGAATTTGCAACGATCCTAAGCCGCGAATTGGACAGCTGACATGGGCGCAGGCGTTATCAAAAGCCAAGGACAAAAGGGACGTCGCCGCCGTCGCAGCACGCCAATGGCGGAAATCAACGTCACGCCCTTTGTGGATGTGATGTTGGTTTTGTTGATCATCTTTATGGTTTCGGCCCCAATGTTAACGGTGGGCGTGCCCGTTGAATTGCCCAAAACGGCGGCAAATTCCTTGCCCAGTGATCAAGAGGAACCTTTGACGGTGACGCTTACGGCTGAGGGTCAGATCCTAATCCAATCCGCCGAAATCGAAGAAAGCACGCTGATTGCGAAATTACGCGCGGTTGCTGCTGAACGCCAAAACGACAAAATTTTCCTGCGGGCAGATGGAGCTATTCCTTATGAGCGCGTGGTTCAGGTGATGGGTGCATTGAACGCAGGTGGGTTTTCAAACATTGGTTTGGTCACGGACGTTGGTGGTCCCGCTTTTGACGGATCTGTTTCTGATGGGTCTGGGGGCTAGCCCGCGCCGATGCAGGCAGGATATGTCATATCAGGGATTGCGCATGCTGGCTTCATTGGTTGGGCGCTTTTGGGGGGTATGTTCACGCCCAAGGATCAGGAGATTGTGTTCAACAATGTGTCGGTCTTGTCGGAGGCCGAATTTCAGGCGATGATCGCATCAGATCAGGTTCCCGAAGTTCCGCAGTTTGATTTGACAGCGCTAGAGCCATCAGAGGACACAGACGTGGTTCCCACATTGGCAGAACAAACAGATCAAGAGGTTGATCAAAGCGAGCCTGAGCAACCCGAACCTGTGGCCGAGGAAATCACGCCACCCGAACCTGTGGAACCATTGGTGGTGCCCACGCCAGATATCACAACACCCGATGTACAACCCCCCGCGCCACAGATCGAAACGGCAATGATGTTGCCCGATGTCTCAACAGATAGCGCCCCAATCCAGGCCAACCGCGTTGCGCCCACCCCCGTGGCCCCGCCCGAACAGCCCGCGATTGTTGATGATGTGACCCAAGAGGCCACTGTGCCCGCCGATGCCACCGAGCCCCCAATTGAGGACGTGCCAGAGATCGAAGAAACCACCGCGCCCGAGGCCGCCAGCAGTGAAATTATAACCGAGGCTAAGAAAGAGGATGCCAAACGGCAATCCTCGCCACGCCCTATGCTACGCCCCTCAAATTTCAAACCGACACCAGCAACAAAGACGGCCGAAACAGACCTAGAAGATATTTTGCAGGAAGTAATGCCAAGCGAAATCTTGGAAGCGTCCAAGGCTAAACCCGCAAAAAAATCTGGTCCGCCACTGACAGGCGGTGAAACGGATGCGTTTCGCAATCAGGTTTCAAATTGCTGGTCTGTGAACGTGGGTTCGCGGGCTGCGAATGTGACAGTGACAATTGCGATGGAAATGCAGCCCGATGGCAAAGTTGTGGCAAGCTCGCTTGAAATGATCGGATTTGAAGGGGGCAATCAACCAGATGCCAATGTGGCGTTTCAGGCAGGGCGTCGCGCAATTCTAAGATGCCAAAAAAATGGTTACGATTTACCAAAGGACAAATATGATCAGTGGCGTAATGTTGAAATCAAATTTGATCCCAGTGAAATGAGGAAAAGATAATGTTCCGTATTTTAACGCTAATTCTTGCATTACTGATGGGGGCAGGTGCCGTGGCGCAACCCTTACGGATTGAGATTACGGATGGTGTGATCGAACCTATGCCCTTTGCGGCCCCCCGATTTATCGCACAGGACAGCGGTGCGATGGAGCTTTCTGGTGATATCGTTTCGGTTCTTAGCATGGATTTGATGCGCACAGGATTGTTTCGCGCATTGGATGAACGCGCCCATATCGGCAAAATTTCTAGCCTAAACGCCCCTGTTGAATATGCAGACTGGAAGGCGATCAATGCGCAGGTTCTGATCACGGGGGCCGTTGCCACGGGTAGCGGGGATGAATTAACGGTCAGTTTCCGCATACATGATGTCTTTGCAGGGCAGGAATACGGAAAAGGATTGCAGTTTCAGGGCAAAACATCTGACTGGCGCCGCATGGCCCACAAGGTAGCAGATGAAGTTTATAGCCGCATTACGGGCGAAAGCGGATATTTTGATAGCCGTGTGGTTTTTGTCGCCGAAAGCGGGTCCAAGGGACAACGCCGTAAACGATTGGCGATCATGGATTATGATGGGGAACAATTGGAATATCTGGATGATGGTGCGCATTTGGTTTTAGCCCCGCGTATTGCACCCGATGGGCAAAGTGTTTTGTTCACCAGTTACGAAACAGGGTTCCCGCGGATTTATCAAATGGATCTGCGCAACAAACGGCGTAAACTTCTGCAGAACGCAGTTGGAACCACCAGTTTTGCACCACGCTTTTCACCAGATGGAACGCAAATCGTCTATTCACAGGAGCAGGGCGGGAATACGGATGTTTTCGTCATGTCATTGCGTTCTGGTCAGGCACGCCGTTTGACATCTGCACCCTCTATCGAAACAGCGCCTAGTTTTTCACCAGATGGCACACAGATTGTATTTGAAAGTGACCGATCAGGGTCACAGCAACTCTATGTTATGAATGTGAATGGTGAGGGGGTCAAAAGGATCAGTTTTGGGGATGGTCGCTATGGAACACCGGTTTGGTCACCACGCGGCGATATGATTGCGTTCACCAAACAAAGTCGCGGGCGTTTTCATATTGGCGTAATGCGTACGGATGGGTCAGAGGAACGTTTGCTGACCGCATCCTTTTTGGATGAGGGCCCAACATGGTCCCCCAATGGCCGTGTGATCATGTTCACACGCGAAACCCAAGGTGTTGGTGGGGTGTCTAATCTTTATTCCGTCGACGTCTCTGGGCGCAATTTACAGCGCGTGGCAACACCCTCTGGCGGGTCTGATCCAACATGGTCGCCCCTGCGGCGCTAGGGCTTTGATCGTTATCTAAATATGTGCTAGGCTTTTGAAAAAAGAGAGGCAGTTATGAAGCACCTGAAAAGAGCAAGTTTGATTTTGGCCATGGTCGCAATGGGCGCCTGTTCACAAAATGGCCTTGGCGGTATGGGCGGTGGCGGCCCGAACGGCAGCGGTGCCGCGGATGCACAAGGTGATGCCAGCAATCCAGCGTCACCCGCATATTTCCAGCAATCTATTGGCGATCGCATATTTTTCGCCGTGGACCAATCAACTGTTGATGCCTCGGCCCAAGCCGCATTGAATGCACAGGCGGATTGGTTAATCGCAAACCCAGATTATAAGGTGATCATCGAAGGCCACGCAGATGAACGGGGCACACGTGATTATAACTTGGCCCTTGGCGCGCGGCGCGCAGGCTCTGTACGGGAATATCTGACGCTACGCGGTGTATCCGCGGACCGTATTCAAACCGTCAGCTATGGCAAAGAACGGCCATCAGAGGTGTGTAGTGCAGAAAGTTGTTATGCGATGAACCGTCGTGGTGTTACAGTTCTGTCGAACCTGTCATTCTAATCTGCGAAGGGTACCTTAGAATGTTTCGTGTCTTTGCCTGCGTTGCGATTTGCCTTTTTCCTATGTTGGGAATTGCACAGGAGCGTGCCCAAACGCTGGCGGACATACGGCAGGACCTGAACATTCTTTATGTTGAAATCCAACGTTTGAAAGGCGAACTTTCGACAACGCAGGGGCCAAGTGTTTCTGTCGCGGCGGGATCTGTGCTTGAACGTGTGCAAAATATTGAAACCGAATTGCAACGTTTAACAGCCCGAAGTGAAGAGTTGCAGTTTCGGGTTGAACGCGTTGTTCAGGACGGGACAAACCGCGTCGGCGATTTGGAATTTCGCTTGGTTGAATTAGAGGGGGGCGATATTTCAACCCTTGGTGAAACCACGACACTTGGCGGTGATCTTGCCTATCCAAAGGAAGACGAGAGCGAAAAGGTTTACGCGCCTGAATTGGCGGTGGGGGAACGCGCGGATTTTGATATGGCGCAAAAATCCTTTGAAGAAGAACGTTATGGCGATGCCATTCAAATCCTGAACCGTTTTTCACAAACCTATCCCGATAGCCCATTGGCCGCCGAGGCAATGATATTGCGCGGCGCATCACACGAGGCATCAGGCGATTACAAATCTGCAGCCCGCGCCTATTTAGAGAGCTTTTCCACGTTCCCAAAATCTGCGGTCGCACCCAAATCGTTGATGTCGCTTGGTAATGCATTGGTCTTACTGGGGCAAACCGATGCTGGATGTCAGACGCTGTCACAGGTGGATATTCGTTTCCCCGATTCCGAATATTCGCAAAAGGCCGCGGATCGTATGGCCGAGCTACAGTGTCTCTGACAGATCGGTTGAGCGCAAAGGTCGCGTCGAATTTGGATGCGGCATTTGCCTCTGGGCTGCCAAAACATATCGGCATTGCGGTTTCTGGTGGTGGGGACAGCATGGCCTTGCTGCACCTGACACATGCGTGGGCATCAGAGCGTGATGTGACACTTTCTGCGATTACGATTGACCATAATTTGCGCGCCGGCAGCGCGGAAGAGGCCGCGCGTGTTGCGCAATGGTGCGCGGATTTGGGGGTTGCGCACACCACATGTGTGTGGCGCGACTGGGATCACAACGGAAACTTACAGGACGCGGCCCGTCAGGCGCGGTATCGAATGATCAACGACTGGCGCTGTGATATTGAAGATATCCTAATCGGTCACACGGTGGATGATCAGGCAGAAACCCTTTTGCTGCGGCTAAAACGGGGATCTGGTGTGGATGGCATGACAGGCATGAAACATGTCACCCACCATCCCAGTGGTATGACCCTGATCCGCCCATTGCTGAATATCACACGACACGATTTGCGCGATTATTTGGTTGCCTGTGAACAACCATGGTTTGATGATCCCAGCAATAACAACGCGGCATTTGATCGAATTGCCATGCGCCAGTTACTGCCCCAACTGACATCCGCAGGAATTTCATTGGATCGCTTCGCGCTAATGGCCACACATATGCAGCGTGCCCAAGATGCGTTGGATCATACGGCAGGGGATGTTTTCCACACCATTGGGCGTCAGCAGGGAACAGATTTGATTTTTGATCAGGCTGGTTTTTTTGCGGCTCATAGTGAAATACGATCCCGCCTTTTTTCGGCGGGCCTATGCTGGGTTTCAGGAAATGCATATCGTCCAAGGTTTGAGGCATTGCAACGCGCCTTATCCAATGTCCAAGATGGCAAAACCAGTAGTTTGCATGGGTGCCTGATCTATCCGCACCAAAACACCCTGCGCATCACACGTGAATTCGCGGCAATGCAGGGCGCCGCGGATCAAACCGTTTGGGATGGGCGTTGGCAAGCCGTCGATCTGCCAGCGCAGCACAGCGTCCAAGCATTAGGGGAACAAGGAGCAGCGCAATTGGAAAGTGATTTGCGCAAAAACGTGCCCTTTCGTTCGTTACATGTGCAACCTGCCGTATTTTTGGGGGATCAGTTGATTTATGCGCCCACCTTGGACCCAACACAGCGTCAATTTATCCAAGATTTGCGAATAAATTTCATTGATTTCATAACGTCGCATTGAAGCCCGCGTTCCAATGTCTATTTAACATACCAAACAACTGTGCTATGCACAGCGCTATTCTAATAATGGAGTGTTTCCTTGGGCAATAACCGTAATTTGGCCTTTTGGGTGGTTCTATTCCTGATGATCGTTGTTTTATTCAACGTATTCAGTTCTGGTTCTGGCGGAATGCAAAGCCGCGAAGTTAGCTATTCAGAGTTTGTTGCAAACGTTGAAAACGGGTCGATCGATGCCGTGACACTGGATGGCGAAAAAGTCAGTTTTATTGGCGGCGACAAACGTGAATATTACACCATCCGTCCCGGTGATGCCGATGTGACCGATCTGTTGATCCAGAACGAGGTGGCCATTCGTGCAGAACAACAGGAAACCTCTGGGCTTCAGGCGTTTTTAGTCAGTCTTCTACCTTTCCTACTGCTGATTGGTGTGTGGATTTATTTCATGAACCGCATGCAGGGCGGTGGCCGTGGTGGAGCAATGGGCTTCGGCAAATCCAAGGCCAAGCTTCTGACCGAAAAGCAGGGCCGTGTCACATTCGATGACGTGGCAGGTATTGATGAGGCCAAAGAAGAGCTGGAAGAAATCGTTGAATTCCTGCGCAACCCCCAGAAATTTAGCCGCTTGGGCGGTAAAATTCCAAAGGGTGCTCTGCTTGTCGGTCCTCCGGGTACGGGTAAAACATTGCTTGCACGCGCCATTGCGGGCGAGGCTGGCGTTCCATTCTTTACGATTTCGGGTTCCGACTTTGTTGAAATGTTTGTGGGTGTGGGTGCATCGCGTGTGCGTGACATGTTCGAACAGGCGAAAAAGAATGCACCGTGTATCGTCTTTATCGACGAAATCGACGCCGTTGGCCGTCACCGTGGCGCAGGATATGGCGGTGGAAACGATGAACGCGAACAGACATTGAACCAGTTGTTGGTTGAGATGGACGGTTTTGAGGCCAACGAAGGTGTGATCATCTTGGCCGCAACTAACCGTCGTGATGTTTTGGACCCAGCCTTGTTGCGCCCTGGTCGTTTTGACCGCCAGGTGACCGTGCCAAACCCAGACATCAAGGGACGTGAAAAAATCCTGACCGTGCATGCGCGCAAAACGCCATTGGGCCCAGACGTGGATCTGCGTTTGATTGCACGCGGTACGCCTGGATTTTCGGGCGCGGATTTGGCGAACCTTGTGAATGAGGCCGCGTTGATGGCCGCGCGCGTCGGGCGTTCGGTTGTGACCATGGTCGATTTTGAAAATGCCAAGGATAAGGTGATGATGGGCGCGGAACGCCGTTCCATGGTGTTGACCGCCGATCAGAAGGAAAAAACCGCCTATCACGAAGCGGGTCACGCGATTGTTGGCCTTGCACTGCCGCAATGTGACCCTGTTTATAAGGCGACTATTATTCCGCGCGGTGGCGCATTAGGGATGGTTGTATCCTTGCCTGAGATTGATCGCCTGAATTGGCATAAATCAGAGTGTGAAGAAAAACTGGCCATGACCATGGCGGGTAAGGCGGCAGAGATCATCAAATATGGTCCTGAAAACGTGTCTAACGGTCCTGCAGGGGATATCCAACAGGCATCGGGCCTTGCGCGTGCGATGGTTCTGCGTTGGGGGATGTCGGATAAAGTTGGCAACATCGACTATTCCGAAGCGCATGAAGGGTATTCCGGCAACACCGCAGGATTTTCGGTATCTGCCAATACCAAGGAAATGATCGAGGATGAGGTGAAACGCTTTATCCAAGAAGGTTATGACCGTGCCTATAAAATCCTAACGGAACAAAACGAAGAGTGGGAGCGTTTGGCCCAAGGTCTGTTGGAATATGAAACCCTGACAGGTGATGAAATCAAACGCGTCATGAAAGGCGAACCGCCGCATTCCGATGATACGCCTGATGCAGACGACGGAAACGCAACCCAATCGGTGACGGCAATCCCGAAGACCAAGTCAAAAGCAAAAGGCGGCATTGCCCCTGAAACCAGCTAAACTTGGTTAAAGTTTTGATGACACATGACCCCCGCTGATACAGCGGGGGTTTTTGTTTTTTAACATGCGCATGGGTGCACATAAAACGCGCGAAAATCACAAATTGAGTTCATAGGTCATCAGGAATAGCCATATCGCCATCACGGTTAAGGAGATGACTATGACAAATCTAAACTCTAACTTACACGTCATTGCGCGTGTGTTTCTTGGTCTTTTGTTTTTGGTAGCGGGTCTTGGGAAACTGGGCAATGTAGACGGTTTTGCGGGCTATATGGCCTCTGGCGGTATTCCTGCCTTCCTTGCTTGGCCTGCGGTCCTATTTGAGATTTTGGCAGGTGCGGCAATCATCGCAGGGTTCCAAACCCGTTTGGCGGCATTGGCCTTGGCGGCATTTTGTGTCGTAACAGCGGTGCTGTATCACTTTGTACCTGCGGATCAGATGCAGATGACAATGTTCTTTAAAAACCTAGGCCTTGCAGGTGGGTATCTGTTGTTGGCCAATGCAGGTAGCGGCGCATTCAGTGTGGATGCCAGAAAGGGTTAAGGCCCAGTTTACCAACGAAAAAAGCCCTGCAATGATTTGCAGGGCTTTTTGTTTTTTGCTGTGCAGCAAATTACGCGTGGATTGCACCGTCGCCGCAGGCAAGGGCGGCTTCGCGCACGGCTTCTGAATAGGTTGGGTGGGCATGGCAGGTCAGTGCCAAATCCTCGGCTGAGGCGCCAAATTCCATTGCAACACAGATTTCATGGATGAGATCCCCTGCCGCAGGGCCCATAATATGCGCGCCCAAAATGCGATCGGTTTCTGCGTCCGCTAGAATTTTCACAAATCCATCCGCAGCAAAGTTCGCCTTGGCGCGGCCGTTCCCCATAAACGAAAATTTGCCAACCTTATAGGCGTGGCCGTCTTCTTTTAGGTTCTCTTCTGTCTTGCCGACATTTGCGACCTCTGGGTGGGTGTAAATCACGCCTGGGATCACATCATAATTCACATGGCCATGTTTGCCCGCAATGACTTCTGCAGCGGCCATGCCTTCATCTTCGGCCTTATGGGCCAACATTGGACCTTCGATCACATCGCCGATGGCGTAGATGCCGGGAACGCTGGTTTGCCAATGCGCGTCAGTTTTGATTTGACCACGCTCTGTCATCTCCATGCCCAATGCGTCCAATCCCAACCCCTCGGTATAGGGTTTGCGGCCTGTGGCCACCAAAACAACATCTGCGTCCAATGTATGTTCGCTGTCGTCCTTGCGGCGTTTATAGGTCACTTTTGCCTTGGTTTTCATCGCTTCTACCGATTGCACAGCAGCGCCCATGACAAAATTCAACCCTTGTTTTTTCAAGGTGCGTTGGAAGGTTTTTTGGATTTCTGCGTCCATGCCTGGCGTAATGGCGTCTAGGAATTCGATGACGGTTACTTCGGCACCTAGGCGTGCATAGACCGACCCAAGTTCAAGTCCGATCACACCCGCGCCAATCACCGCCAATTTTTTCGGTGGTTTGGCAAGGCTAAGCGCACCAGTTGAAGACACGACAACCTTTTCATCAATTTCAATCCCCGGCAGGGTTGAGGGGACAGAACCAGATGCGATGATGATGTTTTTTGCCTGATGCACCTCATCGCCAACCTTGACTTGACCTGCCGCAGGGATTGAAGCCCAGCCTTTGATCCAGTCAACCTTGTTCTTTTTAAACAGGAATTCGATACCTTTGGTATTGCCGTCGATAACACCCCCTTTATAGGCCTGCATCTGTTTCCAATCCACAGAGGGTGATTTACCCATCAGGCCCATTTTTGTGAAATTATGCTCGGCTTCATGTAGCTGGTGTGTTGCGTGCAACAGCGCTTTGGATGGGATACAGCCCACGTTCAAACATGTGCCGCCCAATGCCTCGCGTCCCTCAACACAGGCTGTTTTTAGCCCAAGTTGTGCTGCACGGATTGCGGCCACATATCCACCTGGTCCGCCGCCGATTACAATCACGTCATAGGATGTCATCGAAATTCTCCTGTCGTCTTCATCGCGTCGTTCTGGGGCGATGGTCAAATTGTTGGCGACCTAGGCGCAGGGCGCCTAGGTCAAAATGTGTTTAAAGATCCAGCAACAAACGGCGCGGGTCCTCAAGCGCCTCTTTCACGCGCACAAGGAATGTCACAGCACCTTTGCCGTCAACGATGCGGTGATCATAAGACAGAGCAAGGTACATCATTGGGCGAATGACAACTTGGCCATTGATCGCCATTGGACGTTCCTGAATTTTGTGCATGCCCAAAATACCAGATTGTGGTGGGTTCAGGATGGGTGATGACATTAATGATCCGTAAACCCCACCGTTTGAAATGGTAAATGTCCCACATTGCATTTCCGCCATGGTCAATTTGCCATCACGTGCACGCGCGCCTTTTTCGGCGATTGCTTTTTCGATTTCGGCAAATGACATTGCATCGGCATCGCGGATCACGGGCACAACCAAACCTGTTGGTGTCCCTGCGGCAATCCCCATGTGGACATAGTTTTTATAAACGATGTCTGTGCCGTCAATTTCCGCATTCACTTCAGGCACTTCTTTCAATGCATGACAGCATGCTTTGGTGAAGAAGGACATAAAGCCCATGCGCGCGCCGTGTTTCTTTTCAAACGCGTCTTTGTATTCTTTGCGCACCGCCATAACCTCGGTCATGTCGACCTCGTTATAGGTGGTTAGCATCGCGGCTGTATTCTGGCTGTCTTTCAAACGCTTGGCGATTGTCTGACGCAGACGTGTCATTTTCACACGCTCTTCCCGTGATGCATCATCTGCCGATACGGGCGCACGTGGTGCTGCCGCGGCTGGGGCCGGGGTGCTTGCGGCGGCGGCAACCGCACGTGCCACATCATCCTTCATCGCGCGTCCATCGCGGCCAGTTCCCTGAACAGCGTTACGGGAAATGCCCGCTTCTGCCATCGCCTTTTTCGCGGCTGGGCTATCTTCGACATCCTTAGATGTGCTTGCCGCGGCGGGTGCTGGTGCAGCGGCAGCCGCGGGTGCTGCTGCGGATGCGCTTGCACCGCCCATAACGGCCAATTTGCCGCCTGCGGCGACGGTTGCGCCCTCGGCTGCAAGGATTTCTGTCAGGGTGCCTGATGCGGGTGCAGGAACCTCAACCGAAACCTTGTCTGTTTCCAATTCGCACAGCATTTCATCCTGCTGAACTGTATCGCCGACTTGTTTGAACCATGTTGAAACGGTTGCTTCGCTGACGCTTTCGCCCAATGTTGGGACCATCACCTCAACTGCCGCGCCTGCATCAGATGCGGGTGCCGCAGCAGGGGTCGCTGCGGGGGCAGGGGTAGCCGCGCCCGCGCCTTCGCTAATGTTGGCCAATAGGGCATCAACACCCACGGTTTCGCCCTCTGCGGCAACGATATCGGTCAATGTGCCTGCGGCAGGGCTGGGAACCTCGACCGTAACTTTGTCAGTTTCAAGTTCACATAGCATTTCGTCCTGTGCCACGGCATCACCTGGTTTTTTGAACCAAGTCGCAACGGTTGCTTCTGTCACAGATTCACCCAGTGTTGGAACACGTACTTCTGTCATGGGTTAGTTCCCTTTAATGGTTAGCGCGTCATCAATCAGCGCTTCTTGTTGTGCTTTATGAGTTGAGGCCAAGCCTGTCGCAGGAGAGGCGCTTGCGGCGCGACCTGCATAGACGGGGCGTGGATGTTTTGCGTTCATGCGTGTCAAAACCCATTCCAAGTTTGGTTCCATAAAGGACCATGCACCTTGGTTTTTCGGTTCTTCCTGACACCATACCATTTCTGCATCTTTGAACCGTTCCAGTTCTTTCAATGCCGCAAGTGCGGGGAATGGATAGAATTGTTCAAAACGCAGCAAATAAACGTCATCAATACCGCGACGATCACGTTCTTCCAGAAGGTCGTAATACACCTTACCCGAACACATCACGACGCGTTTGATTTTATCATCTGCCACCAATTCCGTATCAGAGTTTCCTTTTTGTGCATCATCCCATAGGACGCGGTGGAAACTGGACCCATCGGTGAAATCCGCCGCTTCTGAGATACACAAACGATGGCGCAGCAATGATTTTGGCGTCATCAGGATGAGGGGTTTGCGGAACGATCTGTGGATTTGGCGACGTAGGATGTGGAAATAGTTTGCAGGTGTCGAACAGTTCGCCACGATCCAGTTGTCCTGCCCACACATTTGCAAGAAACGCTCAAGCCGTGCGGAGGAGTGTTCGGGGCCTTGGCCCTCGAACCCGTGTGGCAGCAAGACCACCAAACCTGACATTCGCAACCACTTGCTTTCGCCAGAGCTGATGAATTGGTCAAACATGATCTGTGCACCATTGGCGAAATCGCCAAATTGCGCTTCCCACATGACTAAAGCATTTGGTTCAGAAAGCGAATAGCCATATTCAAAACCCAGAACCGCATATTCCGACAACATCGAGTCAATCACATCGTAACGGGATTGGCCTTCGCGGATGTTGTTAAGGGGGTAATAGCGGCTTTCATCATTCTGATTGATCAGCCCCGAGTGACGCTGACTGAATGTGCCGCGTGTTGCATCCTGACCCGCAAGTCGAACGGGATAGCCTTCGGTCAAGAGGGATCCGAATGCCAATGCTTCTGCTGTGGCCCAATCGAACCCTTTGCCGCTTTCAAACATTTTTGATTTCGTATCTAGCAAACGTGCCACGGTTTTATGAAGGGCAAACCCTTCGGGCGCTGTTGTCAGCGCCTTACCAACAGTTGAAAGCGTTTCATCAGAGATTGACGTTTGACCGCGTTGGTAATCGTCTTTTTCACGATCCAAATGTGACCAACGGCCATCCAACCAATCAGCTTTGTTGGGTTTATAATCGCGTCCTGCCTCGAACTCATCGTTCATTTTGGCTTGGAATGCGGCTTTCATGTCCTCAATCTCGCCCTCGGGGATCAACCCGTCACGCACAAGACGTTCTGTATATATCGCCAATGTAGTTTTGTGCTGCTTGATGTTTTTATACATCATCGGGTTGGTGAACATGGGTTCATCACCCTCATTGTGTCCGAACCGACGATAGCAGAAGATATCGATCACAACATCCTTTTGGAATTTCTGACGGAATTCTGTCGCAACCTTCGCCGCGTGAACCACAGCCTCTGGATCATCCCCGTTCACGTGGAAAATCGGGGCCTCAACCATCAATGCGATGTCCGTTGGATACGGAGAAGAGCGCGAGAAATGCGGTGCAGTTGTAAAGCCGATCTGGTTGTTCACAACCACATGCATGGTGCCGCCAGTTTTATGGCCAACCAAGCCCGACAGGCCAAAACATTCCGCAACAACACCCTGACCTGCAAAGGCCGCATCACCATGCAACAACAGTGGCATAACCTGTGTACGATCTTTGTCGTTTAGCTGTTCTTGTTTTGCGCGCACCTTACCCAAAACAACGGGGTTCACCGCCTCTAGGTGAGAGGGATTTGCCGTCAGCGATAGGTGTACACTGTTGCCGTCAAATTCACGGTCTGATGACGCGCCAAGGTGATATTTAACGTCGCCTGACCCATCAACATCCTCGGGTTTGAATGACCCACCTTGGAATTCGTTGAAAATCGCGCGGTAGGGTTTGCTCATCACGTTTGCCAAAACGGACAAACGGCCACGGTGCGGCATGCCGATGACAACATCCTTAACGCCCAAGGCACCGCCGCGTTTAATGATTTGTTCCAACGCGGGGATCAATGCCTCGCCCCCGTCTAGGCCGAAACGTTTGGTGCCCATGTATTTAACATGCAGGAATTTTTCAAAACCCTCGGCTTCGACCAATTTGTTCAAAATCGCCTTACGTCCTTCGCGGGTAAAGGTGATTTCTTTGCCAAACCCTTCGATCCGCTCTTTCAGCCATGCGGATTGTTTGGGGTCTGAAATGTGCATGTATTGCAGCGCGAATGTGCCGCAATAGGTACGGCGCACGATATCAATGATCTGGCGCATAGATGCGATTTGGAGGCCCAGAACATTATCAAGGAAGATCGGGCGATCCATGTCCGCATCTGTAAACCCATAATTCTTTGGATCAAGCGATGCTTCAGCGTCTTTGGTATCGCGCATGCCAAGGGGGTCTAGATCGGCGGCCAAGTGACCACGCACGCGATAGGCGCGGATCAACATGATGGCGCGGATACTGTCCAAGACGGCGCGTTTCATCGCCTCATCTGAAACCTCGACGCCTTTTTCTTTGGCTTTATCGGCAATCTTTTTACCAGCAGATTTGCCCTCTGCCGCGACCACGGGCCATTCACCGGTTAGGGCGTTTGTCCAATCATCGCTTGGCTGTTGTGGCCAGTCCGTTCGCGCCCATGAAGGCCCCTCTGCTTCGGCTTTGACAGAGACCTCGTCATCGCCCATGGCACGGAAAAACTCGGCCCATGCTGCATCAACGGCATTTGGGTCCTTGGCATATTGTGCATAGAGCTGTTCAAGGTATTCGGCATTGTGACCCTGCATGAATGATGATGCATGGAACTGCGCGTTATTTGATTGGTCGGTCATGATTTACCCTCAGTTGGCTGAACCGAATGGACGGTTTTGTTCCGCCCTAGTTTACGTGCCTGCCCCGACAGGATCGGGGCAGGGCATTTGTGTGAATTAGCCGATGGCCTTTAGCACGGCTTCGCCCAATGTTGCGGGGCTATCCGCAACAACGATGCCTGCTGATTTCATGGCTTCGATTTTGTCCTCTGCGCCGCCTTTGCCGCCCGCGACAATCGCGCCTGCGTGGCCCATACGACGACCGGGAGGGGCCGTGCGACCCGCGATGAAACCTGCAACTGGTTTGCTGCGGCCACGCTTTGCTTCGTCCTTTAGGAACTGCGCGGCTTCTTCTTCTGCGGAACCACCGATTTCACCGATCATGATGATGCTTTCGGTTTCATCATCCGCCAAGAACCATTCTAACACGTCAATGTGTTCGGTGCCTTTGATGGGGTCGCCACCAATACCAACACAAGAAGACTGACCCAATCCAACGTCAGAGGTTTGTTTCACGGCCTCATATGTCAATGTACCAGACCGTGACACAACACCAACTGAACCGCGACGGTGAATGTGGCCTGGCATAATACCGATTTTACACGCATCTGGCGTAATAACACCTGGGCAGTTTGGTCCGATTAGTACAGATTTGCTGTCAACCAATGCGCGCTTTACCTTCATCATGTCCAAAACTGGAATGCCCTCGGTAATACAGACGATCAGTTCCATTTCCGCGTCCAACGCTTCAAGGATTGAATCCGCCGCAAAGGGAGGAGGTACATAGATCACAGTCGCATTCGCCTCTGTTGCATGCTTTGCTTCGTGAACTGAATTGAACACTGGCAGATCAAGATGCGTTTGACCGCCTTTGCCAGGTGTCACACCGCCAACCATTTTTGTGCCATAGGCAATCGCCTGTTCAGAGTGGAATGTGCCTTGAGATCCTGTGAAACCTTGGCAGATCACTTTCGTATTTTCGTTTACAAGTACGGACATGATCTTATCCTTTCACCGCTTTGACGATTTTCTCGGCACCGTCTTTTAGGTTGTCTGCTGCGATCACATCTAGGCCAGATGTATTGATGATCTCTTTACCCAATTCCACGTTGGTGCCTTCTAGGCGCACAACCAATGGAACGCTTAGGCCCACCTCTTTCACGGCTGCAATCACGCCTTCTGCGATCACGTCACAGCGCATAATGCCGCCGAAGATGTTCACAAGGATACCTTTTACGTTTGGATCAGATGTAATGATCTTAAACGCTTCGGTCACTTTTTCCTTAGTCGCACTTCCGCCCACGTCTAAGAAGTTTGCAGGGGACGCACCATACAATTTGATGATGTCCATTGTCGCCATCGCAAGGCCCGCACCGTTCACCATACAACCGATTTCACCGTCAAGCGCGATGTAGTTCAGGTCGTACTTTGATGCTTCTAGCTCTTTTGGGTCTTCTTCGGTGACATCGCGCAATTCTGCGATGTCGGCATGGCGATAGACTGCGTTGCCGTCAAAGCCGACTTTGGCGTCCAACACTTTCAATGCGCCGTCATCCCCAACGATCAATGGGTTGATTTCCAGCATTTCCATGTCTTTTTCAATGAACGCACGATAAAGAGTACCCATCAATGCAACACATTGTTTCACCTGTGCGCCCTCTAGGCCCAATGAAAACGCAATGCGGCGGCCGTGGTAGGCTTGGAAACCTGTCGCAGGATCAACTGAGAAGGATAGGATTTTTTCAGGTGTCGCTGCAGCCACTTCTTCAATGTCCATACCGCCTTCGGTGGAACATACGAAGGACACGCGTGATGTTTGACGATCAACCAAAAGGGCCAGGTACAATTCACGTTGGATACCTGATCCCGCTTCAATGTAGACACGGTTGACTTGCTTACCCGCTGGGCCAGTTTGGTGTGTGACCAATGTGCGGCCAAGCATCTTTTTGGCTTCTTCTGCGGCTTCTTCGACTGATTTTGTCAGACGGACACCGCCTTTTTCGCCGGCGTCTGCTTCTTTGAAGCTGCCTTTGCCGCGACCACCTGCGTGAATTTGCGCTTTCACAACCCAAAGAGGGCCGTCCAATTCACCGGCTGCAGTTTTTGCATCCTCTGCCTTTAGGACAACACGTCCGTCAGACACAGGGGCGCCATAGCTGCGAAGAAGTTGCTTCGCCTGATATTCATGGATGTTCATGAAATTTAGTCCCGTGTTACTTCGATTGATTAGGCTATACGCCAATAGCAACGCGGAAAGGGAAGCGTTTTTTAGTGGATTTATCAAAAATTCGACATATATCGGAATTTGTGATCACACATTATTTTCGTGTGATCACAAAATATTAAACGATCTCGCCTTTTGAAGATTCTGAAACCAGTGCTACGTTTGTGTATCATAGACCGACAGCCCATGGTGTGAAAGCGACGCAAAGCGTATTCATGGGGTGGGTGGTCTGCGGTCGTACATTGACCACGATTTTGGATAGGATTTTCCGAAAATTGTTTGGGCAATAAAAAAGCGCGGATGCATTGATCCGCGCTTTTGAATGATTGCCCAGAATTCACTTATGCAAGTGATGGGTCGATACCCTTGCACGCCTCGACCAAACCTTTGACCGCGTCGACAGATTTGTCGAACATGGCTTGCTCGTCTTTGTTCAGTTTGATGTCAACAACTTTCTCGATGCCGTTTGCACCGATGATTGTTGGCACGCCAACATACATGCCTTTCAGGCCAAATTCGCCATCACAATAGGCCGCACATGGCAACAGACGGCGTTGATCTTTCAAGTAGGCTTCTGCCATTTCGATTGCGGATGTTGCTGGTGCATAGAATGCAGATCCTGTTTTCAACAGGCCAACGATCTCTGCGCCGCCGTCACGTGTGCGCTGGACGATTGCGTCTAATTTATCCTGTGTCGTCCAACCCATTGATACCAAATCAGGAAGAGGGATACCCGCAACTGTTGAATACCGTGCCAATGGAACCATTGTGTCACCGTGGCCACCCAAAACAAAGGCTGTTACATCGCGCATCGATACGTCAAATTCTAATGATAGGAAGTGACGGAAACGCGCGCTGTCCAAAACGCCCGCCATACCCACAACTTTGTTGTGTGGTAGACCAGAGAATTCGCGCAGCGCCCAAACCATGGCGTCCAATGGGTTTGTGATACAGATCACGAACGCGTTTGGCGCGTTGTCACGAATGCCTTCGCCAACAGATTTCATAACCTTTAGGTTGATGCCTAACAAATCATCACGGCTCATGCCGGGTTTGCGTGGAACACCCGCTGTTACGATACAGACGTCCGCATCTGCGATGTCTGCGTAGGACTGCGTGCCCTTCATGACTGCGTCAAATCCTTCGGATGGACCGGACTCTGCAATGTCCAACGCTTTGCCTTCTGGTGTGCCTTCTGCGATGTCGAATAATACAACGTCGCCCAATTCTTTGATTGCTGCTAGGTGCGCAAGTGTGCCGCCGATTTGTCCTGCGCCGATAAGCGCGATTTTAGGTCTGGCCATGAAAAATTCTCCGGTCCTAGGTTGTTGTGCGCGTTGGCCTAGTCTGTTTTGATAAATTTCGCAAGGGTGCTGCGCTGCGGCACAATTGGGTGCAATGTATGCAAAGGCATGCCATGCGCCGTATTCCATTTGCAAAACCAATATTTATAACCGAATACTGCGCCTATGTTTGAAATTGGTTTTTTTTTCGATTGCCGCGCTTGCAGTGGTGTTTGCGGGGATATCAAAGGGCGGATTCGGCTCGGGCGCGGCCTTTGCGGCGGCAGCGATTCTTGCGACGATCATTGAACCAGGGCAGGCGATTGGAATTATGCTGCCACTTTTAATGTTGATGGATGTGACATCGCTCAAACCCTATTGGAAAAAATGGCTGAACCGCGAGAGTATTATTTTGATCCTTGGCAGTTTGCCGGGGGTTGCACTGGGGGCTTGGCTCTATAGCCGTACGAATGCCGATGTATTTCGCATTTTGATTGGGGGTATCGCACTGGGCTTTGTTTTATGGCAATTGGCGCAGCGCGCAGGGGTGTTGAAACAGGCGAAACGTCACATGCCAGATTGGGCGGGTCTTATCGCGGGTGCACTGGCTGGGTTTACAAGTTTTGTAAGCCATGCGGGCGGACCACCTGCGGCTGTATACCTGTTGTCCAAGCGACCCAATAAAACCGAATTTCAGGCAACAACCGTGATTATATTCTGGGCCATCAATTTGGCCAAAGCTGTGCCTTATGCCTTTCTGCGATTGTTCACTTTGGAAACCTTAACCCTTAACCTTGCGTTGGTCCCATTTGCCCTGATTGGGGTTTGGATAGGGGTAAAGGCGCATCATTGGGTGTCTGATCGTTTGTTTTTCGCTCTGACCTACGCCCTATTAACCGTCACGGGGTTACGTCTTATCTGGATGGCAGTGACATAATTTCTGCGTTGCGGCAATTTTAGGCTTGAACATTTTGTACGAAAATGCCTATCTCTGCGCAAGATTATTGCGGAGAGAAATCCATGACTACACAAATGCGCCCCTTCCGATCAGTTCTTTATATCCCTGGATCCAAGGATCGCGCATTAGACAAGGCCCGCAGTTTGCCTGTAGATGCGATTATTTTTGACCTTGAGGATGCTGTTTCCCCTGAGTCTAAGATTGAGGCACGCGGGACGCTTAAGGCGGCGCTTGATCAGGGGGGCTATGGCAACCGTTACAAAATCATCCGTATCAATGGACTGGACACCGAATGGGGTGCCGAGGATATCGCCGCACTGCGCGATGCACCTGCCGATGCGATTTTGGTGCCCAAAGTGAACAGTGCCGCAGATATCGATGCGGTGCAGACGCTGTTGGGGAACGACACACCCATCTGGGCCATGATTGAAACGCCTGCGAGTGTCCTGAATTCGAATGAAATTGCGGCACACCCTGCGTTAGAGGGGTTTGTTGCGGGCACGAACGATTTGGCCAAGGAATTGAATTGCCGCACGCGTCCTGATCGTTTGCCGATGCAAATGTCGCTGCAAATGATGCTGCTTGCGGCACGTGGCAATGACGTGATTGCCGTGGATGGTGTTTATAACCAATTCAAAGATGAAGAGGGCCTGCGCGCAGAATGTGACCAGGGCCGCGACCTGGGATTTGATGGAAAAACATTGATCCACCCCGCCCAAGTTGCGGTGACGAATGAATGTTTCGCCCCAAGTGAAGCAGAGCTGGATCTGGCCCGTCGTCAAATCGAAGCCTTCGAAGAAGTTGAAAAATCTGGACAGGGTGTCGCAGTTGTGGATGGAAAAATTGTCGAAAACCTGCATGTTGAAACCGCAAAGAAAACTTTGGCAAAGGCCGCGGCCATTGCTGACCTAAATGCGGAGTAACATATGACACTACTTATTATTGGCTTGGTCCTTTGGATTTTGGTCCATTGGCTCAAACGTTTAGCGCCGAATTTACGGGCCTCGCTTGGGGATGCAGGCAAGGGGATCGTTACGGTTCTTTTGTTGGTGGGTTTGGTTTTGATGATCATTGGATATCGTGGCGCGCCCTTTATCCCCGTTTGGACACCTCCATCCTTCTTAGTGCATGTAAACAATTTGCTGATGGTCGCGGCCGTTGCGGTGTTTGCGATGTCACATACCAAGGGCCGTTTGCGCGGGCGTATGCGCCACCCGATGCTGACATCTGTGAAACTGTGGTCGGTGGCACACCTGTTGGTGAACGGTGATTTGGCGTCAATTATCCTGTTTGGTGGGATGTTGGTTTGGGCAGTTGGGTCCGTTATTATGATCAATCGCGCCGAAACTTGGGAGCGTCCCGCACCCGGCGATAAGGGGCGTGATGTTATTTTCATTGTTATCACTGTTGTGACATTTGCCGTGATGGTTGGCATTCACATGGCGCTGGGCGTCAATCCATTTCCAGGGTGATGCATGAGCTCGCTTTATCGTTTGCTGACCGAGGATGACACCTCTGATTTTTGTCACAAAGTGACCCTTGCCCTGTCCAAGGGCTGGGATCTTTATGGCGACCCGCAATACGCCTTTGACCAAAGCAGCGGGAAAATGCGTTGCGCACAGGCGGTGATTAAGCAGGTTGAGGCGCAGTATGCGCCCGACATGAAACTAGGAGAGCAATAATGACCAAGACCAACCCGGGTCGGTTTTTCGAAGACTACAGCATTGGCCAAGTGATTGATCACGCCGTTCCACGCACCGTTTCAGGTGGGGAACGCGCGCTCTATCATGCGCTCTATCCTGCGCGGCATGCCCTGTATTCTTCGGATGAATTTGCACGCGGGTGTGGTCTTGCGAAATCTCCGATTGATGATTTGGCGGCATTCCATGTGGTTTTCGGGAAAACCGTTCCTGATGTGTCACTGAATGCGGTTGCAAACCTTGGGTATGCAGAAGGGCGCTGGATTTTACCCGTTTATGAGGGCGACACACTGCGGTCACGGTCAACCGTGATCGGTTTAAAACAGAACTCCAACGGCAAAACGGGCGTTGTTTACGTGCGCACCCAAGGGCTTAATCAAAATGACGAAGTGGTCATGGAATATGTCCGTTGGGTCATGGTGCGTAAACGCGACGTCGCAGCATCCGCACCTGACACCGTTGTCCCAGAATTGGCCAAGGTCCTAAGCCCAAATGATTTGGTGTTGCCCGCAGGATTAGATTTTTCAAACTATGACTTCACACTGGCGGGGGAGCCACATCGCTGGGCCGATTATCAGGTGGGTGAAATCATTGATCACGTCGATGGTGTCACGATCGAAGAGGCCGAACATATGATGGCAACGCGCCTGTGGCAAAATACTGCCAAGGTGCATTTTGATGTGACTTTCCGTCCCGACGGCCAGCGCCTGATTTATGGGGGGCACGTAATTTCAATGGCGCGCACGCTGTCCTTTAATGGCTTGGCCAACGCACAAATGATTGTTGGCCTGAATGGCGGTGCCCATGCAAACCCATGTTTCGCGGGCGATACGGTCAAAGCATGGTCCGAAGTTTTGGATCGGGCCGAAACGGATCACACCGGCGTGGGTTTATTGCGCTTGCGCTTGGTTGCGACCAAGGGTGCACATCCCAAAGAGTTGCGCGGCGAAGACGGTAAATACAATTCCGATGTGCTGCTTGATCTGGATTACTGGGCCGTTTGCCCCGTTTGATTGCATGGATTTAAATTGACCCCTTCTTGACCTGTTCTGTATCCTTATCCCCTAGGGTAAAAGGGGTGTATCTATGCGGTTTATTTTTTGGGCATAGGAACCAGCGCGGTGCTGGTATTTGCAAATTTTGCAGGCGCGAGCGAAGAAGACGGTTTTGTGACATCAAACCTGATTTCTGTTGTTTATCATGAACTTGGCCATGCAGTGATTGACACCATACAGGTTCCCATCTTTGGCCAAGAAGAAGATGCCGCAGATGTGTTTTCGATATTGCTGATTGATGAAATATTCGAACCAGAAATCGCAAACATCATCGCCTATGACGCCGCATTTGGATTTCATGCAGAGGCCCAGGAAAATACACCTGCATTTTGGGATGTGCACGGGCCAGACGAACAGCGGTACTACAATTTGGTTTGTATCTTTTATGGCGCTAATCCCGATCTTCGAGAGGAGCTGGCCCAAGAACTGGGGCTTCCAGAAGAGCGTGCAATCAGTTGTGCAGAGGAATATGAACTGGCCATCGACAGCTAGGGAGGCGTTTTACAAGACATGGAGGAAGGCACGGGCAAGTTGCGTTTAATGGGTCCATCAAGCGACCCTATGTATTCTGTAATTAGCCAAGAAATTGAGAGCTTTAACAGTATTTTTGGGTTTCCGTCTGATGTCAGCGTCACAATTGAAAAATGCGGAGAGGCGAATGCCTATTACGATCCGTCTGAGGTATCCATCACGATTTGTACCGAGTTTGATGCGCATTTAAGGAAGCAATTTGATAATTTGTGATCACGCAATATTATGCCGTGATCACAAATTGTAAAAAGTTAAAAAAAACTTCTGCCAAACCTATGCTGGGGACTGGTTTTGTCGTAATTATCCGTTAAGACGTCGAATATAATTTCGCGCATGAACGACGCGCACCAACCGAAAGGCTGAATAATATGGCTGATGTGAACCGCGGCAATCGACCGCTGTCCCCTCATTTAATGATTTATCGCCCGCAATTGACTTCGATTAGTTCAATTTTGGTGCGTATCACAGGCAACGCTTTGATTGTCGCAGGAACTTTGATCGTTTGGTGGTTGTTCGCGGCTGCCACATCGGCCGAGTATTTTGCGATGGCGGATGCGGTCATGACCAGCTGGTTTGGGAAACTTGTGATGCTGGGGTCGATCTGGGCGCTTTGGTATCACACGCTGGGCGGTGTGCGCCATTTGATTTGGGACAACGCAGTGGCGCTGGACATCCCGACCGCAGAGAAACTGGGTTGGGCCATCGTTGTCGGATCCTTTGTGTTAACCTCGATCACCGTCGCAGTGTTGTAAGGGGGTTGTGATGCGTTACTTAACAGACCGCAAACGCGCAATTGGCATGGGCAGTGCAAAGTCAGGGACAGCGCATTTTTGGGCGATGAAAGTCAGCTCCTTTGCACTTCTTATCCTGATTCCATTGTTCGCCTTTACCTTTGGCACAATCGTTGGCGAAGACCATGCCACCGTGACCGCATATTTCGCCCATCCGCTCCCCGCATTGATCGCCGCGCTGACGTTGATCGTTGGGTTTGAACATTTCCAATCCGGTGCACAAGTATTGATCGAAGATTATGTGCACGGGTTCGCACAAAAAATCACCATCATCTTAATAAAGTGCATCTCATACGGTCTAATGGCCATGGGTTTGTTCGCAATTGCAAAACTGGCACTCTAAGAGGCGAAGCAGATGACAGAATATACATACGAAACACATGAATATGACGTTGTTGTTGTGGGCGCTGGCGGTGCTGGTTTGCGCGCAACATTGGGCATGGCAGAGCAGGGTTTGCGCACTGCCTGTGTGACTAAGGTTTTCCCAACCCGTTCACACACTGTGGCGGCGCAGGGCGGCATTGCGGCGTCACTATCCAACATGGGTCCTGACCATTGGCAGTGGCACATGTATGATACCGTCAAAGGATCAGATTGGCTGGGTGACACGGATGCGATGGAATACCTTGCTCGTGAAGCGCCCAAGGCAGTTTATGAATTAGAACATTACGGCGTTCCTTTCAGCCGTACGGAGGAGGGTAAAATTTACCAACGCCCCTTTGGTGGTCACACCACAGAATTTGGCGAAGGTCCCCCCGTACAACGGACCTGTGCCGCGGCGGACCGTACGGGCCACGCGATTTTGCACACCCTTTACGGTCAGTCCCTGAAAAACAACGCAGAATTTTACATCGAATATTTTGCCATTGATCTGATCATGTCAGACGATGGCCAATGTCAGGGTGTCGTCTGTTGGAAGTTGGACGATGGGACATTCCACGTCTTTAACGCGAAAATGGTTGTTTTGGCCACTGGCGGATATGGTCGTGCCTATTTCAGCGCGACATCTGCACATACCTGTACAGGTGACGGTGGCGGCATGGTGGCCCGCGCGGGTCTGCCATTGCAGGATATGGAATTTGTTCAGTTCCACCCAACGGGCATCTATGGCTCTGGCTGTTTGATCACAGAGGGTGCACGCGGTGAAGGCGGATACCTGACCAACTCAGAAGGCGAGCGTTTCATGGAACGCTATGCACCCCATTACAAAGACCTTGCGCCGCGTGATTATGTATCGCGCTGTATGACAATGGAAATTCGCGAAGGACGCGGTGTTGGCTCGGGTGGGGATCACATCCACCTAAACCTAAGCCACCTACCAGCGGATGCCTTGGCAGAACGTCTGCCGGGTATTTCAGAAAGCGCGAAAATCTTTGCAGGTGTTGATGTGACCAAAGAACCGATCCCGGTTCTGCCGACCGTTCACTATAACATGGGCGGCGTTCCAACAAACTATTGGGGTGAGGTGTTAAACCCATCTGCCGAAGACCCAAATGCAATCGTACCCGGCCTTATGGCTGTGGGTGAGGCGGGCTGTGCCTCTGTTCACGGTGCAAACCGTTTAGGATCAAACTCATTGATTGACTTGGTTGTCTTTGGTCGTGCTGCGGCGATCCGCGCAGGTCAGATTGTGGATGCGAACGCGGCAAATCCTGTGTTGAACCAAGCATCGGTTGATCAGGCCTTTGATCGTTTTGACGGATTGCGTCATTCCAATGGTGCATTGCCAACTGCTGATTTGCGTTTGGAAATGCAGCGCACCATGCAAGAGGATGCCGCGGTGTTCCGTACGTCTGAAACATTGTCGCAGGGCGTTGAAAAAATGACAGCGATTGCCGCAAAAATGGATGATATCCAAGTCACAGACCGGTCGCTGGTTTGGAACAGTGATCTGATGGAAACATTGGAATTGACAAACCTAATGCCAAACGCGCTTGCCACTATCGCAGGTGCAGAAGCACGCAAAGAAAGCCGTGGCGCCCATGCGCATGAGGATTTCACAGAGCGTGATGATGATAATTGGCGTGTGCACACAATCGCGAAAGTCGAAGGCAAAGATGTCGATCTAAGCTATCGGCCAGTGATTGTTGATCCGCTGACCACAGAAGGTCAGGGCGGCATCTCGCTTGAGAAGATCGCGCCAAAGGTTCGCACGTTCTAATGTTACTGCAATCGCAATTATGATTTGCCCAGACCGATTTTAACGCCAGTTAAGGCATAGAAAGGAACTACGTTATGGTTCAATTTGCACTGCCCAAAAATTCACGTGTGAAACGTGGAAAAACATGGCCCAAGCCAGAAGGCGCAACCAATTTGCGCAAATTTGATATCTATCGCTGGACGCCAGATGATGGTGAAAACCCACGCGTTGATACCTATTTCGTGGACATGGATACCTGTGGCCCGATGGTTTTGGATGCGTTGATTAAGATCAAAAACGAAATTGATCCAACCCTGACGTTCCGCCGGTCTTGTCGCGAGGGGATTTGTGGATCGTGTGCGATGAACATCGATGGGATCAACACATTGGCCTGTATCTATGGTATGGATGAAATTAAGGGCGATGTGAAAATCTATCCTCTGCCACACATGCCTGTGGTCAAGGATTTGATCCCTGATTTGACGCATTTCTACGCACAGCACGCATCCATCATGCCGTGGTTGGAAACAAAAACAAACCGTCCTGCAAAGGAATGGAAACAGTCGATTGAGGACCGCAAAAAACTTGATGGACTGTATGAATGTGTGATGTGCGCATCCTGTTCTACGTCCTGCCCATCCTATTGGTGGAACGGCGATCGCTATCTGGGCCCAGCAGCACTTCTGCATGCCTATCGCTGGATCATTGATAGCCGCGATGAAGCCACAGGTGAACGTTTGGATGAATTGGAAGATCCGTTTAAATTGTACCGCTGTCACACGATCATGAACTGTGCGAAAACCTGCCCCAAGGGTTTGAACCCCGCCAAGGCGATTGCCGAAATCAAAAAGATGATGGTGGAACGCACAATCTAAGGTATTTCGGATCACTTTCGTGATCCGACCAGCGCGGTCTCCCTTCGGGTGACCGCGCTTGTTATTTGGTTGATTGGTTGGTCTTCATACAGAAGTTAGGCGGTGTTTCCCGCGGCATACGTGTTTCTGCGTCACACATCATGCATTTGAACATGAACCCTGCGTGATTGTCCCCCGAACGATCGCGCCGCCAACGGCATATGTGGGTTCTTCGATTTCTGAAAATCGCCAGGAGGACGAATGCGAGGATAAGGCCGATTATGATGTGCATGGTGTGTGTTTATCAGACCGAGTTAACAAGTTAATCTGACGCTGGCTCTCTTTACCAAGCTGCCCGAGGTGGCGACGAAAGGCGCCGCCTGTCGGGCGGGCAGCGCCTTGCCAATCTGTTGATTGGTTGGGTGCGAAAAACCACTGCCTTTGGATCACAATGACAAATCGATTAACTAATTTGCATCCCCAATTTCACGCCGCAAACGCACGATTTGATCGGCGGCCGCTGCGGCCTCGGCCCCTTTTTTCACGAAGTGGTCTGCAAACTGTTTTGTGTGAAACTCGGTCTCTTGGAAATGATGGGGGGTAAGCGAAACGGACAACACTGGCACCCCTGTTTCTAAACCCACGTTCATTAGGGCCTCAACTACGGTTTGGGCCACGAAATCATGCCGATAAATCCCACCGTCCACAACAAAGGCTGCGCAAACCACGGCGTCATATTTGCCTGTTTTGGCGAGTTCTTTCGCGATCAGGGGCATTTCAAATGCGCCTGGAACCTCGAAACTGGCGACATCCGCATCGGGCAGGGCGGCACGAAACCCATCCAGCGATTTTGAAACAATGTTGGAATGCCATTTTGCTTGGACATAGGCGATTTGGGTGCGCATCATGAAATCTCCTTATTCACGCGTACTTCACCCAAGGCGATCACACGACAGCACACCGACCAAGATCGGTGCATTGCGTATTCTCTTTCATCCGGACTGTAACCGTCGGCCCAGGAATTGCACCTGATCTGCTGACCTCATCGCTGAGCGCTCGCGGGCTTGGGCTTTCCCTTACCGCCGGTGGGGAATTTCGCCCCGCCCTGAGAATTTTCGTGTGATACCAAATCACTGTCTAAGGTCAAGCGAGATTGTTTTGATCATAAAAATGATTGCCATGAAGGCCTTGGGTAGGCTTAGTAAGTGCATCAGGATTCATGCATGAGCGGGACAAAGAGATGAACGATAAACCACAAGACGCAGAGGCACGGCGCAAGGTAAAGCCCGTGATTTGTTATCCAAACGAAACCCTGCCTGTTCCTGATTTGAACAGGTACCACGCGGCGCGACAGGGGGCAGAGAAGGTGGATGAAATTCTGGTTCCTGCGCGGGATGCCCGCACATTTCGCGCCGATGCGGGGCAGTTTTTTCGCATTTCTTCGGTCGAGGGGCCGCAGGTGGGCGACCTGAACCTGTTTCATGCAAAAAATATGAACGAACGGTTTTATTCGGGTAAAACCCGCGCGCTTCATGGCACGCACATCACAACAGGGGAACGCATGTGGTCGTCCTTTCCTTATTTGCGTCCTATGGCGACGATTGTGGACGATACGCTCAATTGGTACGGCATGGATGAATACGGCGGATCAGTGCATGATGTGATTGGAACGCGCTGTGACCCCTATACGGGGAATTTGTTGTCAGGGGATCAGTATCACCACTGTTGCCATTCCAACCTGACCCGTGCGATGGCGGATCACATGCAAGGTCCTCTTCAGGATGCAGAAGTGCATGTGCATGATGTTCTGAACGTTTTTATGTGCACAGGCTTCACGCGCGACACGGGCCAATATTTTATGAAGGCAAGTCCCGTGCGCCCAGGGGATTATTTGGAATTCTTCGCAGAAATTGATTTGTTGGGCGCCCTGTCGGCCTGTCCAGGCGGGGATTGTTCGTCTGAACATTCCAGTGACGTCGCCGCCTGCTATCCATTGTTGGTTGAGGTCTTTGCCCCAGCCAATGATGCGCTGGATGGTTGGATGTCCCCGCCCGTCAATGGATATGATGGATCACACGGGCAGGGTTAACGCCCGTGGATATAGTGCAAACTGTCAAATTCTGATCGCCATTCCGCCACGTCTTCCGCCATGCTTGCGGGATCATTTGCGCGCAGGGCGTCGTTGATCAACTGTGCAAGGCGCGGCATGTGTTCAGGGGTCATGCCCCATCGGACCAATTCGGGAGTTCCGATGCGCAATCCGTTCATGTCATCCTCAACCGCCTCAATCGGCAAACCAATCCCACAGGCAAGGAACCCAGCCTGTCGCAGGGTTTTTGACGCCGCTTGTCCGCCGCCATAGCCCGCAGCGCGGATGGCGAATTGATGGGATAATGTGGGTCCAGCGGATGTTTCAAATACGGGCATGCCCAGCTTTTGCATTTCTGCCGCTAAGGCCTGCGCTGTATCCACCATGGCGTTGGCATAGGCCTGACCGTGATCGCGCCAATCCAACATGGCAATGGCAAGGGCCGCTGATTTTGCCGCATCAAAATTTGCGGTCATTCCAGGAAAGGTAATGTGATCTAGTATTTCTGCAATGCCCGCATCATTCGTTACAATCAGGCCAGCAGGTGGGCCGCCTAGCGATTTATAGGTGCTCATCGTCATGAGGTCGGCCCCTTGGGACAGGGGGTTATCCCATGCGCGTCCCGCGATAATCCCACATTGGTGGGCGGCATCAAACAGGGTCTTTGCGCCAATCCCCTTTGCAATCTCTGCGATCTGCTGAACGGGATGGGGGGCCAAATTCAAACTGCCGCCAATGGTGATCAGTTTTGGGCGCACCTTCTGGGCCAGTTTTGCCAAACCGTCAACATCAACCGTGTATCCATCCGCCAAAACGGGGGCGTGATGGATGTTCAGCCCGAATAACCCCGCACAGCCCGCCTGATGGTGCGTCACATGCCCCCCGATTGAGGCAGGGGGGACAATAATATCATCGACAGGCTGACACAGGGCCATGAATGCATATAGGTTTGCAATTGCACCTGATGGAACACGAATTTCGGCATATTTCGCCTGAAACACCTCGGCACATAGCTCGGCGCAAATGACTTCAATCTGCTCAATTGCCTCTAAACCCATTTCGTATTTGTCACCCGGATATCCTAAGGATGGGCGTGTGCCGATGCCGCTGGACAACAGCGCCTCGGCACGCGGGTTCATAACGTTGGTGGCAGGGTTTAGGTTGAAACAATCGCGTTCGTGGATTTGGCGATTTTTTTCGGCCAAGGCCTCGATCTGGTTCGCAATGTCGACAGACGAGGCGCCCGCAGTTTTTGCAGCCACGTCCTGAATATATCGTTCACAGTTTTCGGGCACCCAACGGCGATGATTTAGATTAGGCAAAAGCGGCCTCCAATGCGATTTCCACCATGTCACCAAAGCTTTGTTCACGTTGATCGGCGGGTAGGGCTTCGCCTGTTTGTAAGTGATCTGAAACGGTTAGAACAGCCAAGGCACGCCGCCCATGGCGTGCGGCAAGGTTATAAAGCTCGGCCGCTTCCATCTCGACGCCCAGAATGCCGTGGCGTGTCATTTGTTCGTTAAGGTCAGGGCGTTCATCATAAAATACGTCGGATGAATAAATTCCGCCTACATGCGTTTTTGCGCCTTTGGATTTCGACGCCTCAACCGCAGCCGACAACAATCCATAATCTGCACAGGGGGCAAAGTTGATTTCTTTGAATATGCCCGCTGACGGTGTGTTTATGGATGTTGCGGTCATGGCCAAAATCACATCGCGGATGCCCACCTGTGGTTGCATCCCGCCACATGATCCGATGCGGATCAGGGTTTGTGCATCATAGTCACGGATCAATTCGTTTACGTAAATCGACAGCGACGGCATGCCCATTCCCGATCCATGGATGGTCACAGGGTTTCCGTGATAGGTGCCTGTGTATCCCAACATGCCGCGCACCTGATTGACCAACCGCGCGTCGGTTAAAAAGTTTTCAGCGGCCCATTTCGCCCGCAATGGATCACCGGGCATCAAAACGGTTGGGGCGATGTCGCCTTTTTCAGCGCCGATGTGAATTGTCATGGTGAAATCCTATCGTTGGTATTTGATGAAGGGGGTCAGTTGACCGATGCGGTCATAGAGTTGACGGGCGGTTTCGTTAAAGTGCTGGGTGTTCCAGTAGACGATTGGTGTGCCATTGTCGTCTGCGGCCTTATAAACAGCCTCGATCAATTTACGGCCCACACCTGTTCCGCGCACGGATGGATCGGCATACAGATCCTGAAGATAGGTGACATCCTTAGCCCGCCAGTTGTGGGCGTGAAAGATATAATGCACCAATCCGATCAGACGGCCATCGGCCTCGGCAACGAATGCGTTTTGATGCGCACGCGCTGGGTCGATCAGACGCGCAAATGTGGTGTGATAAAGATCATCATTCAACACAGTTTCGTAAAACGCCAAATACCCGCGCCACAGCGCGGACCATTTGTCAAAATCCGATTGGTGTAGCGGTCGAATCTGTACCATAAAAAACACCCCCTGTTGCCTGCGCAAACGTTAGGGGGCGTTTTGATAAATTACCAGAGGTGAGTTTTATTCAGCGGCGATTGCCTCTGGATCAGCCAATGTTACGATGTCCGACATGATCATGTTCAATTCAAAATCCTTGGGCGTGTACACACGGGCAACACCCATTGCCAACAACCGCTTGGCATCCTCATCTGGGATAATGCCGCCAACGATCAACGGAATGTGGCCCAATCCAGCATCGCGTTGTTTTTGCAAAACCTCTTCAACAAGGGGCAGGTGGCTGCCCGATAGGATAGAGAGGCCAATCACATGCGGTGCGTTTTCACGCGCGGCTTCGATGATTTGATCAGGGGTCAGGCGGATGCCTTCGTAACTGATATCCATACCGCAATCGCGTGCGCGGAATGCGATTTGTTCGGCGCCGTTTGAATGCCCATCCAATCCAGGTTTCCCCATAAGGAAGGACAAACGGCGGCCCAACTTATCGCTGACTGCATCAACGGCATCGCGGATGTCACCCAACCCTTCGGTTTTGTTGGATACACCGCGTGAAACGCCCGTTGGTCCACGGTATTCGCCAAATACGCGACGCATTTCCGCGGCCCATTCACCTGTCGTGACGCCCGCTTTGGCCGCCGCGATGGAGGGTTGCATTACATTGTCACCCGATTGTGCAGCCGCGCGTAATGCGGAGAGTGCGCTGCGCACAGCGTCCTCGTCCCGATCCGCACGCCATGCATTTAGGCGTTCGATTTGATCCGCTTCAACCGCGGGATCAACGACCATGATGCCACCGTCGCCAGTGGTCAGCGGGCTTTCTTCACCATTGGTGAATTTGTTCACGCCCACAACAATGGTTTCATTGCGTTCGATCTTATTCAGGCGATCCGCGTTGCTATCGACCAAACGTGATTTCATGTATTCAATGGATTGGATAGCGCCGCCCATGCCTTCTAGGTTGCTCAGCTCATAACGCGCACCCTCTTTCAGGGCCTCGACCTTGGCGTCAACGGCGGGGTTGCCATCAAACAGGTCCTCGTATTCCAACAGGTCTGTTTCAAACGCCATGATCTGTTGCATGCGCATGGACCACTGTTGATCCCACGGACGGGGCAGGCCCAATGCCTCGTTCCAGGCAGGAAGCTGAACCGCACGTGCGCGCGCCTTTTTCGATAGGGTCACGGCCAACATTTCGATTAGAATACGGTAAACGTTGTTTTCAGGCTGCTGTTCTGTCAGACCCAGTGAGTTCACCTGAACCCCATAGCGGAACCGACGATGGCGTGGATCGGTGACGCCATAGCGTTCGGTTAGGATTTCGTCCCACAAATCCACAAAGGCGCGCATTTTGCACATTTCGGTCACAAAACGGATGCCTGCATTCACAAAGAATGAAATGCGGCCGCACAGCGCTGGGAAATCTTCGGGGGCGACACGGGGTTTTAATTCGTCCAAAACGGCGATGGCGGTTGCAAGTGCATAGGCCAATTCCTGTTCAGGTGTCGCGCCCGCCTCTTGCAAGTGATAGGAACAGACGTTCATCGGGTTCCATTTCGGTACGTTTTTATAACAATATTCTGCCACGTCCCCGATCAGCTTTAGCGATGGTTTTGGTGGGCATATATATGTGCCGCGGCTTAGGTATTCTTTGATCAGGTCATTTTGAACGGTCCCCTGAAGCGTTTTGACATCCGCGCCCTGTTCCTCGGCCACGGCGATATAAAGGGCCAGCATCCATGGGGCGGTCGCATTGATCGTCATGGATGTGTTCATATGATCCAGCGGAATTTCACCGAAGAGCGTGCGCATATCGCCCAAGTGGCAGACAGGAACGCCCACTTTGCCGACCTCGCCGCGGGCAAGGGTATGGTCACTGTCGTATCCTGTTTGTGTTGGTAGATCGAAGGCCACGGAGAGGCCCGTCTGACCCTTGGCCAAGTTCGCACGATAGAGCGCATTTGATGCCTTGGCAGTTGAGTGGCCGGCATAGGTTCTGATTAGCCAGGGGCGGTCTTTTTGCGCTTGCGACATCGAATCCTCACACAAGTAATAAAATTACGTTTTAAGTTAGATATTCGAAATTATATGGCTTTGTCAATTCGCCGCGCTGCGGCGTGGTCATATTTGCGCCAGATCGCTGATTGGATTGCACGGAAATTATAATGCGAAACGATGAATAGATGGGTTTTTAGGCTCTTGTCGTTAAATACAGCACAGTGGTTATGCATTAAAACGCCTGATTAAACTGTGACTGCATCGTTGTTTTTTTGGAAAAAGTTTGCAGAGTGAAATCCCTTATTCTGCGATTGCTCGGTTATAAAATTACAAAATGCTGCAGAAAAACGTTGCATTATTACTTTTATGTCTTTAGCAATCAAAGGAAATCGCGATTCTGCGATGCGGCGAAATAGTAGAATAGGAGGATCAAATGGCCTTGGATACGAACGCTGGTCTTGTGCAATACGACGCACCAGAGAAAGATCTTTATGAAGTAGGTGAAATCCCTCCGATGGGGTATGTGCCAAATCAAATGTACGCATGGACGATCCGTCGTGAACGTCACGGTGAACCTGACAAAGCGTTTCAGGTCGAGGTTGTTGATACCCCAAAACCAGATAGCCACGAAGTTTTGGTTTTGGTCATGGCCGCAGGCGTAAACTATAACGGTGTTTGGGCGGGCCTTGGTGTTCCGATTTCCCCATTTGATGGACATGGCGCCGATTACCATATTGCGGGATCTGATGCATCCGGCATCGTTTGGGCGGTTGGCGACAAAGTGCGCAATTGGAAAGTGGGCGACGAGGTTGTGATCCACTGTAACCAAGATGACGGTGATGATGAGGAATGTAATGGCGGCGATCCGATGTATTCAACATCACAGCGTATCTGGGGATATGAAACACCTGATGGATCATTCGCCCAGTTCACGAACGTACAGGCACAACAGTTGTTGCCGCGTCCAAAACACCTAACATGGGAAGAAAGCGCGTGTTACACACTGACGTTGGCGACCGCGTACCGTATGCTATTTGGTCACCACCCACATGAGCTTAAGCCAGGCCAAAACGTGTTGGTTTGGGGCGCCTCTGGTGGTTTGGGATCATACGCGATCCAACTGATCAACGCGGCAGGCGGCAATGCGATTGGCGTGATTTCTGATGAAAGCAAGCGTGACTTTGTCATGAACTTGGGTGCCAAAGGCGTGTTGAACCGCAAGGATTTCAACTGCTGGGGACAGCTGCCCACAGTGAACACACCCGAATATGCCGAATGGTTCAAAGAGGTGCGCAAATTCGGTAAGGCGATTTGGGACATCACGGGCAAGGGCAACAATGTTGACATGGTGTTTGAACACCCTGGTGAATCCACGTTCCCCGTATCAACATTTGTCTGTAAAAAAGGCGGCATGGTTGTGATCTGTGCGGGCACCACTGGGTTCAACTGTACCTTTGACGTGCGTTACATGTGGATGCATCAAAAACGTCTACAGGGCAGCCACTTTGCTCATCTGAAACAGGCCGCATCTGCGAACCGGTTGATGGTGGAACGCCGCTTGGATCCGTGCATGTCAGAAGTGTTTCCATGGGCTGAAATTCCAGGCGCGCACATGAAGATGATGAACAACCAACACAAACCAGGCAACATGTCCGTTTTGGTGCAATCTCCACGCACGGGCTTGCGTACACTTGAGGATGTGTTGGCAAGATAATCCCCTCTGGCGCTTCGTCATGCCGCGCAGTAGTGTCGCGGCATGACACTTCCTGCGGTAACCTTCTCTGACGATCAAGCCGAAGCTTTTGACAGTCTCAGCGCCATGCTGCGACAGTCCGGGATCGATTTGGACGACAGCCTGTTGATGCCACCTCGCGACAGCACGTCAAGCGTTATGGCCGTGATGGGCAAGGCGGGGTCGGGAAAAACGCTGCTGCTTGCGCATCTTTATAATGCACTTGCCGAGGCAGGGGTCGAAATGATTTCGGGCGATTACGAAAGCCGTCGTCGGCGTGACAAACGCACGCTTGCTATTCTTGCGCCCACGAATAAGGCAGCAAGTGTTTTGCGCATGCGTGGTGTGCCTGCGACGACAATCCACAGGATCCTTTACACCCCTGTTTATGACCCCGAATATGAACGCATTGCCGAATGGCTTGCGGGTGAAATCGAACGCCCTGAAGTTGAAGGTTTGACGGACGAGGCGTTAACGCGCGCGCAGGAGTTTTATCAAAATAACAAGTCAATTCCCGGGGCCTTGGCCGCTGCGGGTTTGCGAGGTTCAGATTTCATTACGGGATGGAAACGGCGGGAGAACCCCCTAGACATTGGGTTTGTGGACGAAGCATCCATGTTGGATGATCGTCAGTTCGACGATTTGAAAGAAATTTTCCCAACCTTGATTGTTTTCGGGGATCCTGCTCAATTGGCGCCTGTGAACCAATCTGGGAACATGGTTTTTGACACGTTGTCTGAACCGCGCAAGTTGACTTTGGAACGTGTGCATCGCCAAACACAGGACAGCCCAATTTTGGATTTGGCCCACGCATTGGCGGATCCCCAGTTGGAATTCCATGATTTTGAGCAGATGATTCAGGATGTGGCACAGCGGGATGATCGCGTGCAATGGGGGCAACGGGTTGAGGTTGATTTGATGGCCCGCTCGCCCGTTCTGGTCTGGCGCAACGCCACCCGTATTCGCCTGATCCAAGCGTTTCGAACTGTGTACGGCGCCTCTGATGACAGCCTGTTGCCAGGCGAACCATTGATCTGTGATGGCATTGAACTGCCTATGAAGCATCGTAAAAAGCGGATAGATCTTGAAGCGCGTGGTTTGATTAAGGGGGCGCAGGTGATCTATCTGGGCCCTGGTCGCAAACCTGGGTTTTCACGCTTGCACGTTGTTGGGGCTGAGGATCCGCAATTATCCGCCGCCTCCATCGTGAAAATCGAAAAACCGGATGAGGAAGAACCCTTTATTCCCTTTGCTGCGCGGATGGGGGCCACGTTTTTACATGGGGCCGCTGTCACCATTCATAAGGCGCAAGGGTCACAGTGGGACACGGTTCAGGCGTTCGCACCCGATATTTACACCGCCGCGCGTATGGGACGAACCGAGGCAGGCACACCGCTTTGGAAACGCTTGGCCTATGTTGCGATCACCCGTGCGCAGGAACGTCTGGTTTGGGTTGTGCGCAATCGGTTGTCAAAACCAACCTATCCGTTGACAATTGATGATCTGCGAAAGGTACAGGCATCCGAACTTTCCCTTGCGACACTGGACGCAGAAAGCGATTAACGCAGCGTTTTCGTAATTGTCAGCTTGTGTTTCTGCGCTAAACATTTTCATATCACACAAAGTAATAACACCATGGGAGACTGCGATGCTGGGCCAAATGATGCATCGACCGCTATCAATTATCGAAATCCTACGTTTTGCAGCGGAAATTCATAAAACTGCTGAAATCGTTTCTGTACGTACCGAAGGGGATGTACATCGCTATACCTATCCTGATGCTTACGCTCGTGTGGGGCAGTTGGCGAATGCATTGCAGGGCATGGGGATCGAACATGGGGATCGTGTCGCAACCTTGGCATGGAATGGATATCGCCACTTTGAACTTTATTATGCGGTCAGTGGGATAGGGGCCGTGTGTCACACAATCAATCCACGCCTTAGCGCGGAACAGATGGTCTACATCATTCAACATGCAGAAGATCGCGTCATTTTTGTCGACACAACATTTGTTCCTGTGATTGCCGCCATACGGGATCAACTGCCAAGCGATTTGAAAATCATCGTCATGACAGATGCGGATCACATGCCGGAAAGTGATCTGGCATTGGGCTGTTACGAAGATTTGCTTGCGCCACAAGAGGCTAATTTCGATTGGCCCGAATTGCCAGAGGATACAGCAGCAGGCCTATGTTATACATCTGGCACCACTGGAAACCCGAAAGGGGCGCTTTATTCCCATCGCTCAACCGTACTGCATGCCTATTCCGTGGTTGTGGGCGTGGGCGCGATGTTGTCCGAAGGCGCGCGCGTGTTGCCCGTAGTGCCGCTTTTCCACGTGAATGCGTGGGGGCTTCCCTATACGGCACCGATGGTTGGCGCATCCCTCATTTTCCCCGGCAGTGCGTTGGATGGGGCATCCCTGTTCAAACTCATGGATGCAGAAAAGGTGTCCTCAGCTTGGGGCGTTCCCACAGTTTGGCAGGGGTTGGCGGGCGAAATCGCCAATCAGGGGCGCAACCCCGATGGATTTAGCAGCGTTGTTGTGGGCGGATCGGCCGCGCCGCGTTCCATGATCGAAGGGTTTGAAAAATCAGGTGTATCAGTGTGCCACGCTTGGGGCATGACGGAGATGAGCCCGATTGGAACCCAAGGCAACCTGCCAGCGTCACTTGCCGCCAGCGCCACATTGGAAGAGCGTTTGGACCTGCAACAATTGCAAGGCCGTCGTGTGCATGGTGTTGAATTGAAAATTGTAGACGAGGATGGCGTTCCCCAACCGCATGATGGTGAAGCTGTTGGTGAACTTTATGTTCGCGGCAACAATGTGATCAGCGGGTATTTCAATAACGAAGGAGCCACCGCCGATGCCATGGATGCGGATGGGTGGTTCGGAACAGGCGACATCGCGTCCATCAGTGCGGATGGATATTTGATGATCCGAGATCGTGCCAAAGATTTGATTAAATCAGGCGGCGAATGGATCAGTTCTATTGATTTGGAAAACGTGGTCATGGGACATCCCGATGTGGCCAGTTGCGCTGTAATCGCCGTGCCCCATCCAAAATGGGATGAACGCCCAATCTTGGTTGTGGTTCCAAACGGCGAGGTGCGCGTCAGCAAGTCAAAGATTGACGAGATGCTGTTGAAACACGTGGCCAAATGGCAGTTGCCCGACGCCATCGAATTTGTGGATGCTTTGCCATTGACAGCGACAGGTAAGGTTTCAAAGTTGACCCTGCGTCGTCAATTCGCCAATTATCAGTTGCCAGAGTAAGAGGTTTAAAATGGATCTTGGGATTAGCGAACGCGTTGCACCACTGATAAAAGCGGTGCGCGATATGGTGGAAAACGATATCGCTCCGCTGGATGCTGAATATCACGCGCTGGTCGGTACGCACCCCACGGGGGATCGTTTCAAACACACCGATCGCCAGTTGGAAATTTTGGATGGGTTAAAATCCTTAGCGCGCGAACGAGGGCTTTGGAATTTTTGGCTTACCGACAGTGAACGTGGCTACGGGTTGAGCACCGTGGAATACGCCTATCTGGCTGAAGAAATGGGCAAGGTCGGCATCGCAGCCGAGGTGTTCAATTGTAATGCCCCTGACACGGGCAATATGGAAGTGTTAGAGCGCTATGGAACCCAAGAGCACAAAGACCGCTGGTTGAATGATCTGCTGGATGGCAAAATCCGCTCTGCCTATGTTATGACTGAACCGAATACCGCATCCTCTGACGCGGCCCAGCTAAGTTTTGAGGCGAAGAAGGACGGGGATGAGTGGGTTCTAAGCGGCGAAAAATGGTGGATTTCCGGGTCGGGTGATCCCCGTTGTGCACTTTATATCGTGATGGCCTGCAGCGATCCTGATGCGCCAAAGCACAGCCGTCATACGATGTTTGTGATGGATGCTGACACACCGGGCGTGGAAATTTTGCGTCCCATGCAGGTCTTTGGCCATGATGATGCGCCCCATGGGCACATGCACTTACGCTTTAACAACGTGCGCCTACCTGCCAGCGCGGTTGTTTTGGGCGAAGGACGCGGGTTTGAGGTTGCCCAAGGGCGGCTTGGACCGGGGCGCATTCACCATTGCATGCGTGCGATTGGGCAGGCGGAAAAAGCATTGGAAATGATGTGCAAACGCGGCCTGGCCCGCGAGGCATTTGGCAAACAGATTGTCGAATTGGGTGCGAACTACGACATCATCGCGAATGCACGTATGGAAATTGAAATGGCACGTTTGTTGTGCCTCAAGGCGGCCTATATGATGGACACCGCAGGCGTGCGCGCAGCCCAGCCGTGGATTTCCAAGATTAAGGTTGTTGCGCCCCTGATGGCGGGTAAGGTGATTGATGAGGCAATGCAGCTTCACGGTGCTGCGGGGATTTCACAGGATACGGATTTGGCCCATATGTGGACCCATGTGCGCACCCTGCGGTTTGCCGACGGCCCCGACGCCGTCCACCGCCGCCAAGTCGCGCGGGCAGAGTTAAAGAAATACAGCAACGAAAAGCGTTAGGTGTAGTTCCGTTCACCGCCAAGCGCCAGATTGGCGAAGCGCCGACCTCCCCTATGGAAAGCGCTTTCTGTGCCACCCGAGGTCGGCTTGGGACAGGCTTATTTCCCGTCATTCGTGTCCAACCAAATCGTGACGGGGCCGTCGTTGATTAAACTTACCTTCATATCCGCGCCGAATTTGCCTGTTTCAACGGGTACACCTGCCTGTGCCAATTCGTCCGCGAAATATTCATAAAGCGTGCGACCCTCATCGGGGGATGCTGCATTGGAAAACCCGGGACGATTGCCGCGTTTGGTGTCGGCGGCCAATGTGAACTGACTAACGACCAAGGCGGAACCACCGATATCCATGATGGATTTGTTCATCTTGCCCGCGTCATCCTTGAATATGCGCAACTTGGTGATTTTGTTGATCAATTGATCGGCCTCAGCCTGTGTGTCACCCGCCATGGCGCAGATCAGTATCAGCAGGCCCGCACCTGTCGACCTGATTTTTTGACCCTCAACCTTTACCTCTGCCTCAGACACACGTTGTAATAGGGCGCGCATATCATCCTCCTTGATTGGTGGCATATAGGTAGCGAACCGCAACCGCAACGCAAAGCCCCAAAACAATGGCCATGGCAATTTTCCATTTTGAATAGGGGCGTTCCCTCTCAACCCGACCCGTGCGTGCGTTCACCACAAAACGATGTGTTTTACCGCGGTATTTGTAGGCGGCCAACCACACGGGAAATAGGATGTGTTTGAATGTGATTTCTGGGTCTGAGATGTTAATTTAATGCATCCGCTGGCGATTTTCGCCAACATAAGAACGCTAATTTTGCGCAATTACTCGCTCCATAGGCGTACGCCTCAGTAAACCTATCATCCAGATCAACTGTGTAGCCTTTGGTACGAAAACCCACGATATATTCAGGGGGTTAGTGCACCAATTTCCATTGTCCCATATCCCGTTACTAACTTTGTGGTTTGTTTAATAATTCTGAAATTTCATACAAGTATGGCCGCGCCTGATCCAAGGTCATCCCAGGAAGTAGGCGTGGGTTATATAAAATTTGCAACATCACCGCATCCATGCTGGTCAGCGTTGCAAATTCATCATCATCGTTAAATATACTAGGGCGGGCGTAAGGGCTATCATTGGCAAGCCCGAGGCCTTGTGCAAGTTCTTCTTCTATGCAGGCACGCTGCATCAGTGGGGGGTGTTCGGCGCGAATAATGGCGATCGCATGCGTATATCCGCGCCTTTTGTTTTCATTGGAAAACGCCATCACCATGCAATGGACATCCTCTGGCATTATGGCGACGATCTGTTTTGCCAAGGCGCCGATTTGCGGGCCGCGGGATGCTAAAAAGGCATCCATTTGTTCATTGTCATCCAGCCCCATGAACAGAACATCAAAATTGGGTTTTCGTGCTGACACCAGCATCGGATGACCTGTTATCCGAGATAGTTTGTTAACATATTTTGCTACCGTTGCGTTTGCCAGTTTCGCACGATTTCGATCAACAGATTTTCCAAAAACAGGATTGAAACGGACCGGTGTCGTCCATTTTTCCAGGTGCGAGGCCTTAGCAATACGTGAAAACCCAGTGGTGGCGTCATATTCATCGTAAAATGCGATGTCCTGAAAATGGCGCAGAATATCGTGCATATCGAAGGGGGTATCTGGCCCACCACCATCGGTTCGCATCAGGCCGCGCGATAATTGTGATTGCTCAAATCGTGACAGGCGTTCCATCAACTCGGATTGGGCGACAGAAATTGGAACCTCTGCCGCGATATCGCTCCGATCAAATTGCCTTACGCTCATTCCACATCCTGACAGGGCAAGTGCGCCCAGAAGTGGAAGAAACAGGTTAGGCCAAATGTTGTTCATCTCGCATCATCACCTGCTTTTTTATCGTTATCAAGGCTTGCCATGTTGCGTAGTTTGGCTGCGGCCAATTCAGTGCCTCTGTCTTTGCCTGAATCGGCGATCACGAGGCTTTCTTCTATCTTGCCTATCTGGTCAGCGTTTGCTTGCCTCGGCGTCAAAACACGGCGTTTTAAAAGGTTTTCGGGGGAAAGTTTAGCGTCCCGTTCGCCGTACTGTTCGCCGCACCTGGGGCTTTTCATTCCGCGTCTTAGGGCCTTTGCGCATGGGGCGTTTTGGTTTTGGGGCTTCTTCAAAACTTTCGGCGTCTAATCCCAATTGATCGCGCAGGACCTTGCGCCGCACTTCTTCGACTTCACCGCTTTTCAAATTGCCCAATTGAAACGGACCATAGGAAACCCGCAACAGGCGGTTCACGCTTAGGCCCACGGCCTCCATCGCGCGGCGAATTTCGCGGTTTTTGCCCTCGCGCAAACCTACGGTCAGCCAAGCATTTGCGCCTTGTTGGCGATCAAGGTTGATCTGCATAGGTTGAAATTTTTCACCCTCAATCACGATCCCCTTGCGCAGGGGCTCAAATGTTTTTTCTTCTGGGCGTCCGTTGACGCGCACGCGGTATTTGCGCAGCCACCCTGTCGAGGGCAGTTCCAATTTACGCTTTAGCCCTCCGTCATTGGTCAACAGCAATAAACCCTCAGAATTCAGGTCCAAACGCCCTACACTCATCACGCGAGGCAATTCGGGGGGCAGTTCATCAAAGATCGTCGTGCGCCCCTGTTCGTCGCGGGTCGTCGTCACAAGCCCAAGAGGTTTGTGATACAACCAGAGCCGCGCAGGTTCAGGTGGGCGCAATTCTTTGCCATCAACAACAATGCGATCACTGGGTAGCACATTCAAAGCGGGCGAGGAAATGGGCGTGCCATTCACACTGACACGACCAGCCTCGATAATTTTTTCGGCGTCTCGACGGCTTGCAATACCAGCGCGCGCGATGACCTTGGCGATGCGGTCGCCTTTTTTGGGTGTTTCACTCATGCCTTGCGCTTTAGGGCAAAATCAGCGATTGCGAAAGGGGTTAGCAAAGGAATGAACATGATATTTCGCACATTTATGGATGTTGCCCTGACAGAAGCACGCGCCGCCGCCACGCGCGGCGAGGTGCCTGTTGGGGCCGTCATCGTGAATGCAGATGGCGTGATTTTGGCCCAAGCGGGCAATCGCACACGCGAATTAAACGATCCCTCTGCCCACGCAGAAATGTTGGTAATCCGCGAATCCTGCGCAAAATTGGGGGTCGAACGGTTGGAAAACGCGGACCTCTACGTCACCCTTGAACCCTGCGCGATGTGTGCAGCCGTCATTTCGGCCGCGCGCGTGCGCCGTTTGTATTACGCCGCCTCTGATCCAAAATCTGGCGGGGTCGAGCAGGGCGCGCGCGTATTCACGCATACCCAAACCCATCACAAACCCGAGGTTTACGATGGCCTCTGCACGGCAGAGGCAGAAGCCATGTTAAAGGAATTTTTTGCTAAACTAAGATGAGGGCATTTCCATAATTTGGGCTAGTTCAATATCACCCATTGCCAAAAATGGGCTGGTTTTGGCGATGGCCTCTGCCGCCTCGATACTATCGGCCTGTATAATGCCATAGCCCATCATCGACCCGGGCTTGCCCCCGTCGGCCACACCACTCTCTGTGATTAGTCGTTTGTTCATCAATGGGTTTTCAGGCTCAACCAAGGCATCTTGGTGTTTCATCATCCATTCTTGATACCGTGCCATATGTTCAGCGCCCTCTTCAGGGGAAGAGGGTGGGTTTGGCCCCATGTAGTAGGACATAATAAATTTTGGCATAATCGCTCCCTTCGTTTTGACCTTACCCTAGCAGGCAATGGGAACTGTACAAGGGTTCGTCGTGTTGGTGCAGACCTGCCTGCAGCGGATATTTGCCATGCCGACTTGTCCTGAACCTAAGCGGTCCTCATCTTTGCCCAACCAATAAAGGTAAAAGGAATGCAAAATAATGAGTGAATTAGAAAGTCACGTTTTACAGAAATCGAAATTGATGCAACAGCGGATCAGGTTTGGGCCGTGTTGACGGATTTTGAAAAACTGCCCGAGTGGAGTTCATCGTTTCAAGGGGTTAATAAACACATGGCGCTGGGTGAGGTGTCGACCGCCTATTTTAAAAATCCAATCACAGGCGGGATGATGGAATTTACGCATGAGGTCATCGTTTACGAAGAGGGACGTGCCTTTGGTTGGTCTGGGGATGCGATGTTGGGGCGTCAGGACCACCACATTTTTCGGATAGAAGAGCTGTCCGATGGGTGAGCGTTATTCAAACAACAAGACGGTTTGAACGGAAAGAAAAGCAATTTTTTGGTCGGCATGGTCGAGGCGCAAATTGGCAAGGCCTATGACAAATTCAATCGTGAACTCAAGGCCCATGTAGAAAGCCTTTATCCGCGGTCATGATGGTGGCACCCATGAAATGAAACTGGGGGCCGATGTGGCCCCCAGATGATTTACGATAATGCATCGTCACAGCGTCCGCAGACCCCTGCGTGGCTGTGCGTGCCCACATCGGGCAAGATTTTCCAGCAGCGTCCGCATTTTTCACCCTCTGCCTTAACGAAGGATACGGCGATACCCTCAACCTCGGCCATGGTGAACGCGTCACTGGGCGCGGCATCGGTCGATAGGGTCAGATCAGATGTAATGCAGATATCCGCAAATGGCATCTGTTCCAAAACGTCCTTAACCGCTTGATCCGCAAGGTAAAGAACGGGCGCGGCCTCAAGGCTGGCACCGATCACTTTTTCCGTACGCTGGACTTCCAATGCGGCGGTGACAACGCGGCGGACGCGTCGGATCATCGCCCACTTTTCGGCCAGTTCTGGGTTTAACCACTCAGCGGGAGTTTCTGGAATGTCGATCAGGTGGACCGAGCTATCCTCGCCCCCAAAACGTTCCAACCATACTTCTTCCATGGTAAAGACCAAGACAGGCGCAAGCCATGTTGTCAGACGGTGGAACAGGATGTCCAAAACGGTACGTGCCGCGCGGCGTTCAACCGTGTCCCCATCGCAGTACAACACATCCTTGCGCACATCAAAGTAGAAGGCCGATAGATCAACCGTAGCAAAGGTAAAGATCGCCTGAAATACACCCTGGAAATCATAGGCGGTATAGCCATCACGCACGCGGGTATCCAATTCCGCCAGACGGTGCAGAACCCATTGTTCCAATTCTGTCATGTCCGCGGGATCAATGCGATCGGCTTCGGTGAAATCATGTAGTGACCCCAGCATGAAACGCATGGTGTTGCGCAAACGGCGATAGCTGTCTGCCACACCCTTTAGGATCTCTGGGCCAATGCGTTGATCCGCGGAATAGTCCGATTGTGCCACCCATAGGCGCAGGATGTCCGCGCCATATTGTTTGACGACCTGTTCGGGAACAATGGTGTTCCCCAAGGATTTGGACATTTTCATGCCCTTTTCATCCAGCGTAAATCCGTGCGTCAAAACTCCACGATAGGGCGCGCGTCCCTTGGTGCCGCAGGCCTGCAACATGGACGAATGGAACCAGCCACGGTGTTGGTCGGTGCCTTCCAAATAGAGGTCGGCCAATCCATCCTCTGAACCATCTGCACGATCGCGCAGAACAAAGGCATGTGTTGATCCGCTGTCGAACCAAACGTCCAAGATATCAAAGACTTGGTCATAAGCCTCAGGATCAACGATACCTGTTAGGAAGCGCTCTTTGGCGCCCTCTTGGTACCACACGTCTGCGCCTTCGGCTTCAAAGGCCTCGGCGACGCGGGCGTTCACATCTTCGTTGCGCAACAGATAATCTGCATCGGTTGGCAGTGCGCCTTTTTTCGTGAAACAGGTGAGGGGTACACCCCAGGCCCGTTGACGCGACAAGACCCAATCAGGCCGCGCCTCGATCATAGAATAGAGGCGGTTGCGGCCTGTTTTTGGCGTCCATTCCACCAGTTGGTCGATTGATGCCAGCGCACGTTCACGGATGGTTTTGCCATAAGTGTCCTGATCATCACCAACAACACGGTCAATCGCGGCAAACCATTGCGGTGTGTTGCGATAGATCACGGGCGCCTTTGAACGCCATGAATGCGGGTAGCTGTGTTTGATTTTGCCACGGGCCAACAAACCACCAACTTCGATCAGTTTTTCGATCACTGTTTTGTTTGCATCCCCTTCGCCGCCCTTGCGGTTCAGGATATATTTGCCGCCAAAAAACGGCAGATCAGCACGGAAGGATCCATCATCCATCACGTTATAGGTGATGACCTGTTCCAGCATGCCCAAATCACGGTAGAGTTCATATTCCTCCATCCCGTGTGATGGGGCACAGTGCACGAACCCTGTTCCTTCGGTGTCGGTCACGAAATCAGCCCCGCGGAAATCACGAATATCGTCCCATTCGCCGTTCGATCCATCCGCACCATTTAGCGGATGGGTCAGTTTGATTTTCGCCAGATCGTTATTTGTAACATCGCACAAACGGCGATACATGGTGTCATCCAAACGCGCCTTGCCCATCACATCCGCGGCCAGGTTATCAGCCAAGATATATCGATCCCCAATGGTGGCCCAACATTCTTCTGGACGGCCTGTCACCTCATATAGGCCATAGGAAATGTCGCTGCCGTAAACGATCGCTTTGTTTGACGGAATGGTCCAAGGTGTGGTCGTCCAGATCACAACATGGGCGCTGTCCAATGTGGCGTCACCCGTTTCAACGACGCGGAATTTGACCCAGATCGTGTGGCTTTCTTTGTCGTGATATTCCACCTCTGCCTCGGCAAGGGCGGTTTTTTCGATGGGCGACCACATCACAGGTTTTGATCCCTGATACAGCGTGCCATTCATCAGGAATTTCATAAATTCCTCTGCAATCACCCGTTCGGCATGGAAATTCATCGTTAGATATGGGTTTTCCCATTTGCCTGTAACCCCAAGGCGTTGGAATTCGGAACGCTGGATATCAACCCAGCCTTCGGCGAATTTGCGGCATTCTTGGCGGAAGTCGATGACGTTCACTTCGTCTTTGTTTTTACCTTTTTTGCGGTATTGCTCTTCGATCTTCCATTCGATGGGCAGACCGTGGCAATCCCAACCGGGGATGTAACGGGCATCTTTCCCCATCATTTGTTGGCTGCGCACAACCATATCCTTTAGGATTTTGTTCAGCGCATGACCGATGTGTAGGTGCCCATTTGCGTAAGGAGGGCCATCATGAAGAGTGAATGGCGCACGCCCTTCTTTTTCACGTAGGCGGTCATAGACCCCCAAACGTTCCCAACGGGCAAGCCATTCTGGTTCACGCTTTGGCAATCCTGCGCGCATTGGAAAATCGGTTTGCGGAAGATTCAGCGTATCTTTGTAATCTGGTGTTTCGGCACACATGTGGTTTTTGTCCCCAAATCTGGTGTGATGTATATGAAAAGGTTAAACGCGGCGCGATGGCTCAAACGCCTTGTCCCGGTCACTCTTATTCAGAGTGCCGGGCATATAATTCGTATAATATGTGCCACCATTTTCAACATGGCTTGGCTTATATGCGAGGAAGCGTGGATGGTCCAGTCAGTTTCATGAACCGGTCAATAATATGTGCGCACGCCCATGGGGTAGGGGCGCACGCCAGCGTGTTTAGTTGGGCGTGTCACGCTGTTTTTCAAGTTTCAATTCTTGCAAAATCTACTTGGCCAAAAGGGCAGACAACTGTTTTGCATGAACATATTCCATTGATGTTTTATCCGCGATGCGTTCGCTGCGAAAATAGACTTTGCGAAAGACATTGACCTGACGATTTAGAACTGGATCTTGCTCTAGGGCGTCGAGCGAAAATCCAAAAAAATCCTCTTGCGTATCTGCTTGTTGTTTCTCATCGACTTGGGGCGCTTCGTCAGATGTGGTGACAGGGGCTTGGGGCCAGTCTTGGACGGTCAAGTATATGTTGCGGTTTTTGATTTCCTTTAATGACATTTTTCTTACCTTCGATCTCTATTGACACCAATGTAAGAACAACTAGACGCCTTGTGCATCCCCCCAAAGGGTAAGTGGTATTAGTTTTTTTCATTGGTTTTTTAATTATATGACCAATGTCTTGTTTGGGGATTTTATAAACGCTGATGCACGATTATTTTCCGCTAAGCGCTTGTAATATATAGGGTCTAGCGGATTGTACGCCTTCGGCGTGGGCCTGTTTAATCGCGCCGCGGATGTCATTTAAATTGGTTCGTAACAACATGTGTTTTACAGGACCAATAGAAGCCGGGCGCATGCTTAAATTTTTAATACCAATTGCGGCAAAAGCCGCAGCTTCGACTGGGCGCCCGGCATCTTCGCCACAAAATGACAATCTGGTCGCTGTTTCCGCGCATCGTTCGGATATTTGTTGCAGGAAGCTGAGGAAGCTAAGATTCAATGTATCATAGCGTCTGCGCACCAATTCGTTTTCACGATCGGCCGCGAAAAAGAATTGTTTTAGATCATTTCCACCAATCGATAAAAAATCGACCGTTTCGTAAAACCGCTTTGGCGCAAACGCCAATGACGGTGTTTCCAGCATGGCGCCGATTTCCATACTTTCAGGGATGGGGTGGCCCAACCTGACTTCACGTTCAATGGCCTTGTCCATTTCCGCGCGCGCTTGGTCAAATTCGTTCATTTGCGCAACAAAGGGGAACATCACCGATAATGGTCGACCTTCTGCGGCACGCAATAGCGCCTGCAGTTGCATTCGAAGAACACTGGGTCGGTCCAAACCAACGCGGATCGCACGCCAACCAAGGGCGGGATTGGGCTCTTCCACGTGGGGAAGGTAGGACAGAACCTTATCCGAACCAATGTCCAACGTGCGAAACACCACGCGCTTTCCATCGGCTGCATCCATCACACGTTTATAAAGAGAGCTCAGCTCGCTCCGTTGTGGCATTTTTGAACGCACAAGGAACTGTAGTTCCGTTCTAAATAAACCCACGCCTTCGGCACCTGAATGATTTAGGCTGGGCAGGTCCGCCATTAAGCCTGCGTTCATAACAAGCGATAGATGTGTGCCATCCTTAGTTACTGTCGCATCATCACGGATCGCGCTGTAGCGTTCTTGGGCTTCGGCCTCCATCGCGATTTTATCACGAAAGGCACTGGCAACCATTTCGTCAGGGCGCAGGTGAACGATCCCCTGATCGCCATCCACCAAAATACGATCTCCGTTCAACGCCTCGGTCGTAATGTTTTTGGCGCGGATAACCAACGGTATCGCCAGGGCCCGAGCCACGATGGTGGCGTGGCTGCCCACGGATCCCTCTTCCAGAACGATGCCCTTTAGGCTGCGCCCATAATCCAACAATTCAGCGGGGCCGATATTGGATGCAATCAGGATTGGATCAGCGGGCATATCGGCACCCGTATCTTTGCCCTGTCCTGTCAATATGCGCAGCAGGCGATTTGAAAGGTCGTCCAAATCATGCAAACGGTCCCGCATATAGGCATCCGTTGCCTGTTCCAAACGAGCGCGTGCAGTTGACTGTTCCTTTTCCACGGCGGCTTCAGCCGATAGGCCGCTGTCGATGTCGGTTTCCATGCGCCGCATCCATCCGCGCGAATTGGCGAACATTTTATAGGCTTCTAACACCTCTAACTGTTCTTTGTCTCCCGATTGAACGGTGTCAAACATGGTATCAATATGCGCTTGCAGCGTTTCAACACAGTCGCGCAGGCGTTGTTTTTCTGCCTCTGGGTCCTCGGTCACAAGATTTGTGACAACGACACGCGGTTCATGCAGCCAAACGTTGCCCTGCGCTGCGCCTTCTTGGGCGGTGGCGCCACGGATCATCACCGCCTGTTGGTGTAGCGCCTTAAGCCCTGTTTCCTCACCCACAAAGGCACCCAATTCCGTCATTTCCGCAATGACCATGGCGACAACTTCTAGGGCATAGATTTCATCGGATGTGAATTCCCGCGCCAGTTTTGATTGCACAACCAAAACCCCAAGCTTTTCACCCAAGCGTTGGATCGGAATGCCAAGGAAGGATGAATAAATCTCTTCCCCTGTTTCTGGCATATACCGAAACCCTTTGGCCGAGGGGGCATCGGCGGTATTGACGATTTTGTTTGATTTGGCCACGCGGCCAACCAAACCTTCGCCCAGTTTCATCCGTGTCTGGTGAACCGCATCGCGGTTCAAACCTTCGGTGGCGCACAGTTCCAGCGTGTCAGTATCACGAAACAGATAGATCGAGCACACCTCTGTCCCCATTGAATCCGCGATTAGATGCGTGATGGTGTCAAGCCGCTCTTGCCCCTTGGCCTCCGAGGCCATGGTGTCGCGCAGCCGTCCCAAGAGGGCGCGGCTGTTGCTGCCAGAGCGTTGTGACATTCTGTTTGTGCCTTATGCCTTTTCTAGTTCAAAGGCATCATGCAGGGATTGAACGGCAAGTTCCATGTATTTTCGATCAACAAGCACAGAAATTTTGATTTCTGAGGTTGCGATGACCTTAATATTAATACCTTCGTCGGATAGGGTTTGGAACATTTTGGCCGCAACACCCGATTGTGAACGCATACCAATCCCAACTGCCGAGATTTTCGCCACATTGGTATCCGCAATCAAATCGGCGAAATTTAATTCGCCTGCGTCTTTTGCATCATTCAACGCCTTTTCGGCACGTATCACCTGATCCGTCGGACAAGAGAACGTCATATCCGTGCGACCTTCTTCGGCGATATTTTGGATGATCATGTCAACGTTGACGCCCGCATTTGACAGCGGTCCAAAGATTGCCGCGGCAATGCCAGGACGGTCCGCAACAGATTGCAACGTCATTTTTGCCTCATCGCGGGAATAGGCGATGCCAGAGACCACATTGGATTCCATGATTTCCTCCTCATCGCAGACAAGTGTGCCTGCTGTGTCTGAGGGTTCTTCAAAACTGGAAAGAACCCGCAATTTCACTTTGTAACGCATGGCCAATTCGACCGAACGTGTTTGCAATACTTTGGCCCCAAGCGAGGCCAGTTCCAACATTTCTTCAAAGCTGATTTTGTCCAGCTTGCGTGCCTTTTCGGCGATGCGTGGATCGGTTGTGTAAACGCCGTCTACGTCTGTATAGATGTCACAGCGTTCCGCATCAAAGGCCGCGGCAAAGGCAACGGCAGTTGTATCGGATCCACCGCGTCCCAATGTTGTAATGCGCCCTTCGGGCGAGATCCCTTGGAAACCCGCCACAACCGCAACCTTCATTCCTTCGCCAAATTTGGCCATGATGTTATCGGTTGAGATTTCTTCAATCCGTGCAGATGAATGGGCGGACGTGGTTTTCACCGGCACCTGCCATCCTTGCCAACTGCGGGCAGGTACATCCATTTCCTGCAGCGTCAACGCCATCAAACCTGCCGTGACATTTTCACCAGAAGAAACCACAGCATCATATTCACGCGCATCGTAAAGGGGGGATGTTTCATTGACCCAGCCCACCAATTCATTCGTTTTGCCAGACATCGCCGAAACGATGACAATCACGTCATATCCTTTGACAACCTCAAGAGCGACGCGTTTTGCTGCGCGTTTGATGCGATCTAGGGTGGCAACAGATGTGCCACCGAATTTCATAACAAGTACGGGCATAACTTTCCCTTTGATCAAAGTTGTGGGGGGTTTATGCGCAAGCTCACAGCAATACAAGGGCAACTGACGCGAATTTGATGTGTTGCGCGCAATTCATGCACGATCGCGTCAGTTCGATTTGCGCGTCGGCATAAAGGGCAGGGGGGTGACGGGTATCCCATCTTCGATCAGGGATTTGGCCTCTTCTGGTTTTGCCTCGCCATAAATGGCGCGTTCGGGGGCGTCCCCCAAATGCATCGAACGTGCCTCTGTGGCGAAATTTGTCCCGACGTACTCTGAATTTTGTTCCACCTGCGCCCGCATTTTCGCCATGGCCTGTTCCGCTGCGGATTTTTCGGTGGGCAATGTTGGGGCGACTGGTGCCTCTTTCCCTTTGGTGGTGCGCACGCGTGGCGCCATGATCGCTTTGCTGACCTTGGTTGAACCGCAAACCGCACAAGACACCATGCCATTGTCGGCCAATTTATCATAGGCATCCGCCGAGGCGAACCAGCTATCAAAACTGTGATCGTTTTCGCATTTTAAGGAATACTGGATCATTCAACGCTCATCACAAAGTGGTTCCTGAGATTTATAGAATTTTTAGATGAAATCAAGAGAGCCATGCGGCAAACAGTGACGTGGTAATGAAATAGGGCGACCCATGGGTCGCCCTTTATTCTGTTGATATATATCGCCTTAGAAGTTCAGCGATAGATCCTTGTGGTGTGATGTGCAGGACGCCAGGAATAGCGCCTGTTCACGTGTCAGATCCTCTTGTGCTCGGGCACCAATGTTGCCTTTGATCGCATTCAGATAGGCTTCGACACCTGGGCGCACCTGCGTTTCGGCAGCGGCACGCCACACCAATTGATCTGCATAGGCCGCAAGCGCTTTTTCATATTCTTTCAAAGCAGTCTCACGGTCTTTCTTGCGTTTGCTCATGGCTTTTTTCGCTTTGCCAAGTGCCTTTTTGACATCATCCGCGCCTTCTAGATCACGGAATGAGCGTTCCAGCGCTTTGGCCGCATCTTCGGCCACTTCGAAATCAGCGGTTTCCAAAACAGGACGCAATGCGTTCAGATCACTTTCCAGCGCGATAAATGCAGGAGTTGCATCCAATGCGGCCAAAATGATGGCTGCATCTTCCCATGCTGTATCACCCGAACGGCGATAGGAATTGCGCGCCTTGGATTCTGCGTCGGTCAGCTTTTTGAACGTGTCGTGTGAGGCTTCCCAGCTGTCTGGAATTTGTGATTCCAATTCTGCGATTTCGTCCGACATATGTGCGACTTCTGCTTCGATTTCGGCACGTTCTGGATTGCCCGCATTCATCCGGCTGGCTTGTTTTGCCAGCTTATCGCGATGCTCTGCAATGTTGCGGATTTGTTTTTCCAAACCGCGCACCAATGTCAGCTGTGGACGATAGCCTGCTTCGGCATCCTTAACAGCGTCTGCTGCGATTTGAATGCCCGCCAATGCGGCCAGCGACTCTTCCGCGGATTCGGTGGAACCCTCGATTGATTTGCTGATGAATTTTGGCATGCTGTCCACATTGATGGTTTTTGCCGCATTAATCGCTGCCATGGTTGCACCCTGATCCGCGGCAATCGCATCCGTTACGAATTGATCCAAGCAGAACTGCAAACGCGGGTTACGCGGGGGCGGAGCGGCCTCTGACAAGAGGCTAGAGCGGTTGGGCAGATAGTTCACCAATGGCGGATATAGCCCCACGATGACCAATGCGATCAACTGCAGCGTGATAAAGGCCACAACGCCGCGATACATCTGGATTGTTTTCACAACCGCAGGGGCCACGCCGCGCAGATAGAACAGCGCAAATCCAAAGGGTGGTGTCAGGAAGGAGGTTTGGATGTTCAAACCAATCATAACACCCAACCACACGGCAGTGATGTTTGCAGAGGGATCTGCCAACAAGATGGGGGCCACAATCGGCACAACCACAACCGCGATTTCAATGAAGTCGAGGAAGAAGCCAAGGATGAAGATCACCAACATAACGATGATGAACTGCATCCAGAACCCACCAGGCAGCGACACAAGGAATTCACGTACCAACTCTTCACCACCAAAGGCGCGGAAGGCTGCAGTCAACATGGCCGCACCCAACAGGATCACGAAAACCAATGCCGTTGTCTTGGCGGTTTCCATCATCACGCCGTTTAGCGTGTCCTCGATTTTCAGCGCGCGATAACCTGACCAAACAACACCGATCACGATCAGGGCAGTACCTAACGCACCAATCCAGATACCTTGGAAATCCTCGGCCGTTGTGGCGGCCTTGACGTTCATTTCATAGTTGGATAGCGCAAAGGCCACGACAACCACACCTGCAATTGCCGAAAGCGCGGGGCCAAAGACAAACCTGTGGTCCCCCTCAAGTCGATAGCCCGCCATAATCAACGCGCCCGCGGCACCAATCGCACCCGCTTGGTTTACTGTTGCGATACCCGAAATGATTGATCCCAAAACCAAAAAGATCAGCGCAAGAGGTGGCACAAGTGTCAACAAAACCTTGCCAAAGAATTTGCGATCATATGTCCCCTCATACGGAACCGCAGGGGCCGCAGTAGGTTTTAAAAGCGCAAAGCCAAGTATGTAGATCATGTAAATCCCGACCAGCAATAGGCCAGGGACAAAGGCGCCAAGGAACATTTCACCCGCAGATGTTGATCCAACATCAAAGACAGATGGCATCTGAAGTTCGCCTGTGGATTCCTTATATAACGCTTTACGTGCGGTTGAGGCTTGGTCCGTGGCAGAGGCCAATTGGTCCGCCAAGATGATCAACACGATTGAGGGTGGAATAATCTGACCCAATGTGCCCGAGGCTGCAATTGTCCCTGTCGCAAGAGATGGGGAATATTTGTTGCGCAGCATGGCAGGCAGTGAAATCATGCCCATTGCAACCACGGTCGCACCAACGATGCCCGTCGTGGCGGCCAACAATGCGCCCACGAAAACAACGGAAATGCCCAAACCACCAGGAACGGGCCCGAACAATTGCGCCATGGTCACCAACAGGTCTTCTGCGATTTTTGAACGCTGCAGCATAATGCCCATAAAAATGAACAACGGAATGGCGATTAGGGTGTCGCGTTCTACCTCCCAATAAACCCCCCTGAGGTTCAATACCCCAGCTGAGAGCCATTCGTATGGGCCACCTGAATGGAAATAAGCAGATGAATCACCTGCAGCAAAGAAGCCAGCAATCGCGGCAAGGCTGATCGTTAGGATCGCAGCGCCTGGAAGCGCAAAGGCCACGGGATAGCCCGAGCCAAGCGCCGTTGCCATGATCAGAATTAGGACGAGTAGAAAAAATAATTCCATCATAGACCTCAATGAGAAACAGGTGAAATTTCGCGGCGACCGGGCTCATCACGACGATCGGCGACTGCATCGAAATAATAGCTTACGAATTGGATCAGCATGGTGATTGCGAACAAACCTATAAACAAGGCCATTTGATATTTGATGTACATGCCTGCAAACCCTGCTTGGCTGACCTCAAACGTGCGGATGGGGGCGTTGATCATGGATGTTTTACCCGCCATGCCAACGATTAGGATAACCCATGCGGTTGTTAGACCACATAAAACGGTTCCGATTGCGTTTACGGATCCTTTTTTGCGGTTGTTTAGGCCTGCATAAATCAGGTCAACGCGTACGTGGCCCTCTTCATATAATGTGTAGGCCGAGGCAAATAGGAACAGGGCGGCGTACCAATAGCGTACCAAATCGCCCATGAATGCCTGTTCGTATGAAAAGATAAAGCGCGATAGAACGATCAACAATTCGGCCGCGACAATCAATAGGGCAAGCCATGTAAACCCAAGTGTGCGCGTTAACATCGCGACAACAATCCCAAGGGCGATCATCGGCATGTGCACGTATGGGGCAACAAATGCACTACGTCCAAATGCACGGGCCTGTTCTTCGCCAAGCCATGCGACAAAGATATTTTCAACACGCATGAACGCCACAATGGCATCTGCCAGTCCAACAAAGAAAACCGACCAGAACATTGCTCGCACGACAAAGGTGTTAAACTGATGAAGTTTGGCTGCATCATAGCGCAAGGCATTATCTGGGTTCGAAAAAACGTAATAGGCCGCGATGATAAACGCGATCAAATATATCGCTGGCGTGACCATGCCATTTAGGCTGAAACCATCAGATAAAAACGCCATGGTCGTTGGCATTTCATAAGCTACAATCAAAACGTTGTTGATCAAAAATGCACCCAGTGCCGCAATCATGAACCAACCAAACAGGCGCGCGATGGGCGCGGGTTGGCCATATTTTGGGACGTCTGGCGTATGCGTAGACTGCGCCATTTCAAGTTTTCCTTGTTTAGAGCAAAAGATGATAACCCTATTTGGATTATGAAAAAGGGGCCCCGAAAGGGACCCCAATATCTTGTTGACCTAAGGTCTTAGCCAAGACCCAAGATACGGTTACGCTGAGTAACAAACTGGCCTTCGAATGAAGCAATTGACCCGCCGATTTCGCGAAGTTTCGCCTGAAAATTGTCGTCAATTTTCGCTGCCATTGCAGAATGGTCGCGAGTTTCTTCGAATACTTCTTCTGCGGCTTCGGCAAATCCGTCCCATACATCTTCGTTGAATGCGCGTACTTGAACGCCTTGCTCGTCGATTAGTTTCTGTAGGTATTCGCCGTTTTTGGCCATCGCTTCGTCGTGTGCCGCTGCATGCTCTTCATTCGCTGCCGCAGTAATGATTGCACGCTCAGTGTCTGACAAACTTCCCCACCACTCAGCATTCAAGCCGAGTGCCAAACCACCACCAGGTTCATGCATACCCCCAGTATAGTAATATTTTGCCGCCTCGTAAAACTTCATGAAGTAATCGTTGTATGGACCAACCCATTCTGTCGCTTCAATAGCGCCGGAAACCAAGTTTTCATAAATTTGACCGCCAGGAAGAGATACGGATGACGCACCCATTTTTGTGATAACCTGACCACCGAGACCTGGCATACGCATTTTCAGACCTTTAAAGTCATCTGGGCTTTCGATTTCTTTGTTGAACCAGCCACCGGCTTGCGTGCCTGTTGAACCAACTGGAAGCTTTTTCAATCCAAATTCTCCGGATAGCTCGTCCCAAAGTTCTTGGCCGCCACCAAACTTGATCCATGCTGTCCATTCTTGTGTTGTCATGCCGAATGGAACAGATGTGAAATAAGCGAAGCCTGCATGTTTACCCGTCCAGTAATAGTCCGCGCCTATGTATGCGTGAGCATTACCTGAAGATACCTCATCAAATGAGTCGAACGCACCTACGCGCTCCCCAGCGGCGAAGTATTCTGTTGTTATCGCGCCTCCAGAAATTTCATTCACACGTTGACAAAAACGTTGTGCAGAAATACCCAAGCCCGGGAAATCTCGTGGCCAAGTTGAAACGACCGTCATCACTTTTGTGTGACCGCCTGAGATTGCTGGTGAAGCAAGCGCTGCTGCGCCAGCACCAACCGCTGCACCTGTTAAAAATTTACGACGTTCCATGCAAGTCAACTCCTCACTGTTTTGCATTATTTGCTAACATCTCCCAATGTTAAGCATATTGGTAAACTTATGTAACCGATTTCGACGCTGCAAGCCGAAAATCTGGTGTATCTAAGCCTTTTAGAATAATAGTGCACACATTCAACGCGTCCACCACGTCTGCACATCCAAGCTTGTGCGGAAGTCTTATGTCAAGAAAACATTTAATTTTGTCGCCAAAATTTCTAGACAAGAAATTTCCAAGTATCTGCAGACAGTCATTCAGCATCGAATTTTTTCAATTGGATCCCGCGATCATGCAGGGCCTGACGCGTTGACTTTGCAATTTTAATCGCGTCGGGCGTATCCCCATGTAGGCAGATGGTATCAATTTTTGTCTGGATATGTTTCCCAGATTGGGTGATGATCGCACCCGCCTCGACCATATCGGCGATGCGCGGCCCTGCGATCGCTGCATCATGGATTACGGCGCCCGGCAGGCGACGATCAACCAGAGTCGCATCATCATTATATGCGCGATCGGCAAAAATTTCGCCAACCCATTTGCATCCCAGTTTTTCCGCGGCCGTTTGGTGCGCTGTGGCTGCCAACACCATTATTGCCGCGTCAGGTGCGACCGACAAAGCTGCATCGTATAGGGCATAGGCCATGTCTGCATCCTCGGACGCCATGTTGGACATGGCGCCATGCAATTTAATATGCCGTACTGTTGTTCCCGCTGCGCGCGCCATACCCAATGCCGCACCTACCTGATAACGTACCTGGTTTTGTAAAGTGCCGATTGGAATCGACAAACGATTACGGCCAAACCCCTCGATGTCGTGAAACCCAGGGTGGGCGCCAATGCCGACATCTTTTTGTGCGGCCATCTTCATGGTGCTTAACATGATATTTGGATCGCCAGCATGAAATCCACAGGCAATATTGGCAGAGGTTACGATGTCCAGCAAAATGTTATCATTGCCCATTTTCCATGGACCATAGCTTTCGCCCATATCGGCGTTCAAATCGACAGTTGCCATACCATCCTCCTGCTTCCTAGGTTTGCTTTGGTAAACTGTGCGATTGAAACGCGGTCAATGCAAGAAGGGTCTGCGCAAGGACGGATTAGGGTGCAAATTGATCCACCAGAGTGCGGAATAATGTGTCAAAGCGCAACGCCTCTTGGAATTCGCGCACCTCAAAGGAAACCGAGGCGCGCATGTTTGGGGATTATGGAAATTGCGCAGCCCCCAGTGCCGCCGTGTAAAAGGCCCAAACTAAATTTGAAGCAAGCTGATCCGTCAGATCCAGTGTTTCTTTGAAAACTTCGGCCTGTTCTCCTAGAACCTGTTGCAGTGCAAGGCTGACCTGCGCATAGGTGTCATCGGGCAGACCCGTTTCCAGATCGCGCCGTTCCAGAACCAGCATCGGCAAAAAGAGAGGGTCGTAGTTAATTCACGCATATAGCGGGCGCAAAATTCGTCGTAAGTTCGCGCCTTTGTCAGGCTTTCGCTCAACCGATGATGCCAAGCCGTCAACATTTGTACGAAAAGCGAGGCCAAAATTTCGTGGCACGTCGTGAAATAAAGATACAGGGTTTCTTTGGCAAAACCCGTTTCCTGCACCAGCCTGTTCATGGACAAGGCCTCTAATCCTTCGTCCCGAATGATGCGTTCGGCCACCTGCAAAATAAATTCGCCTTTGGCAACTTTTTCTTCGGGCGTTTCCGCGCGCGAAAGTTTGGTCATGAATACTGCTCAACTCGTTATTTTTGAAGATGTTAGCATGTCTTGGTCCTTGGATCACCAAAAACCGCGATGGGCGCACTTGCGTCGATATCAAATGCCGCTAGTGTCATCCCAATGACAGGAGGCAGGGATGCTATCAGGCGTTCGTATTGTGGAATTTGAGGCTCTTGGACCCACCCCATTTGCAGGGGCCATGTTGGCTGAATTAGGGGCAGAGGTGATTGTTATTCACCGCGCCGATGGCGTGCAATCGCCCGCGCGCACAGAGCACAGCCCATTGGATCGTGGGAAAAAATCAATCGTGCTAGATTTGAAGCAAGAGGCTGATCGCGAAATTGCACGTCGGCTGTGTGTAAAGGCCGATGGGGTGATTGAGGGGTTTCGCCCCGGTGTTATGGAACGTCTGGGGTTGGGCCCAGATGATCTGCGCACCACCAACGCGCATCTGGTTTACGGACGCATGACAGGGTGGGGCCAAACGGG
>Ga0255743_10000090_pt1 | contig 78301 bp, 85 predicted proteins | sample 101ome_19_FD_179950 | JGI IMG/M metagenome (GOLD analysis project Ga0255743, IMG submission 179950) | Coastal salt marsh microbial communities from the Groves Creek Marsh, Skidaway Island, Georgia - 101405AT metaG (version 2) | ecosystem: Environmental > Aquatic > Marine > Intertidal zone >... | reverse complement strand
CACGGGAGGTCGCCCACCCTTATCAATGTATATGCTTCACACCACTTGCCGTTGTTGAATGCTTTACAACACTCAAGACAAGCCGAATTGGGTCGCAGGGCGCGGTTTAGGTGAACCATTCGCTGACAATTTGCACACGCATACGAGAACTCTCGCCCCGATTCCGAGTGCAAGGCCGAGAAGAACCTCCGCTTCTGCCGTTTGTAGCGGTGGAACTTGTCCCAGCCCTCTTCGGATGCCGTGAACAACGCACCATGACCCTCGCTCGCGCCCCATACGAGATGCAAGAGTTCGTGGCGAATCAGCCCCTCCAGCAGAAGCGGGTCGTTCCAATCAAACGCGTACGCATGGATGCTGATGGTCGGAGATTGCTCAAACCTCACGGAAGCCAATTTGTGATTGATGTCATCGTCAAGGTATCGCCAGCGAATCCAATCGCTCTTGGGCGGAAGTTCCTTGATGAAATTGTCCGATTCACGAAGCGAGCGATAGTGGGCTTGGACTTGAAGGAGGTGTTCAACCGACAATGGATTTGTCAGTCGGCTTTCTTCCATACCTCACCCTCCACAGCAACGAACAGGATTTCCTCTCCGATGCGACACGCTCGCAGAACTTGATTCGGGTTCGCCATGAGGATGCTGACTAATTTTTCACCAATCGCGCTGGTTGATGACAGGGCGGGAAGAACCCATTCCCGAACCTGTGGTTCTTTGTCCATGTTCCCACTCACTTTGTCCCACCATCAAAAACCGTTAGGCGGAGGAACGGGTGTGATGGACACAGCGTTCACTTCTTCGGGGACTTTGGGGGAGAAGTCAATCATCCAGCGGGGCGCGTCTGCTTCGGGATTCAAGACCCGAAGGTGTCCCATGCTGAAATCCCCGTTCCACGCAGACAAATCCAATTCGGTGATTGAGCCCAATATCTGCTTGACGACCTTGATTGCATCGCCCAAAATCTCGGCATTGATGTTCACGATATGTTCAATCGCGATTCCCTTGAAAATCCCAAGACGGAATTGCTTGGGGTTTTCAGCAGACGGACACAGGATGAGGGTCGGGGCTTGGGTCATTCGTATTCCACCGTGATGGGAACAGCCGATGAGCATTTCACGACCAGCCCCTTCGGGAACATGACTCCATCAAAGGAGTGTGCGAAGCCATTGGATTGAGCCCCAATGGACAGGCGAACCTTCCTGTTGGAATCGTTCAGCGTATCTCCAGCGGAATTGGCGTTATGCAAATCAACGGTGAATGCACCTGCTGGCGGGGGTTCTGTCGTGCCGACTACGATGCTCAAGAGCATGATTGGTTCGCTTCCAATCAAGGTTGCATCGGCTGTTTCAACGACTTTGGCGTTGCTCATGACCCATATCAACAGTTCTGCGGTTTATCACCAAATCGGTGTTGCAGATTCCCATGTTTAAATACAGTCGTGGGGAAGCATTGAGATTCAGATTTATCGGGGTCAATACCGTCTTAACCCGCATATGCGAATCGTCTGTTCATGCCTATCATCTCGTTGCCGATTGTATCGGATGGAACGACTTTGGTGTTCTCATATTCCACACGGGTCGCTGGTGTCAAAGGGTATTTTGACAAACCCTCAAACTCCGCCACGCTTCCCCTCATCTCCATCTATGATGCGAACCAAACCGACACGCTTCCAGCAACGGCCAAGTTCCAATTCATCCCATCGCACGACAGGGACAAGGAATCGGGCGGGGTCATTGACATTGACTTAAACGGAATCCTCTTCCTCAAGGGAATCGTTGTCGTGGTGGGTGCATTCGTTGAATCAACGGGCGCGCTTTACATCACACACGACTGAACAGGAAGTCGCCAAACCAATCGTTCACTTCCTTGAACTTGGTGAGCCGAAAGCCACGCTCAACCAAGAAGTCGGAGATGTCCTCAATCAGCGGAGTGTCGTGATACAGACGCTTCCATTGACCCTCCGTGATGATGTAGTCAATCTCGTCAATCATGTCGCCCAGCGATTCCAACGCTTCCATCTCCGCGCCCTGCAAGTCCATGCACAGCAGGTTCGGTCGCGTACGGTCGCCCCACCACTCATCCACTCGCATCGCCTCCACAGTTATCTCCACTTGCTCGTATGGCTTCTCATGTGGGTATGCGTGGTTCGCCTTGAACACCGATGATGCACCGAGATTGCCGTTCACAACGGGTCGGAAGGTCAGCAGTTTGCTCTCCGACCACACGGCCTTCTCCACCAGCGTGATGTCAGTCCTGTCGCCAATGTGGTGCTTGCACAGTTCAATCGCGCTTGGGTTGCATTCCCAAGCCACGACTTCGCACTTGAATAGGTCAGCAAGTCGGATTGCATCCAACGCATCGCGAGAGCCGAGTTCAAGCACCGAGCGAATCGGCTTTGTGATGTATGCTGTGAAGTGCCTGTATGCCCCACTCATGTGGCTGGCTGGTCGCACCACCGTCTTCAAGGTGTCCCAACAGGTCGGGGAGGAAGTTCGTGTCCACAGCCTCGCCCTGTTGAATCATGACCAGCACATCTGCTTCGGCCAGCAAGTCATCTCGGATTGCCTCCGCATCGGAATCGCGATGCACCGTGAAAATGTCCCTCGCCAGCGTGGACTGATTCGCATAGGCTTCCATGTCCCCAGCGGTGTCGCTGGAGTCCAGCATCACATGGATGGGGTGTTGCCCACGAATCGCCTTCGTGAGTGCCGAGAAGGACTTGGTGAATTGGTCGTATGTGCTTGCCGTGAGCCCGAAGAAAATCCGCATAGCCCTTCCGAGCGTATCTGCGGGTTATCAAGTTCACTCAAGGGATTGGAGAACTGCGAGAACCTTGCGAAGTCGCTTCTCGCCCGTTTCGTTTCGCTCGCCAGCGACATTGGAGTGGAACTCAAAAGTGAGGTCAGCGGTTGGAAGCCATTCGCCCTCAATGACACCGCCCATGCTTCCCTTGCCCCATCGGACATATTTTGGGAAGAGGCCGATGAAAGCATCTCGCTGTTCTTCGTAGCGGAAGGTGAGGCCAAAATCAAGCCAATTGGACTCGCCATCAAGACAGGCTTGGAATCGGTCAATGACTTGCTCAAGCGTGTAGTCATTTAGTCGGCAGTCAAGGGACACTCGCATGGCTTGGGTGATGTCGGCTATTGTTCGGGACATGAATCGCCCAGCGAGTTCCCCCTTATCAATGTGTTGATATTGCGATGTCTTGAGATTCCGATTTGACCCCAAAATCATGGTCGCTAAATGATTGGAACTGAATCGGCCAAACCATTGAGTCCGATTTTTCAGAATATCAAGAATCCGCATAATTGTTGCAGAAAAAAACCGATGGACTGCGAGCCTATTGAGCCCGATATTTTGGAAAAGAATCAAACGAACACCCCCCTTGCTACACACACACCTTGTCTTGAGCATCCAAAACCGTGTGATGTCGGAGATGTGCATATAAGCACCCATAGTGTTCTTCCCGATTCCAAAGTGTGTGTGTCCCATACCCCCTCTTCGTTTGTTTAATTGTTTGAAAGAGAATAAAACATTGATACATTTAAGTGGTGGAATGTGCTGGAGGCATGGTGCGGAAGCATTGATATTCCGAAAAACATAGTGATTTTCGGACTTCTCGCTTGAGAGGATAGTCAGCAAGAAACGAAAATGGATATGGCTGTCAATAATCATGGGGGAGGGGTCTGTGCGAATGCCCACACGCGTGTCGCTGTGTTGGTTTGACTAACCCTGCGTGTCCCCACAGAAACAACATACCCGTCTGCCTCCAGCGCGTTCATCACCATCGCGACCGCGTTGGCGTGTGGCCTGTGCTTGAATGGAATCGCCTCAAGGACATCGTGGATGGTGAACTCACCGCCCTGCATGGACTCAATCGTGGTCAGCACTCGGTCAATGGAACGAGCCTGTCGCCAGCGTCTTTCACGGGTCTTCGTGAACGAGTTCATCACCAACCCACCGATATTCCCTGCGACAACGAGCCTCCTTGACGATTCGTACGCGCCCATCTCGGACAAACGCACGAAGGTGCATGGACAACGACTGAACGCTGGGCGTGTAAGTGTAGCCACCGTTCATGTGGTCGCACAGGGAACTCGCTGTGAAGTCCCCCAGCACACTCATGGACTTGACCATGTGCCGATACAGGTTCGCTCGCCTCGTCTTGCGTGAAGCGTTCCGAGCCATGCCCAGCCATGCGATGCCCACCATTATCAAGGCGAGCCAGCCCACGCCCCTGCTGGTCGGGAATCCCCGAAGGGAGTCCGTCATCCCGTGAGGGCTGTCCTGTCCGTCTGCGTGGCTTCCAACGGGTCGCAATCACTCTTGGGTGATGACGACCTTGCTGGCTTGCTGGCGACCGCTGACAGTTCCAACGGTTTGCATCTCAATTTTCTTGAGAAGGGCTTCTGCTTGAGCGAAGCGGTCGCTGTCAAAGTCAAGGTCAAACACGCGAGCCATAGCACCGACTTCTCCGTTCATGAGGGAAGCGATGATGTCATCGGTGATGGTTTCAGCCGACACTTTGTTTTGGCTCATCAAGAGCAAGAGTGCGAGGGACTTCGTTCCCATCTTCTGCGTGATGATTCCTTCGTGGTTGTTGCCCACGCTGGTGTTGCCTTCAACACGGTATGTTGCACCGTTGTCAAAGGTGATGGTTGCACCGATGGTGTCCTTGATGGTGTCTTTGGTGTTGCCGAGCATCTCGGTTGCGATGGCGTTGTCGGCCTTCTTCATTTGAGTGGCGACAGCCCCCAAGAGAGCCCCTGCACCGATGGGTGCATCAACGGAGGGACTGACGAGTTCGCCAGCCTCTCGGTCAAGGACAAGGGTGTTCGTTTTGCTTGCTTCGTTTCGGGTTTCGGTCTGCATTTTTTGTGCCTCCTTATCCAACCCCAAGAGGTTGCCCCTTATCAATGTGTCGTTGTATCAAGATGAAATGGTCATCAATGCTTGACCAATCATCCAGCGGGAATCGCCCGATTCGGAAAACGGATTCAATCGGATTCGTCTTCGTCTTCGGTATCGGGCTCAATATCAACCGTGTTGAGTTCCTGTTGCACGACTTCACGGAATTGTTGAAGCGGGTCGTAGCCGACATTGACGACCACTTGGGGAACTGCGTCTTGAGCCCCCGTGAACTTGTCCAGCGACTCTTGAGCCTTGATTAGCCCACCAACCATGAACGACACTTGGTTCAGTTTGCCCACGCTGTCAGCCTGTCCATGAGCCGATTCAATGACCGCCTCCAATCGCGACAGGGCGCGCTTCCTTCGGGCATACGAATCAATCCGCTGTTGCTCAACATCTTCCATCTCGGCCTTGCTCACGACCATCCAGCGTATCTCGTCTGCAACCTGCTCGGCTTGCGACATAAGGGAAGTTTTCTGCTGGGGGGCGACGCGAGAGGAAACCAGCGAGTTTTCATTGAGAGTCTTCCAAATCTCCGACTCGGATTTGCCCTTCACCAAGAGCGTGGCGATGTAGCGAACCAACGCCTCATCGTATGTGGGAACGAGCCCCATCACTTCTGCCTTCTCAACGACTTCCTCAATGTCTTCCGTGTCCTCATCTGCGAACTCGCTCATGCTATTCCCAAAGGCTATGTGGATTTTCACTCTTTCGGTATCTCAATGCGATTTGCTCGGTGATGTTGAAGCACCCAAATCGCGATGAGAATGGGTGGAATCATGACCCACGCGTACACGGTGAAATAGACTTCTTTCAGCCTGTCAAAAGTGTCCGAGATGCTCACGATGATGGGTTCTCAAAGAGGTTGATTATCCATGCGACAGCCACAGGAACGACAGCGACCATCGGGTGAAAACCACCGCCAAGCACAGCAGACCTCGCACTTCCTATGCGTGTCTGTCATCTCACTCAACGCCTTGAATGTCCTCGTATGCCTCAACGATGAGCAAGGCATCTCGCACCTTCTCACGAATCATGTGTTCCAGCGGAGAGTTCGGGGTCATGCCCTCGTCAATGGTGGCGAGCGTCTGCTCAAGTTCCACCTTCAACGATGGTCGCACGAAGAACTCCAAGTCGGGATGGCTCAAGAGTTCCACGCCCTTCGCCCACTCGCTGACTTCGTGTTGAATCCGCCTCCAAGCGACCTCTTCCTCATGCTCTTGGAACATCGCCTCCAGCACTTCGGGTGGATAGTCGGTGTCTTGGGTCGGAACGCAGTCTTCAACGGGAATGTCTTCCATGCTCATTGGTCTGCCTCCCCACCGTTATCAAACAACCCCAACACCCCACCCGATGTGTCCAAGCATGGACATCACGAACAGCAGTCGCCAGCGGTTGCGAGAACGCAGGGCATCGGCATGGGCTTCCCACACATTCCCAAAATACGAAGCCTTCAATTTCAAACATGAACCCCCTTCAATCGCAAGGGCAGAACCGTGTGGGCGTTGCACCTATCACAGCATTGTCCCTGCTGGGTCGGGTCGCCACTCGGCAAGTCCATGAGGTTGGTCAGCACATGACCACGACCGTTGAAGCATCCCGATGCGAGAGGCTCAAGGCACAGTCGGCATCGCTCGGAGAAGGATGGTGTTGTCATTCGTCTTCACCAATCCCTGCGTCTGCAACGGCTTCGTTGAGCCTTCGGAATGCGAAGTCTTGGAACATTCGGAACTGCTTCGTCTTGGCGAAGGATTTGATGTCGCAACCCTTCTCCCTGCACCAAACCTCGTTGAAGAACGCGTACACCGATTCGTTGGTGTGCGTGGTCAAGTCGGTCGCCAAGATTTCAGCAACCGCACCATCGGCCAATGCAAGTGCATCACGACGCATGGCGTGGGCGCGTCGGAGGTTTTCATCAATCTCACGCAAGCGGTTCTTCTCATCCTCAACCAAACGCTCTCGGTTGCTCGCTCGCCAATAGGTGATGCTGTTCCTGTTGAAGTTCGCTCGCACACCAACGCCACTCCACGACATTCGGTATCGCGGGCTGGCTGGGTCAAGGAAGACTTGCTTCACGAAGTCATCTCGGTAGTTCACGAAGCCCTCTTCGGACTCCAGCACCACGCCATTCAGTTCTGCATCCTCAAGAATCTCTTGAGCCATGTTGTAGTGAATCAGTTTGGCTTGAGGTGATGGGAAGGACATCAAGCATCCCTCCTGTGAGCCGAGTGGCTGACCGTGATGGAATGCAAGGAATCAACAAAGGCTTTTGCATCCTCCAGCGACACGAAAAGGAACGGGTGAGAGCGTGGCGACTTCAACAGTTCGGGCGCGTATGACAGCACATGGTCGTGGTGCATCGTGTCGTCGTCTTGAATCACAGCGAATGTTCCCGTTTGGGTGCGGTCAGCGTGTCGTGCGATGACGAAGCATTCCACCCTTGAACCCTGCAACAACCCATGAAAGAGAGCCTGTCCACGAAAGCAGACTGCGAATCCGTCAAACCATTCCGTTGGGTCTTGGTTCTTCATTGGGTATGCGGTCATCTCCACGATGGACAGGTCAAGTTCAAAACGGCTTGCACCCGCTTTGACCCATCGCTTGCTTTTGCCTCTCCCTGTTTTTGTCCAATATGATGTCGTTTTCGTTTCCATTGTATCATCTCCGCCCGTTTCGGTCGGGCTTATTCCGCCCAGCACATGAGAGTTTATCAAGGTTTCCATTGTATCAATTGAACCAATCATCAAAAGTTTGGGTGTCCACCGAAGCCTCGCCTTCTGCAAGGTCGTAGCCAACGATTGACTTGACACGGTTCGGGATGAGTTTGGCGTATTCGCTATTGACTTCAATAAGCACAGCATCTCGCTGATTCTTGACCGCCACTCCAGCCGTAGTTCCACTTCCGCCAAACGGGTCAAGCACGACCGCTGGTTTGGTTTCGTCAGTTTCACAAACGCAAGCCTTCTCCCAGCCATAGACTGTGGGCTCGTTCTCGCCTTTGATTCCACTCTTGAACTTCACATTGGTCATCTGCTCATCGTATCGGTCGTCAAGGTCAAACAGTTCCTTGACGGTCGGCCATTCGTCAGCAGACGGGTATGAATGCGAATCGCCCATCTCAAACCAATGATGTGGGGCTCTTGACTCCAGCCGTTCCTCCACTTCCTTGATGGTCAAGCCAGCCCTCTTCCTCGCATCGTTGAGATAGGTCGCCAGCACCTTCGGTGGAGGCAAGTCCCTAAACTCAACCACAGCACTTCTGCCGTGTCCAAGTTCCTTGACCGTGTATGGAACATCATCCCCTTCGGGTGTCATCATCAAGTCATGCACTTCCTCGTCAGTCAAGGCTCGGTCTTTAACGACCCTCTCGTAGCCCTGTCCACATTCTGCACAGCACTTGGTTGGCGTGGTCAAGACGCATGGTTCAATCAGTTCGGGTGGGAACACAGCGAAGTGAGCCCCAGCGTATGCCTTCGTATTGACAGTCCACACGCTTCGTTTGTTGCGAGTCTTGAACACGATTCCCAGCGACCGTTCCCTCATGTCGTTGTCGTTCCTGTCGTGGTTGATTCCGTTTGTCCGACCGCCACAGGCGTAGTTCGTGCGTTTGGAGTCTGCAACGGGCTCTTGGATGGCGATGTGGTCAAAGAAATAGTGGCGAGATTTGGACAGGAGGAAGACATATTCGTGAGCCTTCACGCACCTGTCCTTCGCTGGTTCGGGCATCGGGTTGTTCTTCGCCCAAACGATGTCCTGTCGCAAGAACCAACCATCCTCTTGGAGAGCAATCGCCAGCCGATGTGGAACGAGCATCAAGTCCTTCGGCTTGAATCGTGGGTCATCCTTCTTGCCGTATCGCGGTTGTCCTTCCTTCCAGCCACCTTTGTTGTAGTCGCCTCCAGCACCCCCGCTTCCGTTGTATGAATCACCGATGTTCAGCCACAGCACTCCGTCATCCCGAAGCACCCTGCGAACCTCACGCATCACCTCAACCATTTTGGCGATGTAGTCATCCAGCGATTCCTCGTTCCCAATCTGCTCGTCTGTGCCGTAGTCCCTCAACATGAAATACGGAGGGGAGGTGATGCACGAATGGAATCGCCCACCCTCCATCGCTTTGAGTTCGGTGAGGCAGTCGCCAAGAACGACTTCGTATGAGGCCATGCGTGGAACGGGCTGTCCCACCGTTATCAAGACAAGCCCATTCGCTCTCGTTCCAATGCCTTCCACTTGAGATAGCATTGACCACAGGACTTCTCCTTGAGTCTGCGAGTGCATTTGGTGTTCTGCTGGGTGATTGGCTTGAGGCAGATTTGACACACGCATTGGTCGTATTGATTCATGATGTATGCTGTCGGATTCTTCCCACTCGCAACCCACCTGCACTTAGGTGGAAGAGTGATGTCGGAAGCCATGATGAGAGTCGTTGAGCCCTGTGTCATATACCTGTCGGGAAGCCCATGAACTCTTCATCGGCAATCAACAGTTCACACGCTTCGGTGGCGACATAATGGAATCGCACACCACGCTCTCGGAACACTCGCTCAATCGTTTTGTCAGTCTGTATCTCGTATAGCAGTTCGGCCATGAGCGACCGCAACCCGAATCAATTGATAAGCGTTTCCATTGATACGCCAGCGATGGTGGCGATTCCTCGCATCACGACAGCAAGCCGAAGTTCTTGAGAGCCGTGATGATTTCACCGATGGACTGCTCAATCGCGATGAACCGAGCATCAAGTTCAGCGTCAAAGGTTGGGTCGGCTGACGGAGGCATCGGTGGTGGTGGAGGTGCTGGGGCTGTGTACGCGCCCGTGTGGTCAAAGAATGAGGCAGACTGCTGGCTGACCGCTGTTGCCCCCAAGAAGCCAATCTGCTTCGCCCCTGTTGCCGAGTTCGCATCCCGCTTGAGTTCCAGCAGTTTGTCGTTGGCTGACACCAATTGCGTTGCGAGCGAGCCGAAGGCGATGTCCAATTGACCGCCATCACGCTGGCCGACAGACCATAAGGGACTGTCAATTGTGCTTGCGGAGGGTGGTGATGTGTTGTCGTTTTGAATGTGAAGGTGGCCGTATTTGTTCATCCGAAGGTTGCCTTCGTCTGCTTGAACACGGAAGGGGAAGTCGCCCGCCCCGACCACATGGAGTGGGTTGTCGGGTGCTGTTGTTCCAATCCCAACATCGCCATCCGAGGCAATCGTTAAGCGAGCCTCCACGCCCGAACCATCCCCTGCATTGTTTGTGCAAAGGTGAATGTCTTTGTTGTAGTTCCCGTTAGCAATCAACAGGTCATTTTGAGCCGAACCCGATACGACAGGCGTTGCTCGGTCAAGGGCAAGATAAGCCGAATAATTCGGGCTAAATGTCCCGCCATTCGCCTCCACATCACGCAGGTTGAACATCGGCAATTTTGCATCGGTGTCTGCTGAAACGAGAATGCGAGCGTTGTCGGGGGTTGCTGATGAACCCGATTTGACTTCAAGCAAATGGTCGGATGACCCTGTTGATGACGGGTCTTCAACCAGCAGATTCCCTTTGACATGAAGCGTTTCGCTTGGCGAGTTTGTCCCAACGCCCAATCGGTTGTTCGCATCATCCCAAAGCAAGTTCGCATCATCGCTGGCGAATCCACCAGCACCATCGTTGAACTGTATTGAGCCCAATACGCCCGCTGGTGTTCCACCGCTACCTGCGGGCAAATCAACCCAAGACAAAGTTCCAGCACCATCGGTTTGGAGGATTTGTCCCGTAGCACCATCAACGCGTGGGGCTGTTCCAGCGAAAGTGAGAATCTCCTTCGTTTGACCCCAGCCGTCTTGCACATCTTCCTCGCCACTACGGAAGAATAGCGGAACTTCATCCACAGACTGCCCACCCGAAGACGCAGACGACCATATTTGATATGCCCGATAATTGTCCGACCAGCCCTTCATCGTGATGACTGCATCCCAAGAGTTTGGTGAACCTGTGATGTCGTCTGTGAAATCAAATGACACGGTTTTGTCGGGGAACTCGTTGGGGTGAACATCGCCATCATAGCGTGAATCCCGAATCCGAAGTTCGTTCACACCGCCCTCAATTCCAGCGTTCCCGAATTGGTCAGCGTGTTTCACACCGTAGCCTTTTATCCAATTCTTGACTGCTGTGAAGGTGATTTTTCGGTTCGTGCCGTTAGCCCCGTCATCAAGCAGAAGAAGGTCGGCATCAGCGATTGCCGTGTTCGCTGGGAGGGCTGAAATGTCAATCGTGTTGCCGTCAGCCCCATCAGTTCCATCAGCCCCATCTGCCCCATCTGCCCCCGCTGGAATCGCGAAGTCCAGCACGACCGCTGTGGGCGTTCCCGAATTGCTGACTGTCGCAGACGACCCAGCCACACCTGTGCTGACTGTCCCGATTGTGATGGTTGGGGTTGCCCCATCAGCACCATCAGCACCAGCCGAGCCTGTTGCACCCGTAGCACCTGTCGCGCCCGTGTCGCCTCTTGGGATGGTGAAATCCAAGACGACCGCTGACGATGTTCCGCTGTTCACAACGGTCGCAGAACTCCCCGCTGACCCTGTGCTGACTGTTCCAACAGCCACAGTCGGTGAAACCCCGTCTGCCCCATCTGCCCCATCTGCACCATCAACCCCGTTTGTTCCATTCGTTCCATTCGTGCCGTCTGCACCTCTCGGAATCGTGAAGTCAAAGACAGCGGAACTCGCAGTTCCCGAATTGACAACCGTTGCTGACGAACCTGCTGACCCTGTGGACACCGTTCCGACTGCGATGGTTGCCGATGTGCCGTCTGCACCATCAGCCCCGTCTGCCCCGTCTGCACCAGCAGAACCCGTTGCACCTGTCGCACCTGTCGCACCTGTCGCACCCGTAGCCCCTGCTGGAATCGTGAAGTCCAGCACCACAGCAGATGAAGTCCCGCTGTTGCTGACCGTTGCACTTGACCCAGCCGAGCCCGTTGAAACTGTCCCGATTGTGATGGTCGCTGGCGAACCGTCTGCACCGTCTTGTCCGTCAGCACCGTTAGTCCCATTCGCACCATCGCTTCCGTTTGCACCCGACGCGCCCGTGTCGCCTCTCGGAATGTTGAGGTTGAGTTTGCGAGTTCCATCGGTCGCTGTCGTGATGGTCGCTGACGCACCAGCAGAAGCCGAAACGGTGTTCACATTCCCAATCTCCAAGTCGGCTGTTCCTGTGCCTGTGGCGGTCGTTGTAGTGGTCGTTGTCGTGGTTGTACGCGGGTCGCGGAACTCGTCATCAAGGTCGCCCAAGACGATGGGGACACCGCCCGATTGCTGTTGCACCAGCCGAGCGAGTTCCCTGTATGTCGTGTTCTTTCGCACCACGACATCGGGCGCGTTGGTCGCCAACCAATCTCGGAGTTCTTGCTCGCGACCCATCACTTCACTTCCCAAACTTCCCAGCGTTCACCCGAACCAGCCGTGAACTCCATCAACGGCTTATCGGTTTCAATATCCTCGTTGCGTGGCGATGTCAGTTTGAACATGAAATCCATCGGGTCGGGACAGCCATCTGCCTTGATTTGAAATGGAACGAGGTCGCCATTTTGAACCAGCCAATCGTTGCCCTGCTCAATCATTGAGCCAACGGCTTTGAGTCGTTCATTGAATACGAGCATGACGACCGAATCGTTGAGAAGTTTGACCTTAGATGCCCATGCAATCAAGTCCAATCCTCCCTCAATTCTTTGTTGAATGCGTTCATGTTCATGTCGCTCAAATCCAAGTCATCCAGCGAGATGTGGATGGCTTCATCGGGCTCATGCGACATGAGCATTGACCACAGCGATTCCACCATTTGAAGTGGATTGAAATTGCACCCAGCACCGATGCGAACCTTCCCAGCACCTTCAACACCAACGAAGGTGAATGCCCATGTGGTGTTGCCTGTGGTGATGCTGATGACCTTCTCATCGTTGTCGCACCGATGTGCGTGAAGTTCCATCCCTTTGCTTCCAGCCACGACCCATTTGAGTTCGGGCTTCATCTCCGCTTCCTCCGCTGACATGACATGGAATCAACCCTCTCGGTTAATCTCGGTTTGGGCGATTTGCTTTGTCCCAGCAAGCGCGACACTTCGCACACACGCTGGTGGATTTGTCGTCAAGGTTGGTGAGAACCTCATCAACCCATTCGCCATCGTGGATGATTGCTTCTTCTGTGGAACGACCACACATCGTTGATGTGCCGATGCCTTGCATCAAGTGAAGGCGACCTGTTCGCCCCCCACCCGCTACGCTTACGAGCGAGATGGAATGGAGGGCTTCCAATTTCCCGAATCAGCCTCCGCGATTTGAACTACGCTGACGCTGATGGGATTGGTTCGCTTCTCCTTGCATTTTTCATACGCCATCTTGAGTGCGTTGCTCACATTCCCACTTGCTTCTTCGGAGATGACTCCAGCATCCCCCAAGTCCACTACGACCTTGAATCTCGTCATGGAGAGGGCTCTTGCCCCCCACCCTTATCAAAGACCCAGCAGGGTCGCATGGTGGGCTCAACAAACGCGTGAACCCTCAAAGACGACTTCGTGCTGGACAACAACGGTCGTGTGGATTTTGGCGATGGTTGGAACGAACTCCTTCGCATTGGCGAGGGACACGAATCCTGTGGGCAGGGAGAATCCACGCTCGTTGAACAGGGTGCAATCCTCTCCGTGAGTCAGCCAGCGACCGCCCGTTTTGCTGGGTCGTTGATGAGTGCTGTCGCCACATAGAGAGCATGAGTTCCAGCCGTAAGGTTGCGACATCACCTTGATTGACCAAAGGACTCCATCCTCATCTCGCTGGATAGCGACTCGGAAGGATTCGCTGATGTTGGTGATGTGATATGGGTTGCTGTTCAATCCCAACGAATCGTCATTCGTGCGACCCGTGTGATATTTGGTCTTCTTGTGCAATCCTGTTCGGCTCATCTCGGTATGCGTGTGTGTCGGCATGATTATCCCCAGCACACGACACCTTATCAATGTTTGGATTTTATCAACATTTGGTGGCTATCAATAAGTTTTATATGCTACCACTTTGTCTGCGTTGGGCAACCGCGCCCGAAGCCGAGCCGTCATCGGTTTTGGTCGCGATTTGCACGAATCCGATTCGCCTTGCTCACGCTGATATTGAACTCAATAAAATCTCAAAATCCAAGCCCTGCGGAAGAGGGCTTATCACGAAAGTCAAACTTCGTCTGCGGAGGAATCGGGCAAACCGTTGGCTTCCATGTCAGCACGAATCAAGTTCTCAACCGCACGACCAGCACTCACACCAGCCTCACGCCATGCCTTGATGTACGCGACGCAATCATCGGGAAGGTTCACCGTGATTTGCTTGAGTCGCTTGGTGGGTTTGTTGATGACACCGAGTTCCTCATCGGCTTCATCCAGCGTTTCGTATGTTGCACGATACGCCTTTCGGAATCGCTCGTTCCCATGATGGCTGACACCGTTTCGGGACAGCACGACCATCTCAACGCCATTCAGTTCTTTGACCACTTGGTTCATCACAAACGCCATCTGCTTCGGAGTCTTCCGATAGTTTTCGGGCAGTTCGGGGTCAGCGTTCACTCGCTCGCTGACCTGTGCTGGTGTCAATTCTTCTTCATTCAGCAACGCCTTCACGATGCTTCGCTTCAAACTCTTGGGGATTTTCTTCGCCATGTCAATCACTTCGCAATTTCATTTTCAGTCCCACCTTTTTGACCGTTTTGGTTGCCGAGAAGGTGGGTGAATTGGAGGGTGCTTTCGCACGAATCGTGTGGGCATGGAAGCGATGAGAGGGTGTTCCCAGCAGGGAGTTTCATCAGCACCCTGCCGTTGCATCCAGCACAGCGAATCTCGTCATGGAAGACGGGGTATTGGGGGAATGCTCGGTCAATGAGGATGGGCTTTCGCTTATCCTTCCAAGACGGGATGAAGTCCCCCACTCGCTCTTGCACGACAGGCGTTTCGGTGTTTTCCTCCGCCAGCGCGTTCACGGCTGACAGGTGCTTCAACAGCATGGCTGACGATTGGAGATAGCCAGCATTGTTGATGTAGTCATTGAGTCGCTCTCCATCCGAGCGAATGAAGCCGTTGAGCGTCTTCTCCAACGCCATGATGCGAATGTCAGTCCAAGCCGTTTCCTGTGGGTGTTGTGGCTGATAGTTTTGGCGAAGCCAGCGGAACACATCAAACGATATATCGGGGCGAATAAGGGGCTTCCCAGCGTTCACTCCTGTGCGAATCGGGTCAGCGATGTTGCCCACGACCGAGAAGCGATTCGTGTTCAACATGGCGACCTTCCCAACGAGATACGGTTCATGGTCGGGGAGTGGAATCAGCACCATCGGCACATCAATTGCATTGATGTGGCCGTATTGGTCGGTGGGCATAGTCCGAAGGCTCTTGATGCGATTGCCGACCCACGAATACGCACCACTACGGTCGTCATTGAATGCTGTGTTGGCTTCAACGAGATATTGAAACTCGGAGAACACGGGGAAGGGAGTTCCCCACCCCTGCCTCACAACGAAGACGGGACAGCCGAAGTCAAACGGATATTGGTTAGCCTCACCCAAATTGGTTGGGTCGCTGAATGAAGGGGCGTTGGGATAGCCTCGCTGACTGTCAGCCTCAAGCATCTGCTGTGGTGAAGTGAAGGTCAGTTCACAGTCCGTGTTCTCAACCCGACCCTTTGCTTCTCGGACATCATCGTATGTGTCATCCACGACCTTGACAGCCCGACCAAAATCCTCCAGCGTGATTTCACCATCGGGTCGTGCGGTTCGTTGGTCAGTCATCAGTCGGGTCATCTCGGTGAAAGCCCCCATCTGTACGCGATGGGACAGCGATGCTTGCGTGGCTCTCCAATGAGAATCATCCACATTCCAGCCCAGCAGACTTGAGTGAACGCCTCCGAACAGGGAATGCTCGGTGGAGTTCTCATCGTCATCGCCAATCGGAATCAACACTTTTCGCTTCATCATCTCACCTCATCGCATGGCGCGAACCATTTGCTTGAACACAGGCAACACAGCCTTCGCCAAGTCGCTTGCATCACAGGATGCGGAGTGAGGATAGAACTTGCTGGTGTCCATGCCGTCAATGCCGATGGAGAACAGACCGACTTCCTTTGGTGCTTCTGCAACGACCTTGAGCAAGTGTTCTTCCTCGTTCATGTCGGCTGGGTGAGCCCCACTTGGTTGTCCATCGGAGATGACGAACAGCACCTTCTTGCCGTTGAATTGCATCAAGCGGTTCAAGCACCACTCAACAGCGTAGCCATCACCGTTGGATGAACCCGTGAACGGCATAGCGATTGCCGACTTGCTGAATTGGTTGATGGGGGACATCATTGGCTTGCGAACACGGATGGTGGTGTCGGAGAAGGAAGAGTGGAAGTCCACGACTTCAACATTCCAGCCGATTGAATCCATCACTTCGGTCAAGACCACGCCAGCCTCCGAAGCCATCTGTGCGCGGTGTCCACTCATTGAACCGCTTGCGTCAATGAGGATGAGTGCGTTCACCTGTGCATCGGACTCTTCGTTTCGCTTGCGGAAGACACGGTTGCTGGTTTGGCTGTATGAGAGTCTGCGAGAGTCAATGCGACCCTTCTTGGTTGCTCGTTCCCACTTGCCCTGTGGGTCTTTCAAGAGCCTCTTCATTTGGTTGCTCATGGTGGTGATTTGGGCTCGGTTCTGTCCCTTGACCACATCGTAGTGAATGTTGTATGTAGCGATGTTGCGTTCTTCATATTCAGCCATGAACTCGGAAGCACCGATGACTTTGACGAGGCTGTATCGGTCATTCTCATCGTATGAGCCTTCAATGTCTGCGGAACTGACTGCATCCAATTCGCCAGCCTCCTGTGCTTCGGACTTGAGTGCTTCAAGTTCTTCGGCTTCAAGGAGGTCTTGGAGTTCAACACCCAAGTCGTCATCGTATGGGGTTTCGCCTTCATGCTCGCCACCTTCATCGGAGTTCTGTGGAGTGCCGTCTTGAGCATCGCCCTCTTGAGCGTCAGCGTCAGCGTCAGCATCGGAAGGAGAGCCGTTGTCGCAATCGGAATCGGAGTCGCCATCGGTGTCCATGTCCATGTTGATGTCCATGCCTTCACCATCGCTTCCCTCGCCCTCAATCTCGCCTTCAATGTCGCCATCCTCGTCTTCAACGAAGGAATCGCCAGCACCAGCGTCATCGCCAGCATCGCTGTTTTGGCCGTTCTCGCCCTCTCCAGCGTCTTCCTCGCCTTCGGTGGTGTCTTGACCCTCCCCAGCGTTTTCTTCGCTCTCCTGTGCGTTCTGTGCGTCTTCCTGTGCCTTCTTGGACTCTTGAGCCATTTTCTCGGCCTGTTCCTTGAGTTCCTTGAATCGTTGGCGAGGTGCTTCTTCCACCTTCGCCTCTCGCTTCTTCTGCTCTTGAGCCATGCGTTCAATCTCTTCGGGGCTCATGTCATCCATCATCATGCCTTCACCGTCTTCGCCCTGTGGGATGCCCGTCATGTCGTCATCACCAGCGGTTGCTGGGAAGTGTTCACGGAACACGGCCAAGACCTTCTTGGCTGACTTGATGACCGAATCGGTCGTTGGTTGGCTGATAGCATTGACCATGTGAGTGCGAACCTCATCCATGTAGTCGCAGACCAATGGGGAGTGAGGGAAGAAGTGTGCTTCACGGCTGATGGCTTCGGTCATCATGGCTACGATGGAAGCACGACCAGCGTTGGACTCGTCAATGGTTTTGGTTGCCCACATCTCACGGTGCTTGACCATGAAAATCTCTTGGGTTGCGTCAAGACGCTTCCCGCTTCCAGCGAAGTCCTGTGCGAGCAAGTGGTTCACACGGGCATCCTCAAGAATGTTCACGAAGTCGTGAAGCAAGCGGTCTTCCTCGCCAGCCTTGATTTTGTCGCCAACACGCTTCCATGCACCGAAGTCGGTGTAGCGGAGATGACCCGCCGCCTCATGTGCGAGGATGGCTTCTTGCATCATCAAGTTCTGTCGTGGGTCTTCGCTCATGGTTTCGGGAATCCACACTCGTTGTCCGTCTGTGCAAGCACGACCCTGTGGACACAGGATGACTTGCTTGACAGGCGTTCCAACCTTCTCCAATTCGCCCGATAGCACACGGGCTACACGGGTCAAGGTTCGGACACGGGCTTGGGCTCGTAGTCGTGGCGATATTGCTCGGCTCATACCCCTCCCAGCCCGTTGCACCATATAAACACTTCCACTTATGGAACTGAACCATTGATGGTTGAGTCATTTGTTGAGGAATCGGGTTTGGGCTTGACGCTGACGGAATGGCGGTCGGTTCTGCGTTTGGGTTCGCATCGTGGAGATGTATGCTCGGCTTATCGGACTCAATAGGTCGGCTGACCAAGACTTGCTGTGCAAATCCATCGCCTTCAACACAACATCGGGGTCGCACCCGTTGAACTCGGCACATGAAATCACAGCGAGTGGATGGGATGAGAATGATTCGCCACCATCTCCAGCGAGCAACGCCACGACTTCATCGTGTCCGTGTCGGCTGGGCTTCCAATCTCCAATCTCGTCTTGGAATCCAACGGGCGTGGTTCGGAGAAGGTGTTCAGCCTGTCGCCATGTGGATGCGTTGGATGCAATCCAATCCAAGTGGGCTGGGTCGGAATCGTCAGCAATCCCCGTGAGATACGCTGTGAGGTCGCTGTGCGAAGGATTCGGAAGGTGATGCACCAATGCACCCCTGCGATAATTCCACGCCACAGACGACACGCTGGGCGCGATAATGACCAACGGGAATGCCTTGCTTCCAATCGGCTCGGCAACCTCCTTCCATTCCTTCTTCCCCAGCAGGTCGGCATCCTCAAGGATGACAGCCCTGCGTTGTCCAAAGAAAGTCGGCATCCTCGCATCGCTGAACAGACGCTTCAAGTCCGAAGCCGTACGCGATTCACCGCCCTCGCTGGAGATGACATCAAATCCGTTCGCGGTCGCGTAGTGCTTCACAACGGTCGTCTTCCCCACGCCAGCATCGCCCACCACGATGAGTGGGTATTGCGATGGCTTGCCGTGTTGGAATGCCTCAAACCATGCTTTGATGGGCGAGAAGTTCCTCTTCGCACCAATCAACATCAGTCGTTCATCCATCGGGTCAGTCGTGCGTTGTTTTCCTTCGGAGAAGGTCGCAACATCTCACCGAATCCGTCAATGATTCGCTCAAGGCGTTCCACTTTGGATTGGAGTTCACGGATTTGGTCGGCTTGCTTGCTGATGAGGTCTTCAACGGAGGACATGGGCTGGAGTTCAGCCCCCACCGTTATCAAGCACAGGGATGGACAGGGTGTGGGCTGGGGGGCAGAAACACCCCGCTGGGAGAACCCCCCAGCCCGACCCAATCTCCCAGCGTGTGTGAGCCTCAATAATCGCTCAAGCGAGCGCGAGCCACAGCCTTGATTTCATCAATCTCATGGGGCTGATAGCGACCAAGCATCACGAACTCAACCATCTCGGTCATGTTGAAGTCAAGGCTGGCTTCCATCATCGCAACCAGCATACGAGTGCTGGTGTCGGACTCAAGAGTGCCTTCCTTCTTCATTCGGCGGAGGTCGTTGGAGAAGGACACCAATTGGCGAGCGAGGGCGATGTTGTTCACGCCCGACTGCTGACAGATGACCTTGATTTCCTTCTCTTCGGGAAGGTAGTCCACCTTCATGTTGAGGTCAAAGCGGTCAAGGGTTGCTTGGTTGATGTCCTGTCCACCCGAATACCCATCAAGCGGGTTCATGGTGGCGAAGGTGCGGAAGTCAGCGTGAGCCGACACGACTTCGTTGTTGTTGTCCGTCAAGAGCAATTGTCCCGAATCACCGACAGCGTTCCATGCGGTCATGATTTCGGGTCGTGCGGAACGGAACTCGTCAAAGATGAGAAGGCAACCGTATCGCATGGCGATTGGAAGCATCCCGTCAATCCAAGTCATCTCACCGTTCTTGAGCGTGTTGTAGCCGATGAAGGACTCTTCGGTGAAGCCTTCGGAACAGTTCACACGAAGGACAGGCATACCGACTTCGGAAGCGAAGGCACGAATGCCCATCGTCTTCCCACAGCCCTTTGCACCGTCAATGGCGACATTCCAGCCGTTCTTGAATGCAACAGCAAACAGACGCATCTCGTTGCGGTCGGACTCTTCGTATTGGAGAGTTCCGCGTGGGATGATGTATTGCTGGAGGAAGTCGGGATAGTCCGATGGCGAGCGTCGTGGAACGCCATAGAAGCATCCTTCATCCGTGTTGAAGTCTTGGCTGGTGTCGCGCTGAACGAAGTTCGTTTGAAGGGTGCTGGTGTTGCCGTTCATCATGTCTTCTGCAAGGCTCACAGTCCACACCATTTTGTCAGCACCGATGGACACACGGGTGATTCCCGCTGATTCCATTCGCTTGCTGTTGAAAGCATTGGACTTCAAGGAAGCGATGGTGGTTGAACCCCCTTCGCTCTCGGTCAGTCGTAGCACTTCCTCAAGGTATCGTTCTTCGCTCAATCGGCCACCGTTGATTTCAACGGCATCTCGCATATTCTCAATCATTCCCATATTTTTCATCTCCTGTGTTTCGGTTTGGGTGTCGGCTCGTAGTCCGACAAACCATTGTGATACAGCGGTTGCATATATACCTTTCCACTTACAAATCTCAACCATTGATATTTGAGTGGTCATGATTCAAAGTGGACATCGTTGATGTGGAGATAGGTCAGCAAGTGGCGGTCAGTCCACGCTTGAAGCCCTGTTCGCTTCTCGTATCGCGACAGCCTCCGAAGCACCCGTTCCTTGATTCGCTGGCGTTCTTCCTCGCCCCAGCCATTCCATTCTCGGACACGCTTCTCCACCAGCCGAACCAGCACATACGCCAATTGGGGTTCATCACCTTCCCACACGGCTTGATACAGCCTGTCAGCGAACTTGGTGGGGTCGGGGTCATTCAGCATCAAAGCGAATGCTTCGGCTTCCTGTTCCCACAGGGCTTCTTCCCTGCGAAGTTCACGACCAGCGAGGTTCTTATGGACACCGAGCCCTCCGAGATGCTCGCTGAATATCGCTCGCACTTGATAGTGGCTCAAGCCACAGTTCGTGCGGAGAATCCTCCACGCCTTCGTGTAGTCGCTGGGGCGCGTCATTTGAACCAATCACCCATTGAGGTCTTGCCGATGCCGAGAATCGCCTGTTCCCACGATGTCCCCATCGCCCCCAATATCTGCGAGAACGAGTTTGAATCGTTGAAGAACTTCGTGATGCTTGCCTTCCTGTCCACGACTACGCCAAGACTTGCTGGGTCATCTCCCCACTCCACAGCAACGACACGGTTTGAGGGCGTTCCAGCGGGTGTGTTGGATGCGATGAACAACATCGGCTTATCGCCCAAAGCGAATTGAGTTCCGAGATTGGTGTTTGTCCACATCGCTGATTTGTGAGCCATCGTTCCTTCTTTCTTGATTCCCATTGGCTGACCGAAGTTCAACGCTGGAGTCTTGGTTTCATCCAGCATATTGGCTTCAATATCGCGGATAATTGAGTTCAATTCGGTCTTGGAACACCCGTTGAGGATGCTGTCAAAAATGGCTTGCTGTGCGTCTTTTACGATTTGAGGGGAGGAACTTCTTCGCATCTCCACGCCACGATAGCCCTTCTTCCCGTTGAAGTCCATGTACGCGTATCGCTTCTTGACTCCCCATTGAAAATAGCGAGAATAATAGGCATCGGGCTTGACCTTGAAGAACTCGTTTCGTGGGATGCCGATGGTCGTCTGCACGAACTCATGGAACGAATCGTTGAGCATCACCGTCAGCATATTGCCGATGGAATAGATGTCCTGTTCGGTGAATGGTCGGATGGCCTGTTCAGCCTCGTCATGATTCTCTATGCACATTTTACACGAATCGGTGTCTTGATACAGCACACGGAAGCGGAGTTCCAGCCACCCGCCCGACTCGGACTCCGATACACGGGGGGCTGACGGTTTATCAATGTTATGGGGTATCAATGGTTCGGGGAACACTCCGTCATCGTGAAACCACATGGTTGTCTTCTCAATCATCTGTTTGTTCCAATCGTTGTGTAGCCTCGCAATCTCGGTGATGTCCGAGCCGATTTCGGGGTCGGTCATGCGGAACGGTCGTTGGGCTGTCTTCTCGGTTCTGCCCGAACCCAGCACACCATACCAAGAGTTCATGTTCTCCTTCATGACCCGTTGCTTTTTGTTGAGTTTGTCAGCAAGAGCGTGGTCGCCTTTGTCTTCGGCTTCGCTCATGTTGGCTCGCAGAATCTCACGCTCGCTGGCGAGTCTGCGAAGGAACGCGGGCATCAGTCCCTCAATGTCCTGTCGGTAAATGCGACCCGCTGGAGTGCGAGCCACAGGGAATGGGAAGCCATCGGGATAGTCTTCCTCACGAACCTTCGTGGACAGGTCTGCGTTGCATGAGATGATGACGCTGGGGTATTCCATTGAGTTATCCAATTCAATAGCGTTCCTCCAAATGCCCGATGGTGCTTCCATCACGAATCCACCTTGCTCAATCCCTTCGCCCGTCAATCGCGCCCTCACGGTGTCCAGCGAGGGCATCACGACCTTGCGTTCTTTGAGCAGGTGTCCCATCATGTCCTCAATGAGCATCATGTTGCTGTGAGCGTGGTGAATCGTGGAATTGTGAAACGCCACCTTCGCTTGATAAAACGCCACCAAGTCCAGCGTGTCCATGCAACGATGAGCCACCACATTGTCCCAAATGTTGTAAATGACCAGCATCAGCGGGTCGCTGTCCATCATCTCCTTGATTGAGGTGCGTGGAACTTTGCCGTAGCCCAGCGTGGTCGCCCCCATCCATCCAAGACTCGCTTGCCCCGTAGTCGCCGCCGAGCCTTGAACTTGCTCGGCATACACCTTTTTCGTGTCAAACGGAGGCATCAATCCACGCCTCTTTCGGAACAGTTTCGGATAGGTCGCCCACACGGGTGGACTGCCCATGTGAAGCCGTTCCATGTTGTTGCGTTGGATTCGGCAACGGTTTCGGAGATACGGTATGTCGTAGTCAATGATGTTCTGCCCAGCGATGAGGTCGGGGTCGTAGTGTTCAAGCCTGTGATGAAACCACCACAGCAATCCAGCCTCTCGCTCGTCATCGTCATCGCCTTCAATGTTGAAGACTTTGATGCGGTCGGAGTTCAGCGGTGGAATGTCGTTCTCATGCTCAACAACGCTGTGCAACGCCTCTTGGCTGGATAAGAACCGCTTGACCTGTCGCTCGCTCGTATGGCGAATTGTCGCACATTCGTGGGTATCTGTGCGTTGGTCATAGATGGCGATGGACACCACGCGTTCGGGCGTGTTCTCGGTGTCCAGCGAATCAGCGGTTTCAATGTCAAAATAAAGCGGATTGAGTTTGAAGTTCGCTGGGTCTTCATCGCTGGGGCGAATGTGAATCGGGCGAATCTGTGGCTGGTGCAGAACATCGGTATTGACTTCAATAACCGCAGTCCAATCGTAAATCCAGCGAACCAAATTGGCGAAGGGAACATCGGCGCAATACGATGGGAACAGAACCTCACGAATCTCACGGAGTTCCGATGGAAGTTTGGCTCGCACTTCCCACAGGGGCGCGCCCTCAATGGAGGTGTAGTCGGATGCCTTGAACTTGATTCCCTTCGGCAGACGCAGTTTGCTGGGGTCTTTTTCAGTCCAAAAGCGAGGCACACAGCCTCCAACATTCAGCACCAACGAGTCGCCATCCAGCGACTTCACCCGTAGCCTAACCGTCAAATCGCGGTCTTCGTGATATTCCACAGCGACAATTAAGAACGGTTTCCACGCCATCGTTTCCACCAATTGTCCCCACCCTTATCAGCAAGACGCTTCTCCTTGACCGACACCTTGACTTCACGCTCGTTGAGTTCCTTCCGCTTGGCTTTGAGTTCCTCACGAATCGCCTCGCATTCCGCCTCAATGTGTCGGATGCGTATGCACGATGCACCGAGATACAGGGCGAGGTCAAGCATCTCTTCCAGCCCCATCTCAACCCATGAGTTCTCCTTCGTTCCCCATTCCCGTGTGTCGTCATGGACATTGATTCCATGCCCGTATGTCTTGAGCCCGATGTCCAGCCGTTCACGGATGAGGGCGAGGATTTCATCGTTGTCGCCAGCGATGCGGTCGTTGTCCTTAGCCACCATGACCCTCACCGATTTTCCTCAACCATGACTTGACTACAAGAATGTCGTCTTGAGCGATGGATGCGTGATACAGGGCATCCCCTATTGAGCCGAATATCTGCCTCTTGACAGCCACAGGCATTCGCTCGTCTTCCGAAGTGGATTTGAACACGGATTCCAAAATATCCGTTCCGCTGAAACCTCGTTCCGCCAACGATTCAACCTGTTTGTCAATCCGCTGACACAGTTTGGCGTATTGCTCAACATCATCGGTCTGCCCCAATTGAAAAGCGGTCGCCAGCAATCGCGTACGAGCCTTCGGGCTCATCTCGGCAATCACATCTCGGACATCATCAACGGTCGCCTCATCGGGAACACGGGTCGTTGCGAACAGCGTGTTGAGAGCCTTCCTCATAGAGCCGTTGCACATCTCGGCAATCAGTTCCACAGCCTCATCGGTGATGGTCAGTTTTTCACGCCCCACGACACGCTGGAGAGCCTCCTTTGTAGTCGCTGGGGGTATCGGTCGGAATCGGGTGTCGGAGAACGCACAGCGGTCTTTAATCGGGTCTATGATGCGGTGCGGATAATTGCACGACAGGATGAATCGCGTGGTCTTGGCGTATTGTTCCATGATTCGCCTCAACGCGCCCTGTGCATCGGGTGTCAATTGGTCGCATTCGTCAAGGAACACGACATTGAACGGGATGCTTCGGACTTCCCCGTTGGGTGCTTTGTATGAGCCAATCACGCCTCGCCTTGCGAACTCCTTGACTTTGGTTCTCACGACCGAGATGCTTCGCTCATCGCTGGCGTTCATCTCCACGAAGTTCGCATCCCAATCATCACCGAACATCGTCTTCATCAACGCCATCGCCAGCGAGGTCTTGCCCGTTCCAGCCTTGCCGATGAACATGAGATGTGGGAATCCACCATCGCCACCCTGCTGGTGAAGAATGTCCACCATGTACGCGAGTCGCTTCGTGATGTGTGGTTGTCCAATCACATCATCCAGCGTGGCTGGTCTGTATGATTCTGCCCACAGCATGAACAGGGCTGGGTCGCCCCACCGTTATGAAGACAGGCTCAAAACCAAGCCACTTGGTCAGCATTCATGCGGGCTTGGATGCCCGCTTGGAACGCCTTGACGCACATGGCTTTGGAAGGGAATCGGATGCCCGTGATTGAGCGAGTGCCGATTGCGTTCCACGACTGTGGGTTGCATCCGTTCACGATTGCTCGGTGGGCTTGCTCGTAGCCAGCGGTGTATGCTTCTGCGACTTCCTCAACGGTTGCCGAGAAGGACAATTCGTGGGTCTTGGCGAAGGTGCTGGTTGGCGAAGGTGCGGTTTCAGCACGAACACGGGCTTGATAGTCCATGTATGCTTCTGCAACATCGGCTGGTAAAACAGCGTTGGTCGTGAAAACAACGGTCGTGTCGTCTGCGTATTGGTTGGTGGTCGCTGGTGCGGTCATGAACAGACGAAGGAGTTCCCCCTTATCAATGCTTCGTCATATCAAGACGAATCTTCCTCAATAAATCGCCTTGTCCACTCTTCCGATTCTCGCTTCAAGCGGGCTGACTGAATTGCATCCAATCCTTCCACATGGAGTTCCTTGAACGGAGAGTCGGCTTGACGCTCGTTCTCGCACTCAACGCATCGGTGTTCCGATTCCTTGCCGTGTCGTTCAGCACCCATCCTCTCCAGCCGTGAACGCCATGCGTTCCTTGAGTCCTTGCGTGGATAAGCCACGATGATTTTGCATGGCTTGTCGTGAATCTCGCACTTGCCCCTGTGGATTTGATGACAGGTCTTCGGTTTGTTCGGGAACTCACGCTTCTTCGGGGTCGCCTTGACCTTCTCGGTCTTGGCTGGTTTGAATCGCTTGCGTTGCTTCTTGCCTGTGTCTTCGGCCATCATTCCATCCCCAGCGGTTTTTGTCGGTCAATCGTTGCTTCAATGAGGTCGTGGAATTGCTGGGCGATGATGTCCCATGTCATATTCGCCTCAATAAATTGGCGAGCCTTCTTGCCTTTGGCCTTGCGACCTTTGACATCATGGTGAGCATCTGCAATCGCATCAGCGAGTGCTTCAACATCAACCAAGCCCATGTTCACGCCCCACTTCGCACCCGTGATGGTGGTCGCAAGTGGAACGAGCCAGCCCCTCTCGTCATCCTCGCCAATCAGTTCGGGCGCGGTTGAGTTATCGGGGAGGATGATTGGAACGCCACAGGACATGGCTTCCACCGATGGAATCCCGAATCCTTCGCCTCCTGTTGCGAGGACATGGACATCGGACAGGCCATAGAGCGTGGAGAGGTCTTCACGGCTCAATCCATGAAGCGGATTAGCACTCATGTCGGAGAAGCGAACATGGCTCTCCAAGCCCTTCTGCTTGACCAATTCGGGCAAGTTCCAGCCACCAAGACTCATGTTGTCAGTCGGGTCGCCACAATGGATGATGAGTCCAGCGTTGGCTTTGGGATTGCGTTCAATGAAGAGTTTGAAGGCATCCAGCAGACGAGGGATTTGCTTCCTGTTCCCGTTGCGACCAACGGACAGGAACACGGTGTCCCAAGTGATTCCCAATGCCTGTCGTGCTGATTCCTTCTCGGCAAGGCTTCGTGGTCGGAAGACCTTCTCATCCACGCCATGATGGATTCTCGGCAGTTCTGCGTTGTTGTAGCGGTCAAGGTCGTCTAAGAGCATCTCCTTCGGTGCTGTGCCGTTCTCGCTGTTGTATTCGGCCACGAAGTCTTGGAAGACCTGCTTGCCGTAGTCAGCCATGAAGAGTGGAGTGTGGACATTCCCCAAGATTTTCGCCCAAGCGTACGCGATTGGGAAGCCGTCAATCGGGGTATAGGCGATGTATGGAATGCGCGCCCTGTTCGTTGAAAGGACAGCATGACCGATGAACCAGCAATCAATCAAAGACAGATACAGGTCGGGCTTGAGTTCGGCCAAGTGCATATCCAAGACCGTTGGGGAGTTCGGGTCAGCGGGATTCAGCGGGTCGCCACCGAATCGGTTGAGCCCAGCGTGAACGAGTGTCCAGCCATCGGGGTGGGGGAATGGTTCTCCGTTGTAGTCCCAGCCCATCACGAACACTTCATGCCCGTGTGTCTTGATGAGTCTGCTGATGATTTCACGGCTGACAACACCGTAGCCTGTCGGTCGTGTGGGTTGTTCCGAGCCCCAAAGGATTCTCGCCATGCTCGGTGGGTCGTGTCCCACCTTTATGAACAGTTCAGCAGATGAGGGTGAGGTCTTCTGCGCGTGTGGCGTTGGTGTATGTGTCGGTTGCTCGGTCAATCGGCTTTGCCCAAAACTCCGAGCCGATGAACACGGTGTCGTTCTCATCAACATAAAAGTGGGTTTCGGTGAGAGCCGAGAAGTCTGCGAGGGTCTTGATGCCCTTCTTGACATCGGAAGGAGTTCGCCACAGGTCAATGCGAGAGGTGGCGATTCCGCTGACTGCGGATTTTCCACGAACACCTTTGCCGATGACTCCGATGACATAGGAGTTCCAATCCCATTCGCCACCAAGACGGAGTTCGTATGTTGGCTGGCGAGAGGAATCCACGCCCTTCTTGATGACAAGGCGGGTATCTGCGGTTGGGACAGGGAGTGTTCCGATGTATTGGCTCATGGTGTCAAGACGGTCGGCTTCCCTATATCAATGCTTTGTTCATTTTGCATGAAAAACCGAGTGTATGCGTTCAGCAAGCACCTTGCCGACACCATCCACTTCCATCAAATCCTCAACGCTGGCCTGTGTCAATTCCGCCAGCGTCTTGAACTTCGCCACCAATTTTCTTCGGGTGGATGCCCCGACCTTCGGCAACCCCTCAATCAACGCATCGCGATACGCCTGTGGCTTCGCTTTGCTGGGGCGAGCCACGAATAGCCTGTGGTTGTCATCCTCAATTTTGTCCACGATTCGCTCAATGAGGTCGCTTGCATCGTATTTGTCGGGCATGAATATGGGTGGATAGCCGACAGCACACAGGCTGGCGATGTAGCCCAGCAGGGTGCGAATGCTCATGCCTTTCTTCCCAGCCTCCACCTTGATGTCTTCCCAATCCTTCGTGATGACGAGGAACGAGTGTTCGGCTTCCTCACGCATCGCACTCAATTGTCGCAGTCTGCGTTGGTCAAAGAGTGATGGAAGAAGGTCGTCTTCCTTGCGTTCAATGCTGACCTTGCGACTCGCCATGTCCCCGCTTCCCGTGTTGAGATGCACGATTTCAAACCCAAGTTCAGCGAGGTATTGACGCATCAGCCAATGTTCACGGTGGTCAATCCGTTTCAGTTTTTCAAGGTCTTCAACCAGCAAAGCCAGCGACAATTCCTTGACGGATTCCAAGCCAAACCGCATATTCGGTTTGGACTCCATATTGGGTTCAATATCCGCTGGAGTCAATCCCTCCGATTCCAGCCAAATCCGAATCAGCGACAGCCTCTCGGCACGATTGCCCGATTGGACTCTTCGTTGCACTTCGTCATCATCTGCGAGCAAATCCTTCTTCCTGTGTACGCGTTCTTTAGCCATCACTTCTTCCTCCATCTGCGTTGCTTTTGGGGCATTTGGAACTCTTCAAAGAATGCCTCCGAGTCCACGAACTTGGGGCAGACTTCACCGACACAGCAACCATCACGCTTGAGCGTTGAGCAGTTCGCTGGGGTGGTCATCCTCTCGTTGTCAAAAATGCTCGCCATTTGGAAGGCGCGGTATTCGTGGTTGTGTAAATCCACATAGCCAACCTTCGTTCCGAGTTCCATCCATATCGCCTCAAAGCCCTGCTGATTCAAGCCGATGCTCTTGGCGAACATACAGGCGTGAACCCTCGCTTTGTGTGAGGGGTTTCTTCGCTTGAGTTCGTTCACCACGCCCATGCACTTGAAGTCAAGGCTGGCGATGAACCGAGCCGTTGATTCCTCCGCATCGGTGAACCCGAAGTCAGCGTCAATCATTGGTTTGATTCTCGTTTCGGGCGCGTGGAGTTCCACGCCAATGCGGTCAATGAATTGCTTCAATGTCAGCACATCGCCCTCAATCGTGGGCATGAAAAATCTCGGTCGGTATGACGAGCGTTCAATCTCGCTGTGGTCTGCTGTCGCCAGCGTATTGACTTCAATAGGTGTCGCATAACGACCGCTGACAGTTCCGAATCGGTTCACATGGCGAGTGAACGGGAATCGGCACAGTCGCTTTGGGTCGCCCATCGTCTGTGCGTCAAGGGTGTTCAATCCCAGCGAGGTCTTGAGATGGGCTTGGACTTGGTGAACAATTTCACGGAGAGCCTCACTTGACCCATCTCGGTGGTCAAACTTGAATCGTGTTGGAATGTGCTTGATGTGGAGGTGATACCCCTTAGCACCGCTATATTGCACCCAATGAGCCACCTTGATGCTGGTCAAAAACTCGGACAACCGCTGGACATCAGCGAATGCGTTTTCGGGCTTGGTGTCATGGTCAAAGTCAAAGAAGGTCAAGCCATAGATGATGGACTTGGGGACTTGCCTTCCACCAGCCTCGTATTGCAGGTTCTCGTAGCCCTGTGTGGAGATGAAGCACGACTTCTGCCCATCCCACTTGCTGAACCGCTGGAAGACGCTCTCGCTCGCCAGCACGAACTCCTGTCGTGGATTGCCGATGGAACGGGGACAATGGCCGAATCCGAGATGCTCGCACAGTTCGTCAAACTGCTGAACTGACGGAAGCATACAGCCTCACTCACTCATCTCCGATGACACCGTTGAGGTCTTGAACCAAGTCCTTCAAATCGTTCTTGACTCGTTCAGCGTATGCCTTCGCCACTTGGTCTTTGGTGATTCCAGCGTGGGCAAGCAAGAGGTCAATGCTGATGACGGTTTGAATCCGCGCTCTCGTTTCCTCGTCAATGCCCAGCATCTCTTCTGCTTCGTTCAAATTGAATCGGTTGGCGTTTGGGTCGTGCATGGTCAAGCCTCCCTCGTTGCTTCGGTGCTGACGACCGTAGTGGTCGCACCTTCCAAGACAGCGAACCCACCGTCTTTGTGTTTGTGAATCGTGATGAGGTCGCCATCCAAGACGGACAGAATCGTGGAGAGGTTGTTCGTGAAGCAGACTTCCACAGGTTCACCCGTGAGAGTCGCCACGATTGGAGAGGCTGAACGATTGGTCTTCGCGCCCCAATGACCCGATTGACATTCGGACTTCTTGGCGTTGAACGAGAACACAGCATACGGGGCTTTCGCCACCTTCATGTCGGTGATGCCCCGATTCAGTTCGCTTCGGGTCAATTGCACCACGCTGGTTGCTGGCTGGTTGTCAAACATCGGGAATAGACGCTCTCCTTTGTCGTTCACGGGCAGAACCCAATGGTCGGGGACAATGTTGCAGTCGTCTTCATCGCTGGCGTGATACACCGCCTGTGAGCCGTCTTTTGAGCGAATCGTGATTGGCTTCCCTGCGTCAGTCTGTACGCGAACCGTGTGTCCACCGAACTTGGCCGACAGCAGTTCCGAGAATGACTTGGGCTCAACCAGCAAGACGCATGGCTCATCAACGGTCAAGCCGTCAATATCGCGATTGGACACCAACGCTTGAATCGTCTTGGCGTTGTCGTGAGTCCACACGCTGACACCATCCTCCGTGAGCAGAACACGCACAGGTGATTGGGTGCTTCCATCCATCACCAAAGTGGTCATCAATTCGGAGAACTGTCCAGCATCAAACTGTGCTTTGACGGTTCGGGACACATCGCTGTTCGGAGTCAATTCCTCGCTCATAGGGGGGCTTTCGCCCCCCACCGTTATCAAGGGGCTGTCCTCAACAGGCCAATTCAGCGTTCCACTTGGGGTGGCTCATCCAACGGACTGATTCCATCCAATCGGGTGAAGGGGTTTCGTCAAAGAGGTTGTCCCATTCGTGTTGGGATTGGGCTTCGTATTGCTCACGGCTCACACCGAAGGAAGCAAGACGCTCATCAACACGGGGTCGGTTGAATGCTCGCTGGATTGCGTGTTCTGCATCCCAAGCGAACTTGCGTTCCATGTCTTCCAACATCTCATCCGATTCGTTGGACAGGAATTGGAAGAAGACTTCTTCCACTTGGCGAGCAACGGTGTCTGCGAACACTTCGTCTTCCAAGACTGCGATGGTTCTTTCAGCCCATTCGGTGAATGCTTCCATGTCTTCAATCTCAAAGAGGTTGGCTTCATCGTAGCCACGACCATCTCCGCTTCCATGATTGTAGCATCCCTGTGGGAATGCCGTTGCATAGAGCGTGTCGTGGTCAATCCAAAAGGTTGCACCTTCAACGAGGTCGCGGTTCATCATTTGTGTCAGCATCGTGGTTAGACTTTGGGCGGTCATGTCCCTTCGCACGACACGGGTGTATATCAATGTGTCGGAATATCAATGGTTTCAGCGAACTTGTTGTTCAGCACCCCTGCTTATCGGGCTCAATACGCAACAGCATGGGAATCCGAATCGGTTTGAGATTCCAAAAATCTGTCAAACTTGACATCAATCAAAGGCATCGGGATAGGCCAGCCAAGTGGATTGTTGATACGATGAGCGACCGTCAAGGGTTTGCACCTTGACCCTGCCTTGCTCGGAGAAGAGGTATGGTTTGTTCGCCAAGTGGTTGGTGAGTGCGTTCATGGAGAACGGCTGATTCGGCAGATGACACACTTCGGTTGATGACAGGGGAGTTCCATCGGGGAAGGTCGCACCCGCCTTTATCATCGCCTTCCACAGACGCTTGATGTTGCGACCGTCATGACGACCAAGACGACCCTTTCGCCTCGTTCCGTATTTGCTGGAAGGAACGAGTTCGTCATCGTTTGTTTCGTCTTCGGGCTCGCCCATTGTGATGGAGGCTGGTCATGAAGGTTTATGAGCCCTCTCCCTCAAAGCAGGGAGGTTTCACTCTTTGAACTTGTCAGCCTTCTTCACCGTGAATGCGTTGTATGGCTTCTTGATTGCCGAATCCTTGATGGCTTGAGCCGTGTCTTCGGGCAGAATCGGCAACACTTTGTCCACCGCTGTCTTGGTGAGCGACACCATTTGTCCAAACACCGCTGGAGGAACGAGCCGTTGCACTTCCGATGGAATGAACTCGGTTCGCTCACGCTGGTTGAAGGACACTTCCCAGCCTTGCGTTTGAATCGTTTCGGAGATGTTGAGTGGGTCAAGTCGCCCCTTGAAGTCGTCTTCAATGGACTTGCGTACGCGATTGAGGATTCCCTGCCCAGCCTTGACTTTGGCGAGAGCATCCAACGCTTCGTCATCCGAGCCGAACTCATGTTCCACCAAGTCAAATGCACCTTTGTGAATCAAGTCTTGAGCCGATGGGCAGATGGAGGTGTATGCACACCAGCGACACGAATCACCGATGGATGGGATGCCTTCTGTGAGCGATTCAATCATGTTGAATTGGGTCTTGAGCCAGCCCTTGAAGTTCTCAATTTTTTTGTCAGTCCACACGGTTGAAACCACGCCAAACCGAAGCATCTCAAACGAGAACAGCAGGGGTTTGTCGGGGAAGTTCTCCTTCGCCCACGACAGATAAATCCCTGCTTGCACATCGTTGTCAGCCTCGTCTTGCGTCTTCGGGGCGCGATTGGATTTGTAGTCCACCAATTCAATCGTGCCGTCTTTGTGTTCAACGATGAGGTCAATGAAACCGAAAATCGGCACACCGTTGTCAAGGACATACGGTGCATCGTGGCGACCCATTTGTTGCTCGGTGGCGACAACACGAATCGGCATTTTGCCTCGCCTGTCAAACCATCGCTTCAAGAGGTTCTTGCCGTCTTCATACATCTCGTATTCCAATGCGAACTGTGGCTTGGATGCCCACTCGTCATAGAGTTTCATCAGCCGACCGAACTTCGGTGCTGGGACTTTGCCGTTTTCATCGGGCATACGCCAATCCTCCAACGCACCGTGAACCACATTCCCCATTCTCGCCGCCTGTGTTTTTGACGGTGAGTTAGCGAGTTTCTTCAAGGTGCGCGGAGTGTCGCTCTTGGGGTCGTAGTGTTGCTCGTACGCGAACGAGCAGTCCTTCGCCATTTTGAGCCGTGTTGCCGAGAGATACGGGGCTTTCATGTTGCACTCACCACGCTGTTGGTTTATCAAGCAGACGACTTTTCAACCGCTTGTGCGAATCGTTCTTGCGTTGGGTTGTCCAACAGGAATGGCTTGCATGAACGGGACTTCTTGACCATCACTTGATGACGCACTTGCAGTTCGCCAGCCTTGATTCGTTGCTGGCTGGAGAACTCAAGAATCCAATCAAAGAGTGGGTCGGTCATGTCGGGTCGCCCAGCAGACACGGTTATCTCCTTCGCATCGTTTGTTCCGAAGCCTTCGGTTCGTGTCTTCATGAGGGTCGTGCCGATGAAGTGAGCCCCACACATCTCCGCGCCCATCTTGAGTCGCTCGTATGGTGTGGAGAACAGTTTGTTGATGACTTTGTATGAGTGCATCTGCCCCTCTTCAAAGGTCGGAAGGGTCTTCTTGCCTTCTCGGAGTGCCTGTTGCTGACGGGACAGAAGCAAGTCTGCCTCGGTCATGCCGTGAACGGATTCAGCGTAGTGGTTGCGACAGCCCATGTAAAATGCACCCTCGTTCTCCAAGACGACCATGCGAACACCATCGGGGTGTTCCTCTTTGTGTTGCATCATCAAGTCAAGGAACGCCAGCACCATGTCATTGACATCATCGGGGCGAGAGCAGACCTTTCGCAGAATGCGAGGTCGTAGTTCCGCTGGAACGATGGAATCGCGAGCGATGAGGTCGGCTTGACCTTCAAGGTCGCAGTCAATGATGCACAGAAGGGCTTCTTCGGGCTTGAGCCCACTCGCCATGTCCGTGAACATCGTGAGGTAAAAGTGGGTCTTCCCAGCACCGCTGAAACCTTGCAGTTTCATGTGCTTGGTTCGGTTGTTCACCATGCTGACACCCGTATCGCACGAAGCGATGAGGTCTGCGTAGTTTGCCTTCTTCTTGGTTGCTGATTTCGCCATGTCAATCACCTATTGTCCCACCCTTATCAAAGGGCTGGAATTGGAATGGTGGGGTGGTCGGTCTTATTCCCAATCTCCCCACTCGTCATCGCCTTCGGAGTCGCCATCAACCCAGCCTTCGTCAGCAGATGCCGATTCCGAGCCGTTGGAGGTGTCTTCCTCGCCTTCTTCCTCATCGGAGGTGTCATCGGAGGGTTCAGCCGTTTCTTCGCTCACAGGGGCTTCCTGTGGAGTTTCTTCGGCATCGTCATCATCCTCGTCATCGTCAAGGGAGATTGCGTTCTTGAAATACGAAGAGGCATCATCCTCTTTGTCGTCTTTGGAACTGACTTCGGGCTGTGGTGGTGCAACGAGAATCACAGGGATTGCGACAGCGATGTTGGCCGACAGTCCCCACTCGCCTTGCACCTTCGTGGTGATGAGAGCGAGGATTTTGCTGTATTTGCCGAAGCGGGTCGCGATTTCGGGTGAACAGATGCAGTTCAACAGGAGGTTCTCGCCCGATTCAATCGCTTCCAGCGTCATCGTGGAGTCATCCTTCAAGAGCATCTTCCCAAATTGGTTGCCCGACTTGGAGTTTTGAACACCGCTGAATGACACGGTTGCCTCAACCAAACGGTAGTCGGTGCGACCCCGTGAGATGTCGTCTTCCAAGTCAGCGATGGGGCTGACTTCGTATGTGTCCTTGAGCAGTTCAATGGCGGATTCGTGGTCGTAGTCTTCGGGCTTGAATGCCGTCAAACCAGCCAGCGGTCGCAGGTCAAGGGTGGAATTGTTGAGGTTCTTGCATGACACCGAAGCGACATACACACCGTCAGCCTCAACATCATCACCGATGGAAGCGTCAGCATCCCACAGGGACATGGAGAACATGGCGGAGTCCATGACTTCATCACCGTCTTCCATGACCACTTGGCCGAAGATGTTGCAGACTTGGCGTGGGTTGCCCGAAGCAACGCCAACCGTGTTGTGCGAGATGTCCCACACTTTCATGTGAGCCGTGTATCGCTTCTGTCGGAGAATGCTGGTGAGGTCGGTGAGAACGATGTCCGTGATGAATGCTTGACCAATCTCGGACTTCAAGCCACCGAGCGAATCAAGGGTTTCTTTCAACGATGGGTCGGTTGCTTTTGCTTTGAACATAGCAACCACGCTGGAGTCATCCGAGAAGATGCCGTTCGCGATTCCTCGCTCAATGAACGGCTTCAATCGCTTGGATGCGATAGGGGGGAGGTTCGTCTTCGTGCTGGTCTTGGAGGTCTTATTGCTCGCCATGTCATCACCGTTCATTCCCCACCCTTATCAAAGGAGTCGCCATCATCAAGGTGTGAGAGGTGGGCATTAGCCAGCGATTCCCAAGCGTCATCATCCTCGCTGTCCAACGAAAATGTTCGCACAGCCTCCTTGACCTTCTCACGAACTTCACGCTTCTTTTGGAGTTCAGCGGTTGCAGAATCCTGTCCTTTGTTGAGCCATCCACATCGGGTGTTGAAGAGGTCATCACGGAACTTGGTTTCGCCAACGATGTCGTAAATCATGCTGGACTCGCGCCCCTCCGTGAGATAGTGAGGAAGAATCAGCCCCGACCAAATCGGTGCTTGGGCTTTGGAGGGACAGCCGATTCGCTGGAGAAGTTTCGGGTCTTGCTTATTGGGGCGAATACGAGCCTGTGGTGGATTGCTGGTTTCCAGCACATCGCTGAACTCCTTCATCAAATCGGGAATCGCCCTGCGAGCAGACTCAACGAAGAGTGGTGCGAGTGCGTGGGTTTCCATCAAGCCCGTACGCGTCTTGACGATTGCCCATGTCTTGCGACCGCCTCCACGACCGCCTCCACGCCTCTTGACTTCAATTAGGCCAGCATCCTCCAGCGTGGGCAAATGCTTCTGCTGGAGGGCGTTCTTGGACACGGAGAAGGCGTGAATGTGCAACCATTGGAGAATGTTGTCTTCGGACAGCGAGCGTGTGCTGGCTTCCATCTCTTGCATTTGGCGGAACACCATCCACGAATCATCGGGAACACCCGACAGGCTGGCTCGGAGAACGAGGTCGCACAGCAACAGCCCAATCACATTGTCTTCCACCGAAGCCAGCAGGTATTCGTCTTCCCCGATGGTTTGAATCGGTCGTTGTTGCTGGTGGATGAGAGCCACCGCATCAATGATGGACAGGACTTTGTGAATATCACGCTGGTGCTGTGCGTTCCGAGATGGGAAGAACTCGGCCATCAACGGTGCGAAAATGTTGCGAACTTTGTGTTGCTTGAGGTTGAGCATGGATGCTTGAAGCAGTTTCAAGTCGGGGTGGATTTGAAGCAGTTCGGGGCGCGCCTTCGCCAGCAGGGAATTGGACACCACAGCCTCCACTTTGTCGGGTGTCGTATCGGGTGTCATCAGCAATTGCCGTGTGATTTGTTCAGCCTCGCTGGGATTGCGTGTGGTCAGCGTGATGAACGATGGGCGACCACGAATGATGAAGTCCCGTGTTTCAATCTCGCCCGTCAGTTCGTTCTTGATTGGGGTCTTCCAAACGAGTTCGTCATCATCGCCCGACATCAGCGGTTTCATTCGCTTGATGAATGAGAACGATTCATCCTTCTCCAAGATGACGATGCAACGGTTGTGAACATTCACGATGAAATGACCCTCATCGCTGACTTCATCGTAGTCGTATTTGAGTGCCTCTTTGGATGCACCAGCCAAGACCATGACCATTGACTTGGGCATCCCGTTTCGTGCTGTGAGCGTCATGTATGTCTTCCCGCTGGAAGACGCACCAATCATCTCAAGGTTGAGTGGGTTGTCCGTCTTGCACGACATGAAAACGAGGAAGGTCAAGAGCAGGTTCGCATCATCACCGACAAACGGGGTCGGGCGCGATTGGTGGAGAATCTCGTTGATTCGGTCAAGCAGATTCGGTTGCTGGAGGAACAGGTTCATCGTATCGGACTCAATAACACCGAAGGAGGAAGGCAAGCCCTCGTATTCGCTCGCCTCTCGTTCAATTTTGTCAGCAACGGGCGCGGGGATGAAGTTCCCATCACGAAGGCAGATACCGACTTGAAGCATCGCTGTCTTGAAGTCATCCTTCTCCGAATCGGGAATGCCCACCGCTTTGGACAGGCGACTGATGGAGTGCTGGCTCAACAGGTTGAACTTGCCCAGCGGTTTGTCATCAAAGTCCACCGTGAAGTCCATGCGACCCTTCCCAGCGGAGAGGAAGGTCATGTTGATGTTGCGACCACAGACGGTCGCCTCGTATCGCTGTGCCGATGTCGCTGACTGTCGGACTTCAATGGGTGCTTCGCTCTCACTCATGGCTGGTGGGGAGTCGCCCCACCATTATGAAGTCGGTGTGGGCTCAAGCCATGTTGTAGTGCTTGCGAACACAATTGCACACGGCTTCTTTGTCCATGAATCCGATTGCTTCTTCTGCGGTCATGTTCTCGCTGATGATGTCTTGGAAGTGTTCGTGTGCAATCTCGGCAACGGTCATGCCGTGAAACACATAGTCCACATTCCCTTCACGCTGACAGCGAGGGGCAGTTCCTCGGCGTTCCATTTTGACGGCTCGGCAAGAGCGAGCGTGGATTTTGACCGTTCCGCTTTGGAACACATGACCAACGATGTGCTTGTCGTGAGCGACAATTTTGTGTTCCTTGTTCTTCCAAACGAAGTGGTCAAGTCCCTTGTGGGTGATGAGGTCAAGGTAGTGTCCGTCATGGTTTTGTGCTTGGGTCATGGTCAATGGTAGCAAGCGGGGGTATATCAATGCTTTGCAGAATATCAATGGTTTTGACCACTTTTCACTCCGATTCGGATGAGCCAGCGATGTCCAAGAAACCGATTTCACGCATTGACCAATGAGCCGAACAGCCTTGATGACAGATGACATGGTTGGGATAGGACTCTATTGGCTTCAATACGAAGGCAACGATGTGCTGACCCTGTTCACCGCACTTCCGACAGGTTTGGTTTTGGATGACTTGGATGACTTCCTTGACCGCGCCCGTTGAGCCATCCAATGCTGGTGCAACGACATGGCTGGGATAGTGGGGTTCTCGTTCCATGATGCTCACACCTTCTTCAAGAGCCTGTCCACGACCTGCTGTTGCTTGCTGGACAGCGAGCGACCCGTAGCGATGCGAGGAATCACAGAAGCCACGAAGGACTGTTCCCACTCGTTGAGCGAGCCGTCATCAAGACGGGCTTGGAGTTTGACTGCGACAGGAGGCAGGTCATCGCTGTTGATGTTGGTGCGAGCCTTGCACTCCTGTGTGAATCGGAGATAGCCACCGACCAACGAATCCTTGCCCGATGTGCTGATTTTGGTTGCTACACGGCTCACCATGTCCCGTTCCCAGCGGTTGAGTTCCAAGTCCTTGACGGATTCTCGCCACTCGTCAGCCTCACGGTTGAATTGGTTTCGCTTCTCGTTGATTTGAGCGAGGAACGCCTTCTTGCGTTCAATGTCAGCCTCAAGGTTAGCGTGTCGCTGGAGAGCGACTAATTCGTTCCTTCGTTCCCATGCTTGCATCTCCTGTTCAGCGTTGAGGCAGAAGTCTTCCCACGCCTTCATGGTCTTCGCACCCAAATAGCCGTGTGTAGCCAGCCTCTTGACGACTGTGCGGTATAGCGATGCGTGTGGCGACCACTTGCGTGTCATGAACGGCTTCCAGCGTTGAAGGTCAGCAAGTGCCGTTGGGAATCGCGTGGCGAAGTCAGCCCGAAGGAACTCCTTCTTGGCTTCGGTCATCTCGGACTTCAAGAACTCCTTCTTTTCTTCATCCGACAGCACACGACCGAGCGAATCACGAATCTCAATGTAGCGATACACGCACACATTCCCGATGAGGATTTGGTCGCCTGTGTCGTCATTCTTGAGTTTGCAGTTCTCCTTGATGGATGCACCGCACAGTTCGCAATTGTCGGTGTGTCCATACACCGAGCCCTCGTAGTTCCAATCCTTGCTGAACTCGGAATACGGGCGAATCGCGCCCGTGTCGGACACGATGCGTGAGATTTTGGCGAGGTTCACAACGATTCGCTTCTCGTACGCGGAGGCTGTGCCTTCGGAGAGTGCGTCATACAGTTCGGAGGGCATCTCGCCCTTCGCCTCTTGCTTCTTCCAGCGGATTGCCTGTCGTCTTAGGATTTCATTCGTCATTCAGTTCATCCCCCGATTGATAACAAAGTCAATGGCCTTAGCCATGTGGTTGGCGTAGTCGGATTCATAGAGCGATTTGCTCATGTCGTTGAAGTGGTTGAGTTCAACCAAACCATCCTCACGGATGACAACGGTTGCACACCAATCGGTGTAGTGGGAATCGCTCTCGTTGAAAATGCAAACACGGGCGTGTCCCTGTGCCTTCAAATCCTTCGCTCGCTTGGTTGCTTGCACGATGCTGTCAAACCTCTCAAGGTTCTCGTCGCAGTCGCCGTATTCAATGTAAATCGGTGCGGTCATTCAGTTCATCTCCTTTTGTTTCTTCAACAGCATCTCAAATGGGGATGCGGTCAAGCGGTCGTATTCGGCTTCAAGTTTCGTGATTTTCTTGCAGATGGAGTGTGCTTGACTGCGGGTGCAAGTGTCAAGTTTCTTCTGCAAGGTCAAAATCTCTTCCATGATTGCGTCTGCTCGGAACATATTGGTTCGCCTCAACCCTCCCATGCAAAACCCCCTTATCAATGCTTCGCTGTATCAATGTCATTTCAAGTGTCTTTTCAACCATGACGGTGCATCCTGTTTGGCGTTGTGAAACCACGCAGGGAATAGGTGAGCATTCGTGTTGAAATATCGCTGGAACGACCCATCCAAGATGAACAGGTGGCCGACATCATCGGGCGTTCTGTTGATTCTCCCTGCCCCTTGAATCAGTCGCAGGGCGACTTGGAGGTTGAACCAATTTTGACACGGCTGGTTGCATCCCCAGCGGTTTGAACACAGATTCCCGCTGTATTTGTTCGGAGGCATATACGGACACGCTGGTGTGCCTTCGTGTTCCCTTCGCCATTGGTGTTCATCCTGTTCCATTCGCTGTGCGATTTGAGGGTCGGGCGTGAACGGGAACGGGACTTTGGAGATGACCAGCCATTCCGCCAGCCGACCTTTGAAGTCAAAGCCCTCGCCCACATAGGTGGAGATAAGCACCAAGTCATCTCGCTTGGATGAAAAGAACTCGTCAAGGGCGTGTTGTCGCCCGATTCCGTTGCTGTCGTGGGTGATGATGCGGTCGCCCAATCCTCTCGCTTGCAGACCCTCCACGATGGTCTTGCGAATGGCGTGGGTGTGAGGGAGGATGACTCCCCGCTTGTTCGGGAATCGTTCCATGATGGCGGAGATGGCTTTGATTTGACGAGGCAGGGACTTCTCCCTTCGGCTGTATGACATCTCCCCGCAGGGCGCGACATACACATTGAAGTTCTCCTTCGGGAAGGGTGATTGCGTGATTTTCACATACAGCGTTTTGTGATTCTCCAGCCCCAGCGACTTGAGGTATGTGTCAATGTCCAAGATGGTGGCTGACAGCAGAATCCGCTTTCGCGATATTGCTTCCAATCGGTCGGGCGCGATTTTGTTCACTCGGACAGGTTTCGCCACCATCCGTTGCTTGCCTCGTTTGTCCGTATCGGACTCAATAACCACATCGTTTGGATTCTCCAACAGTTCCAGCAAGGTCGCGCATTTGTCAATGATGGTTCGCATCGCATCAATCACATTCTCGTCTTTGTCCGATTCAGCCTTCTCCAATGTTCCCATCGCGCCCTCCAAGAGTTTGCTGACCGAATCCTTCCAATCGGCTGGGTGATAGTGCATGGGGAACGGATAGCGCGCCCCGAAGACGCTGGTGAAGTCAGCGTGGTTGATGACGACTTCCATCAAGTCCATGAAGAACGGTTCTAATTGGTGAGCCTCGTCAATGATGGCGAAGTCCCGCTGGTCAAATGTCCCATCGGGCGATTGAATCACACGGAACAGATACGATGGATTGGACAGCGTGAGCCTCGCATCCCTCGCCTCAAACTTCTGTGCATAATACGGGCAGGGGTCGGCTTCCTTCGCATGAACGCACTTCTGCTTGCTCTTGGCCGAATAGCAGGGCGCGTTGGTTGCTGTGCCTTCACGCACCCAGCATGGAAAGTTCCCACGACCACGAACCTCTTTGAGAACCGAGCCGTAGTCCCGTTTATATTGGTCGGTCAGTCCGAGCGATGGGGACAGCAAATATGCTGACTGAAATCGTGCTTGCACCGTCATCGCAATCGCTGACTTGCCGATTCCTGTCGGTGCTTCAATCACCACATTGTCAAAGTCATCGTTGTCCAACGCCCACCACACGACCGAGAGGGCATCGTCTTGATACCTTCGTGGCGAGGGCAGGGGGAAGTGAGGTCGGATTTTTTCCCACTCATTCGGCAAGGTCGCCTTGCTCGGAATGTTGATTTGCACGACCGCCATGTGTCAGCGAGGTTCGCCCACCGTTATCAAACAGCCATCTGCGTATTGGTCAAGGGGGAACGGGTGTGGCGTAAAGCCGTAGCCGTGAGTCTTTGGTCTGCGAGGCACACGGAGGTTTCGGCTCTTGAGTCGGATTCCTTCCTCGTTCGCGGTCGCAGATGCGTGTTGGGCAGTTCGGATTCGGTCGTTGTCCTTTCGGAAGACCCGCCCCTCAACCTTTCGCCACCATCGGTGGAACTTCGCATCATTTCCATTTTCCCTTCCGTGATACCTGTGCGTCTTGCCCATGTTCTCATCTCCTTCATTCAATTCCGTATGCCGTTGGGTCGGTTGTCCAACCGCTTGGTGTCCAAAGAGGATAATCGTCATTGAGGTGATATTCCACCATTGACTTCGCCATCATGATTGCATGGCTTCGTGTTGGTCGGTGCTGGTGGCGTTCTTTGGGCATGATGTCCATTTCATCGCCTATCGTGATGAGGTTGCCCTTGAGGTCATAGATTTCAACGACAAAAGTGTGGTATTGGTCTTTGAGGGTGTAGTGGTGAACGCAGTCAGCGAACTTGATGCGACCATACGACACATCACCCTTCGGGGTTTTGGTCGTAGTCGTGTGATACGACTTCTCACCGTGTTGGCTGGTCATGCCCTGCCCAGCACACACTACCTTATCAATGCTTTGCTTCATCAATGTCCTAAATGATTGGAATTGCACCTTCCTTAGAACACACACATATTGACCAAAGTGTATGTCTTTCAGCACCCCTGTTCGTTTGATTCTTTGGGGTTGTGTGCCGAAGGCACACAAATGATTGGAATAAAAACACTTCGTTCATTGATACGATGTCGGAATCTCAAGTCAATGCTCGCAATATCAAGTCAATGCCCTGCTCGGAATCTCAACAGTCCCCATCATTCGTCAGCCAATTAAACCGAATGCGTAGTGGGTTGGGTATGGACAGCCAAACGGAACGCTTCCACAGGCTTGTGAGAGCCCCTGCTGACGCTCAAATCGTCATCAACCCTTCCCAACCCCTGCTGGATGAGATTGAACGGCTTGGAAGCGACCCAAGACGACCGAGAACGGCAATCGCTCGGTGGGTGTCAAAGACATGGCTGGAGAACACTCACGAAGCCATACGCAACGAGCCAGCACCAACGCTGGATGCGTTCCACTACGAGAAGGAAGTCATGGAACGGCCATCGCATTATCCGACCGATTGGGGCATTGATTTCATCCCGCACCCGACCGACCTTGACGATGGTTGGGAACTTGACCGCCTATCCACCGCTTGCTACACTTCTTTGACCACACCACGACCGTTTGACCCACACTTGCATGGCGACCTGTCGGCAGAAACGCTGGGCTTCGGGTATCACTACCTGTCCGAATCGGGCTTCCCCGACAAATACGACATCGTGAACAGGCGTGGAGGTGGAGGTCGTGGTGGATTCGCCATGACCACAGGTGCAACGGAGGGCGCGTACCCGACTTCCATTCTGCCCCAGCCAACATTCAATCTCGGTCGTCTTGGCTTCTCCGATGGAGGCTGGAATCCCGAAGGGCTTCAATGGACAAACCGACCAAAGCGAATGAGCCTCACGGGTCTTCGCAACGGATGGGCTCACAAGGTATTCTTCGCTCGCTCTCGGAGGGTCATGAATCGCAACCTGTATGGTCGGCTGGCGAGGGATGAAGCGACTCCACGCGCCCCTGTGGTCGTCATCAACGGCATGACGAACTTGCAGGGCGTGAAGTCCGTGTCGTTCACCCAATCCATGAACGCCCCAGCACGAATGAACATTGACATCAACAACACAGCAGGGCGAAGGTCGGGGACAATCCGAGAAGGTGATGTTGTCCAAGTGTATGCTTCGCCACGACATTGGGCAAATCCACCGCTGGTGTTCACAGGATTCGTTTCGGAGGTTATTGAGTCCAATACGAGTTTGGAACTCATCGCTTTGGATTCGCTCGGCTATCTCACACGGGAAGTGTTGGACTCTCCTGTTGGGTATTATGAGTCGGACTCGGCAACCGTCATCAAAGACATCATCAGCAATTCGGCATACACACCGCCAATCGGTCGCATCCTCAACGAGTCGTTTGTGATTCTTCCAGCCGACATGGACTTCGTGGGGAAGACGCGATTGAACGCGATTCAGTCCATCCTGTCCATCATCAATTCAACACCGAACTTGGTCGTGTTGAAGGCCGATTCTCACGGGTATCTCGTCATGGAACGACTGCGTGAGGTGGATGATGCAACGGTTGTCCCGCTGGTCGCTGGAAGGATTCCACGCACCGCTGTCCCACAGGACTTCTATCCAACGATGATTCAGCGTGAAGAGGGTGATACCCACCGCTTCAATGTGGTCAAGGTCAAGAACGACAGCAAAGGCATCTCCGTGTCCGTTCCAGCAATCGGCTCGGCACGATACCCAACCAAGCCCGTTGAGCGTGTGGTTCGTGAGGATTTCATCGCAGACGAGCATCAAGCCATATTGGTCGGTGAAACCATGCTGGCTTCGCAGGGCGCGTCGCTTGCTCGCTGGGTCGTTGAGGGAATCCCCGAAAGGCTGGACATCTCGGTTGGTGATGTGATGGAGTTCGCATCCCGTGATGCTGGCCTGTCGGGTCGCCACAGGGTCTTTGATGTCAAGTGGACAATGGACACCAACGGAACGGAGATGAGCCTGTCAGTCGGGCGACAAGCACCCGACCCACTTGCTACACTACGAGTCGCCGCTGGGCTGTCCAATTGAGGACTCACCAAATGTGGTCGCCAGCACCGCTGACGGTTTTCCAGCCACAGCCATCCACGATGTAAAAGTCGCTGACGGTTTCGCCTTCGTAGCCTGTCCACACGACTTCATACACATCGCCAACGGAGGTTGAGCGAGCGTTGGAAGAAGCGTTGAGCATCTGCACGAAGACTTCGGTGTGGCCTTCGCATGAGATGTCGCTCATGGAGTCAGCCTGTGTCCAATCGGACTCAATGTGGTTGGTGCGGAAGAAGACATGGCTGAACACAGGCATGGCGGAGATTGCATCGCCTTCTCCGTATGTGCCGATGGCGAAAGTTCCGACTTCGGTGAAGTCGTTGTCAAGGTCAATTTTGTCGCCAGCGTTCACGAAGAACGAAGGCTCGTTTCGCTGGTGAACCACAACGGCACATGAGCCGTCAAGGTAAGGCAGGTCTTCTTCGGTCTTCAAGTGGTCATCGTGGACAAACTTGACGGGTCGGGCTTGGGTTTGTGCGGATTGCATGATACGAGATGAAAGGCATCCCCTATATCAATGCTTTGCTAAATCTCAATGGTTTTGGTGATTATTCACCATTCGGGAAGCCCTGCAAGCCCATGCCGACTGTCCCAATATCACCCGCTGGACTCATACCTGCCCCGCCGAGATTCGGCAGATACAACGAGGAAGCGTAGTGCGGAGTGCGATACCACGACATCTCGTTGGTCTTCCATGTCAAGTCAATCTCCGAAGCATCGTAGCCCCAAAACCGTTGATAGCGGATTTGAGGGTATAGGTGAGGGAAGTCTTCCTGTCCAGCAATCGTTTGGGCAGAACCAACGGGCTGGAAGCCCAGCGTTGCATCGTATCGCAAGGATGGGACTGACAGCCATCGGAGATTGATTGAGCGAATCACACGGTCGTCAGCACTCACATCGTCATCAAACTCGTATGATGGAAACCAAATGTGCATCAAGTGGGTGTGGGTGTTCGTGGTGCTGTTGGTGTAAATCGGATTCCTTCCTCCACCGTATCGCCCTGTCCAATCCATGCTTCCCGACACCGAAGCGTAGCCTCCTGTGTAAAGCGTGTTGCCCGAACCCGTCAGCGGAGTTCCAGCCCATTGGAGAGGATGCACAGCCGATTCAATCGCGAGGTCTTGGTCGCGGAAGGTCGCACCAACGCGCCCTTCGTCTTGACCCGTCATGGTGAAACGCATGACGAGGTGATATTCACCCTTCCCATTGGTCGTGAGCGTGGGCTCTTGGAGATAGGTGTCCACATACCGCAGTTCAGTCGTTCCATCGTATTGAGGGGCTTTGAACAGCGTTCTCGTATCTCCGAGTCCATCGGTCGCTGTATATTGTTCAGCAAATGGAATCCGTGTGTTGAACTTATTGATGAGCGTGTGGCGACTTGCCCATGTTTGACCATTCACGCTGTCCCTGTCGTCTTTGATGCCGACCGTGATTGCTCGGTCGTTCTCGTCAATGATGGAATCGTAGTGTGAGATGTTTTTGCTCGCCATCGTGTTTTTGGAATTGGGTGGAAGTCCGAGAACATGACAGCACTTGCCCGTATTGAACTGAATACGCCCCCCAACACCAACCTCACCGATGTTCGCGTACACCGCAGTCTTGTTTCGTGTTCCGCTATGAATGGATGACCCCGCCCAACCCAAGAAAAAGACGACAGGAACATCATCGGAACGAAGGCAAACTTTCGGATGGGATGCTACGCTGACGATGTGATTTGAGTTCGCTGGGTTGTTCATTTCATCGTCTGTGGTGTCCGTTGATGGTCGGCTGACACATGACCATAGCGTGTCGTTGGAATCCCCGTATGTTGATTCAAATGATGGGGTTGGGAATGATGCCTCGTCAGCCTCCTTCATCGTGTAAAACACGCTCACGGGGTTGGTGCTTGCTGGAGATGTCCAACCGCTGACTTGCGTTTCAACCGTTGGGCGAGCCACAGTCAAGTGCAATCGGTCTTTGGAATCGCAGACGAGTGATGGCTGGCGGAAGTCGTATATCGTTCCCGATGGGGTGAACGCATCAACCGAACTGTTGATGAGAACGGGCGTGTGAACTGTCCAATCCCAATCATACACGGGTTCGGGGTTGGAAGCAATTTGCACTCGGTCTGCTTTGTGATAATAGAGCGAATGGGCGCGATGTGAGCCTTCGTCTTCGGGGTTGAGATGATATTCAAGAACTGCGTGAATCGTGCCTTTGGAATCGCTACAAAACGATGCACCGCAGACTCGGTGTATGGTTTCGCCACCATAAACGGTTGCGATGCTGGAGAACTTCGCACCGCACTCGTCAGCACCAGCACCCGTCTGCGTGTCGGGTGCTGTTGTCGTAGCCCTCCTTGACCAAAACAGGTCGCTGTGCAACGGCTTCTTCATGTGAGCCCATGTCGGTTGGTTGGCGTAGCCACTCACAATGGAACGCTTGATGATGAAATGGTGGAGTGTGCCTTCGGGTGTTCGTATCACTCGCTGACCCTTGCCCATTCCAAACGGAGTGCTTCCCCTCGCCATCGTGAACCCCGTGAGTCCACCACCGTTTGCCTCGTTCACCTCACCAAGCCAAGTTTCAGTCATGGCGAGGTCGTTTGTTCCACCGCCAGCGGGATTGTTGTCGTATTGTCCGACACCTTGAGCCGACACGATTGCCCCCGAATCCCAATATGCCTTCGCTGTTTGACTGACATGAACATCAACGCTGGAGAGCAATTGCTCGCTGGTCGCCAGCACATCAAGGTCGTGCATCTCGGATGCTCTCGCCAACATGACGGGCGCGTAGCGATTTGTTTCAATCATGGCGAGGTCGTAGTCGTTGTTTGGAAGAATCGGCATCGCACCAGCGTGGAAGTGGTCGGTCGGATGGTCTGTCCAATACGCTTCAAGCCCTATTGAGCCCGATACGATTGCACCCTTGATTCGCTGATTGAACAGGCTGATTCCGCTGACATTCGCAGAAGTCGTGTGCATCGGTGAGTCCCACAGATTTGTTCGGAGATACCATTGACCCAGCGGGTTTTGACTTGCTTCGGATGGTGATGCACCACCGAGTTCAAAGCCCGATTCAAACAACGAAGCCCCAATCAAGTGCTGATAATCGGTGCGATGGAATGGCGTTTCCATCTCCAAGTCAATCTGCCCGTTGCCCCCTGCTCTCGCTCGCACATGGACTTCGGGGGGAATCAGCAAGTGGAGAGGAACATCGTAGCCAAGTCCAGCGTGAACCTGCTTGAACACCCTGTCCACACGATATGGGTGATGGGTTGCCGAGAGGCCGTAGTGAAGCGAGCCGTGATGCGACCACGATGAGAACGAGCCCAGCATGGTGCTTCGCCCAGCGTTTGACCAAGCGATTGTCGGTGAGAATGTTTCACCCGTGTCCATCACCAAATCTCCGAACTCAAGCACTCCTTCGTTGAAAACCTGTGCTGGAAGGAACGATGGAGTGTCTTCAAACTTGCGAATCATGAGGTCGCCCGATGATGTCAAAGCACCGCCATGTGGGATATACATTCCATCAACCAAAGGGTCATACAGGGCTGGTGGGGATTTGACCGTTGAAACGAGGTCTGCGACCGTAGTGCCGACAACGGGGATATTCTCGGCCACATTGACCCCGCCCACAGTCCAAGAAAGGATGATGGCTGGAAGGGTGATGCCTGTGAGGTCATACACGACCGCTGAATACGGATTGTAGTCGCCACCTGTCGCATCGTAGTTTTGGTTGTCGCCCATGTTCTTCCAAGCATGAGGTGTCGTGGAATCGCGGAAGAACGCTGTTCCATCACCGTATGAAATTGGGTCATACAGGTCTGCTGGGAACGACCAACCCGACCACCCAAGTTCTTGGAATGGATTCGCCCCAGCACCAAAGTCAGCAAATCCAATCGTAGTAGGAACGAAACGGGTATATTTGAGGAAGTCGTATCGGTTGCGATACCACTCATCCACAGGGCTCAACCTGCCCATCAAATCGGGCAAGGATGGGTGTGGTGCTGACATGGTTGCTGGCTGACGGAATGGAAGGCCGTGATGAATGTTCAAGTCGGAATCAAGCCAAGCCAAAGAGCGAGGCAAGTTCGCATGACTCATGCGACATTCGGGGTATGAGCCATAGGTCATTGGGATGGCTCGCTGACCCGACTCATCAAACCAATATGCGATTCTTGCACCACTCCACCATGTATCTTCGTGTGTCCATGTTTGGATGGCGAGTTCTTGCGTGGATTCATCGCCCACAGGAACGAGTTCCCACTTGAGAGCGAAGCCCACGCGACCGCGAGCGACCTGTCCGTTGTCATTGGCTGGTGCATCGGAGAAGGCGAGGATGAGCGACCTTGCTGATGTGTCAGCGATGAGTTTGTTCCATGTTGGGTATTGGCTGAAATTGTCGCCCGATGGTTGCACTCCTGTCCCAGCCGACAACGCCTGTGGGTCGCCACTCCCCTCCATCTCATCTCCGCTGGTTGGGTCAATGTGGAAACCCGAATCGGCAGACGCGCCCAGCGATGTGATTGGAACGCATTGACCATCCGAATAAACATAGCCAACGGGACACGAACCGATGCTCAAATCGGGGTTCGCTGGATAGCCAATATCAGCAGACGGGAACTCGCTGACATCTTCAATGTAGTCCCTATGAACCATCGCCATCAGCATCCTTCCATCATCCATGATGCGAAGGCTGGAACAATGCACAGTCGGGTGAAGGATGACTTCTGTTCCATCGCTCTCCGAGTGCTTCGGGTGTCGCATGGATGACTTTTCTTCCTTGCCGAGATACCGCATGAGTTCCAATTGGGGAATCACCCAATCGTGAACTTCCCAAGCCGAATCAGCGAGAAGTCGTTCATCGGTGATGGTGAACCCTGTCTTATATTGAGCCGAATAAGTGGTCGTTCCACTCACCGCAGAAGCATTCGTTCCGAGTGCATCCCGAATCGGATTGTCGCTCGGTGATGTGTTTTTGGTGGATGGGTGATACGGGTCTTTCTTCGGAGAATAGCGGAACACCATCAGTTCACAGCCTTGAGGCATGGCTGGGTCATGGCTTCCATTTGGAACGATTTGGCCGTTGCCCCACAGCCCAAAATACGGCTTGCCGTCTTTGGTCGTTTCAACAGCGAAGTCGGTTGCGTCAATGATGTCAGCACCCACGAAGAGTTCGCCACCATACACATCAGCATCCCACAGATGAGATACGCCCCCTCGCTGATAAAATCCGCCCGATTGGATGGCTGAACACAGTTTGGGAACACGCACCCATTGGCGTGATGCGAGAGGTCGGAATGGAGTGATTTGATGCAATCCCCAGCCCATTGACACCTTCCCATCCACCGACATTTTTCGGTGGCGAGGCATGACTGAAAATGGACAGTCTGCTGAAATCGCATCATACCCTGCTGGAAGGTCGGCTGGGTCAAGGTAAATCTGTTCCAGCGTATCGGGATTGATACGCACGATTCCGTGATAAATGGTGCAAGGCAGGTCGCTCAAGTCCATGTTGGCGTGGAGTCGGTTTGGATTCGGGTCGTTCCGAGAGGTTGGGTCGCCAACCGAATCGTTGCCCACGCTGGTGTCGGATTTGACGACCAATTCACTTCGGTCTGCGACTGAAACCAGCACATGATAGTCCACGATTGGCTTGCGGAATGTGATGGGTTGAGCCGATGGATGAGTGGCTGTTTTCAATTCCCCGACTGACACTTGGACATTGGTGTAGCCGATGACCTGTGGAATGATTTGCACTTTGGTCGGTATTGAGTCCGATAGCCAGCCCGAACTCAAGGTCTGTGTCCCAGCCCAAGAATCGCCAGCCTTCGCTGTGTCGCCAAACAGTCGGTCGGTTGCTTGGTGTTGCTGTCGGAACACGCCCGAACCAGCGTTGATTTCACTCTCGCCAGCACCCAGCGGAAGCACCTGCGTTGCATCCGTGTTGTAGTGGGTATCTCGCCTCGTTGAGAAGACGGTGCGGTTTGCATCGCTGGTGGAGAACGACCCGCTTCCTGTTCGGTGTGCGGAGGTCGTGATTGCATCGGTCATGACATCAACGCTCGTTCCATCGCTTCCGTATCGGTATGGGGCGAATGGAGTCAGTCCATACCCGCCCTGTTTGTTTGGGTCGCCATTCCTTCGCACAGTCGTTCCCGAATGGACTTGAATGTTCAGTCCAGCATAGGTCATGTCATCGGTGAAACTGACCGCCCCTTGCGTCTGTGAGGGGTCGGAGTTCTTGGAGATGGAGAAGAAGGCTGTGGCCGTGATAACGCCCTCGTAGCCAATCAAACCGCACGAATCGGCAACGGTGTGGTTGCCCAAATCAACGCGCCCCAGCGTCATGTTGTCTTCATCGCTGGGCGAGGCAGTTCCATCGGAGAAGCGGTCGGCCACCAAAATGGATTGAATCGTTTCAACAGATGTCAGCAGATTCACGGAATCTGCGTCTTCGGATATTGACACCGATACGGGCGAACCATCGGGGCTGGAGATTGAAGTTCCCGAAGCGAGAATCGGTTGGCGAACTCCGAGATTCAAGTTCCAATGGGATGAGAAGAGTTTGTCATCGTCTTGGACTGCGATGCCCATGCTGGAAGCCCCCGTTTGAGCGATGGGTGCTGAACCCAGCGTGGTGAGGAATGTGGCGTTGTGAGCATCGCCCCACGACACACCCATAGCGTTGCTGGGCAAGTCTGCCTTAGCGTAGTGTGTGATTGCCTCCACACGCCCTCCCTGTGTGAACGCTGGGACTTCGCAATTGAATGTCCCACTTCCCGCATAAGCACCCCAGCCCATGTCAATTGAACCCACCACATCGTCATCGGTCGTCTTGGTCTGTTGGAATGTGTGATTTGCTGGTCTTCCGCTTGCGTATCGCCTTCTTTCGTACGCGGTGAACCGACCCACCTCCGAGAGTGAAAGGCGAGCAAATGGAACGCTTGAACGCAATTCTGTCGCATCGTGGTGCGAGCGACTGACATCGTGAACGATTTGACCGAACTCCAACGCGCCCGATTCGTGATTCAAAGACGGTGGGGAGAGGTTCGTGGTCAGTCCAGCGTTGCGAGGGCTCATCGTGTGATTGGTTGAATCGCTGGTCGGGTATGCGAGGGTTGTCCCACTCATGTTCGTGAGAATCACGCTGGGCGCGATTGGGGCAACGATGGAAGTCCCCGACCCTGTGGGGCGAGGTTGGTGCAGGGAGGTGTCAAAAAGCACCTTCCTGTCCACAGGAGTGTTCCCGATGGTGTCATCGTAGTGGTCAGCAAAAACGAGCGTCATGGGCAGTCCTTTTGACCCAAGAGGCTGGGTCAGTTCGGAATGGGTGGCTGGAAGCCCCCCTGTGCTGACGACCATGCTTTAGGCAGTCCAACGCTGGTTTAAGAGCATCACCATGAGGAATAGCGAGCATACACGCACCAAACCTCAACCCCGTCAATGACCCATCGCTTGACACAGGCTCGGTTCACGCCATACATTCGCTCGGCATAGCCATCACGGACACCGCTGGCTTCAATGCGAGCCATGCCTTCTTCGGTGTATGCTTTCCACAGGTCGTATTCGTAGCCACGAAACTCGTAGTTTTCGGGTATGTCCATCTCGCTTAGATTCGTCATGTTCATCATCTCCATTCACAGACGGCATTGGTGAAGAGGGCGAGCCCCCGACATTCGCTTCCCGCCTTTGTTGTATTTTCCTGTGAAGCCTCGCTTATCTCGGCTGTGTCGCTTGTTGGGTCTTCCTTCTGCTTTCATCTGTATCACCTGTTCAGTTCATGTTGAATGGGTTGAAGTCAGCACCACGACCGCCACCGTTCTTGGTCATGACGGACTTGAGGACAGTTCCCGTCATGTCCACCAGCACATCGGTGCGGGACACGGAGAGGTCAAAGGTTTGAGTGGCTCGGCGGAGGTATGTGGTCTTGACTTGGTTGTTTCGCACGATGACAACAACGCAGTCGCCATTGGACTTCTCGCCCCATGCTTGACCACGCTGACCGTTCAATCGGTGAGCGATGATTCCGATGCTTCGGCTTCCATGCTTTGCACAGGCAGACTTGACAGCGTTGGCGACCTTCTCGGCTTCTGCACCGACAAGTCGCTCATCAACGCGCTGGAGTGCGTGGGGGCTCATGGTTGGGCTCATGGTTAGGCATTAGGGGTGGGGTATATCAATGTTTTCACAATATCAATGGTTTTCACCCCTAAAATCGCCAAATCGCGATGAGCCGAAGCCCGTTTTGGAATCAATTGTATTCAATCGGGATTTCACGAATCATTCGCCACAGGGACAACAGTTCCCGCCCCACGAATCCAATGAATGCCCACCAAATCAGTTCCAAGAGGATGAGCCAAGTCAGCCAATCAAGCACCGAGCCCAGCCTCCCTCACGAACACCGCTGTGTATGGCGTTTCGCCATGACGACCGCCCTCGCGCTGATAGTCAAACGAAGTCATGCGACCAACGAATGTCTTGCCCGTTGGCGTTCCTGTGAAGTTCACCTCTTCCCACACGATTTCAACCAGCGCGCCCGACAGGTGAAGTTCTTCCATGAACTCAATGTCGGCATTGGCCGTGTGCTTGAGGAACGAACCTTCCAATTTGAACTCGTCAGTTCGCTGTCCCATGTCTGTGAGTTCGGGGTATATTGAGTCCAATACGGGCGTTTGAGTGAGATTCGCTGACCGAGTTCGGCTGAACGCTCTCGGCTTGGTGTTCAAAACCAGCGGAACAACGAGGGTCGCTGGAAGCACCTTGACAACAACGCTCGCAGTCTGCGATGTCGCCCCATCGGAATCAACCACGACCAGCGTGGCTTGATATTCACCACCGTTGGCGTATGTGTGGCTGACCGAAGACGAAGCACCCGACACAGATGACGACCCATCTCCGAAGGTGAAGGTGTATGTCGTCAGCGTTCCACCAGCGTTGATGTCATACGATGCCGAGCCGTCAAAGGTGATTGCTTGCCCAGCACGAACCATTGAAGGCACAGCACGAAGGATGGCGACAGGGGGCGCGTTAGCGACCACGATGGTGATGTTGTTTGATTCCAGCGATTCGTTGTTGGAGTCATCGCGAGAATAGCACTTGACGGTGTATGTTCCACTCGCCAAATACGAGTGAGCGATGTCGTATGTCGTGCTTTGAGTCGTTTGGTCTGCGAACTTTATCCAGCCCGTTGAAGCCCCATCACCGAAGTCAAACTTGACCTCCGAGATGGTTCTGTCCACATCGGTTGTCGTGCCTGTTCCACGCAACGAGATGATGTGTCCAACACGGGTGTTGATTGTTCCTGTGATGTCCCCGTTGAATGTGTTCCCAATGACCGCCAGCGAAGCCGTTGGCTTCTCATCGTATTCCACAGTCCAAGAGCGAATGATGGGCAATTTTGACCAATCAATCGGGTGATATTCGGTCTGTGTGTTGTTAGGGATGAAGAAGTCAAACCGAATCACAAACCCATCTGCGATTGCTGACGCTGGAAGGTCGGTCAAGTCCATTGAACCAACGCCACCGCTGAACGCCAAATCCACATTCTCAAACCCGCTGATGACGGCTTGCCCCTCGTTCTCAACGGTCGTGGTGGATGGAGTCATCAAGGTCGCCTTGACATTCATTCCCTTCTTGGTGTCAATGTTGTCAGCCTCAACCGTCAATGAGGTATAGCGAGCCACATTGGAGAAGTCCTGTTTCATCGTGTGAACCTTGAACGGCAACATCGCAGAAGTCGGTATTGACCTCAATACCATCTCGTCAATCTGCAAATCGGACTGATTCTTGCTCAACGCTTGATTGTCAGCAACGAGTCTGTTGCCGTCATCGTCTTTGGGGAATCTGCTTTCATCAACACCGATGCTTTGATTCCAAACGGACAAGCCCATTTTGCAGTTTTCAATCGTCAGCCCATACACCGTCTTGGCCGATTCGGTGTCAATGCCTTGACTGACACCATCAAAGAGCAAGTTCATCCCTGCTTGGTTGAAGACTGCTCGGACTGTGTGATAGCCTTCCGCATAGGTGAACGATGTGCCTGTGCCGTAGCCGTTGTTCATTGACCCCCAACCACAGTTCCCACCAGCGTTCTCCAGCGGATATTCCTTCTCACCCAACCAAGCCGAATCCTTGAGGAATGTAGCATCCCCGAACCAAATTATCGTACGCGGTGCTGTGAACGCACCGTTCACATACGGGTGCGTTATGAAGCCATTTGAATACCCTTCACCAGCCCGAATATAGATTTCGGGCGATGATGACGCACTCAATGTGAGTGGTGATGCTGATGTCTTCCCATCATACAGGGGCAAAAAGCCAGCACCACCCCTCATCGTTCCTTGAAAGTCATCAAACATCAAAGCGTGGCGACCAAAGACATAGTGTTCCTCGTTGGTGTCAAAGGTGATTCGCACCATTTGATTTGTTCGGAATGGGATTTTGGCCTTCATCTCCCAATCCAGCCACATCTGCGAGCATCCCATCTCGCTCAAGCCGTATTTGGTCGTGTCAAGAGCAACGCCTCCGTTGTAGCCCAATCGCGTTCCTGTTCGTTCATGGGCTGGGAATGGTCGGTTTCGCCCATAGAGCCATGTTCCCGATGCACCAATGGGCTTGATGTAGTCCCAAGCATGACGGCCATTCGCCGTGTCAATGTATGACCACAGGGGAATGTGAAGCCCTCTTGACAACCATGTTGCTGGGAGGCTTTCAACCAAGTCCGAACCGAGCCCGCGAAAGTCAGTTTCTTCACTCACGAATGTGCCTGTGATGTGAGTCTGTGTGAGGGAATAGAGTCGCCTTGCACCAATGTCCTTGCCCTGTGGTGCTGGAAGCCGAAGCAAACCATCTCCCCTTTGAACAACAGGAACACCATTGGAATAGAGCAAGTCGGTCGCCTTCTGCAATTCAATTGAACGGAACGCGGTCGCGTCATCGGCAAAGAAAAACTTGAGATTCCCCGTGTTTCCTGTCGCACCCCATTCTCCCTCATCAACATAAGAATCAACCATGCGTGATGGGTAAAAATAGCGATGTCCAACATGGGACTGCAAATTGTTCGCTGGGGTGTTTGCCCCGCCCATATACCCAACACCCGTTCCATACAGTTTCTCGCTCGCACTACCGAAGAGTCGCAATTGGGGGTGGGAATTGCTTTGGCTGGTTGCCCAAGCAACAGTTCCATAGTGAGAAGAAGTGCTTTCCGCGCCTCCAATCAGTCCTTGACAAACATACCCGCTGGTCGGCGCGTACGCGCTGACATTCCCTTGACTCGGAAGGGCTTCGTTTGAATAGATTTGAATATCAATCCGAGCCCCATAGAACTCGGTTGAGTCCCCGTTGCCGAGAATGTCATCCACGACAAACTCTCCGTCAAGACCACCGCCATCGTCATCGTACGCGTTGATTATCCACCATCCGTTGTGATTCAACCCGCCCAAAGAATATGTGTCGGGATTCGTTTCTTCGCTTCGTGGTGCGAACTCATAGAGGCCGAACTTATGCCCAATGTTCCGACCTTGAGAGGTGTCCCTGCCCAACGCGCCCGTGAGTCCCCACAGTTCAATCGGACTTCCGACTGTGAATTGAGGAATCGTTGAACCGCTGATACCGCTGACATTCGTGTAGTCAAGCCAAATGGACAGGATGAGATTGTTCCTCCGAATGTATCGCACAGGAACGCTTGCTGGGTTGTTGCGAACCAAGAACGGTCGTGCCGTAGTGATGTGGTCTAAGTCCGTTCCATCACCATCTGTGAACAGGTTGGAATCGCTGGCTTGGATTGACTGCACATCTGTGATGTAGTTTGCCCAATTGAACTTGGCTGACCCATTGACCACCTCGTAGTCAAAATTGCCTCCCTGTGCGGAGGTTGTGATGGGTGGCTGGAGGAAGTCAAACATCGGAGTGATTTGAGCCGAGCATTGTTTTTCAATGCCCGAAGCGGTCATGTCAAAGTCGCCTTCTCCATCAAGCCCATCCCAAATCGCGTGGACTGTGCTGGTTTGGTTGCCCCCAATCTCGCGATTCGTGTCATAGATGTATGGAATGAGAGTCCCGCCCTTGAGCGTGTATGTCCCGTCTTTGAGGAACATCGCCAAAGCACAGCGGGTTCGGTATTTGGGGAAGTGGCTTGCACTTCCATCAAACGATAAGTCGGGGTTGTTGTGTGTCATTGTGTTGTGTGCCGTTCCGCTGGGCGCGGTTTTGTATGCTTGCTGTGCTGTGTTCTTCCCAAGCAAATGGTCGCCCGAATACCCCACCGTTTTGTAGCGAATCGTGGCCGAGTCTTCGCCTTCGGGGTCGGGGTCGTATCGGTCAATGTCAAGAACATCGTAGCCCCCACCGAAGTTCGCAAGGAGGTAGGTATAGTCAGCAACCTCGTTGCTCGCACCCGTGATTCGTTTGTCAAATTGGTTGTTGTCCAGCATCATCGGCATGAACACGGTTGCGCGATACGGAGAGGCTGTGGGGAACGCAACCGATGTGGGTTCGCGAGGGTCGCCTCCAGCGAGCGAAGGCAAAGCCGATGCTGATGAGTGGCCGTGTTGCCCTCCGCCTTCCAACCCATGTGGAAGCCATGCCTTTTTGTTTTCATCACCATCTCCGATGTGCCGATAGGTGTCAAGCATCTCGGTCAGTTCTTGAATCGTCATGAACACGGGGAAGGGCGCGGTCGTGGTCGTGTCGGAAGTCGCATCCCCGATTCCCTCATGCGAGCGTGTTTTTGTTCCACTTCCTGTCAAGTCGCCCGATGGTGCAATCAAGCGAATGACGGTTGAGCCACTTCCATCATCATGGTTGATGGTGCATTTGGCGTTGAGTGTTCCGCTTCCCGATATGACGATGGTTGGGTTGTTGCTGACATCTGTGCCGTCATCGTTGATTGCCTCCACCCGAATCCCTGCTTGGCTGGCTTCGTCATCGTAGCCACCCGTTTGGGCTGGGGTCTTGGCGGAGAAGTTTGTGCGATACAGCACAGGGTCAATGGAGAGCCCTCCAACGCCATCGTTCTTGATGAAGGCTGGAAACCACCGCTGGAGTTCAGCAAGGCCGTTCTTCATGCGTGAGAAGGTCTGTGTGATGCTTTGTTTGGTTGAAGCCATCAAATCACACCCCTTGCACCTTGCATTCCGAATCGGTTGAACACCTTCGGCATCGTTTCCACCATTATCTGCTCAACATCGCGCTTTGAAAGGTTGTTGCCTTCGCCAATGATGATGTCCCCGCTGAAAACGACTGTGGTTTCGGGCTTTGAGGCTTGCCCTCCCATTGATTCGCTCATCAATGCAGGGAGTCTGTCCAGCGGAATCACAGCCTCCGAACCAGCCTCACCGAAGACACCCAGCGTGGCTTCGTTCACGATTCCACCTTCTGCGAACATCGTGAGCCCAGCACCGATGATTCCACCCACGACAGCACCCGCCGCCGTTCCGACAACGGGGACAGCAGAACCGACCAACGCACCAGCCGCCGCCCCCTTCAAAGCACCCGACCCAGCCCGTTGCGCGCCCGTTCCTTCCTCGTCAATAATGCCCAAGAAATCAGCAATCGCTTCAACCAGCCTGTATATCGGCATCAATATGAGTGCAAGACCACCCGCCGCCTTTCCAAGCCCCTCAAAAATCATCTGTGGATTTAGGGTCGCGATTCCCTCAAATATCATCCCGATACCGCCCAGCAATTCATAGATGGGCTCAATGAAAACCATGAGGAATCGGAGAGCGTGAGCGAGAGCCACGAAGACATAAATCAAGTCATCCGACTGTTCCGCCATTTGAATCAGCACAGGCACGAAGGAATCAATCAATTGGGGCAAGACCTCAACCAATTTGTCAGCGATTTCTCCCATCGCCTCCACGAAGCCTTCATCGCCCAATTTTTCAGTCGCCAAGATGAGTGCTGGAACGAGTGTGTCCTTTATCATCGGGGCGAACTGTTCACCGACTGTTATCATCAACGCTGTGAAGGCTGACTGCAATTCAAACAGGGCGTTCTGCGTTGAGCCTGTCATGGTTTGAACGAACTCCGCAGTTCTGCCGTTTGCATCCTCGTTCTTGGCGACCAATTCCTCAAAGGCATCGGCCTGTCCCAAAATGGCGTTGATTGCGTTTCCACCACGCACACCGAAGACTTGGAGAATCTGCGATGTTGTCGCACCAGCATCGCGCAATTGCTGGAACAAATCGGTCAGCGATGTCAGTCCTTGAGTTTGGTCGGTGATGGTTTGGTTGAGCGAGTTCATCTCCGATTCTTGACTGCTTATTGACTCCGATAACTGCGTCTGCTCTCTTCGCTGGATGGACAGTTCCAAACTGCGTTCTTGCATGGTGATGTTCAAGTCATCATTCGCCATCTCCAAACGCTCAATCTGTTCAATCTCACGCTTGGTCAATTCACGACCCTGCTTGGATGCTCGCTGGCGGATTTTGGCTATCTCAAGGTTGTTCTTCTGCTGGTCAATGGACAGGTCGTTGAGTTCGCTGTTGAGTGCCTTGATTTCAAGGTTCACGCCCTCCGCTTGAAGCCGAGTTTCTTCCAACCCAGCCTCAACCCCTCGCAGACTGTTGCGAGCCGATTCACCCGCTGGAGTCAATCGGAAGACATTGAGGTTCAAGTCTTCAATGACCCTCCGAGCCTCCGTAGTCGGCTTGATGAGTTTGTTGATAGCCATACGCATACCTGTTCCAGCCATCGTTCCTTGAAGCCCTGCGTTGCCCAATGCACCCGCCGCGGCGGATGCTTCTTCCAATGAAATGCCCGCCGCGCGAGCCGTTGGTGCAAGGAACTTCATGGTCTGCCCAAGCGACTCAACCGTAGTGAACGAATTGCTCATTGTTTGCATCATCACATCGTTCACGCGACCCAATTCGCTGGTTTCCATTCCCATACCTTTAAGGGCTGAAATCGCAACGCCAGCGGCGGTCGGCATATCAACGCCAGCGGCGATTGCGAGGTTGTTCAATTGCTCAAGTGCCTTGTTGTCCACCAAGTCCTCTTCCTTCAAACCAGCCAACGCCAAAATCTGCGCCGCCTCGCCCACTTGAACGGCTGTGGAACGGGTTGTAGCACCCAAGTGCATCACTTCGTCAGCCACTCGTTGAATGTCCGAGATGGACTTCCCGCCCATGATAGCCGAAGTCCGAAGGAGTGAATCCTCAAACTCAATGAACGCCTTTGAAGCCTTGACTGCGAAGCCAGCAACGAGGGCTTGACCTGCAAGCACAGCACCGATTTGAACCGCCACGAAGGACTTGCGAGCCGTTTCACCGAATCGGCTGAAACGACCACCAGCAACCGTGAGCCCACTTCCGACCTCCGCCATTCCCTTCTTGAAGCCAGCCGTACGCGCTTCAACGATGGCCGTGATTTTAGCCACGCTATCCATCGCCACGCTCATCGCCTCCTGTTCTTCGCTTGCAGTCGCTTCTGTTGCTCATGCTCACGCTTAGTCCGTTCAAGGAATGCGTGGGTTAAGAATGTCGTGTCGCGGGGGTCAAGTTCCCTCCATTGTTGAGGGGTGAGCCCGAACTTAGCCAGCAATTCAAAATAGAACTGTCCTTCTGTGGAACGGGCGAACCTCACGCTTCCCCCAACGCACCACCACCGTTCTCGGATGGTGAGCCCACAGCCTCGCTGACACGCTGGGCGAGTTCAGCGATGAGGGTGAGAGGCAATTGACGGAACACGCCCCACTTGAGCGAATCATCGCACTTCTTGAGCATCTCAAAGGTCATGCGAAGGCCAAGCAGTTCGGTTCTGTCTTGGCCGATGAGAGTTCGGAGTTCGGGTTCGTTCTTGAGAACTTGATATTCGTGAGCCGACAGCGGTTTCGCCATGAGCGTCTTGAGTTCCTTCCCGTCTTCTCCCTTGAGCCCAAGACCAGCGGTATTGACCTCAATAGCAGAAGAGTGAGCATCCAATGTTGAATCCAGCCAAGACAAAGTGAATCACCTCAATCGCGAGCCCAAGTCAAGCCCTCAAAGGAAGCGTTAATCATCAACGCACCCTCGTTCCCTGCTTCAAGTCCTTCAATCGCAAGGTCGGTCAAGACACAGCCCGACACGGTGTATGTGTGCGTTCCAGCGTCATCAGCGTCAAACTCAATGTCAAGTTCGGTGTCGTTGTTGAACCAATCAAAGAGTTCGTCATCGCTGACACCCCACGCTTTCTTGAGCGAGCCCGACACAGTTCGCACACCGCGAGTGTGTGCCGTGTTGTAGTTCGTTCCGAGTGTGATGTATTTGCCCGTTGTCGCAGTCATTGAGAAGTCGCCCGAAACGAATCCGACAATGCTTCCCGACACGGTGATTTTTCCGCTGACACCTGTGAAAGAGTGAACCGCCATACCGATTGGTTGGTCAATGCGGTTCTTAACGGAATTGGTTCACGCTTGGTGCATGACGACCGTAGTGCCGTGTCGCTGGGCTACGCTGTATGCGACCTCCATAGCGTTGCATCGGCTTTGCTGGATTCCGATGATGTCGCCCCCGTATGCTCGCGTTGGCTCAACGATGAACCAATAGACCACGAATCGCTGGCCGTCTTCTCGGACTTTGACGAAGTGTTGCTTCTGCATGATGTGAGCCAACAGGTTGCCCCCTATAATACCTTCGGAATATCAATGGTTTTGAGATTGGGTTTGGACAGCGAGGCTGTTATCGGAGTCAATATCACGACTGCTTGACGAAGTTTGGGCGAAAAGTTCGCTTCTCACGCTCGTCAAGTTCACGCTGGAGAGTCCCCGAAACCGATAGCCAACATCTGTCCAAGAAGGTGGAATCGTGGAACAGGAAAGTCCCCGATTGCGACAGGACAGGCACGACATAGGGTTCGGTTCGTGTGCCGAATCCGATGGCCGAATCCGTGTTGTAGCCCCATCCAGCAAACGGATAAGGAAGCAAGGCAGGGGCGATTTCACCCATGCTCTCGCCCGATACGAGAGCGACTGTTCCCGATATGGTCGCACCATCACCAGCCCATTGACCCCAGCGTAGCGTGAGCCAAAAATAGTCTTCATCGTACGCGAGAGGGCGAGGACTCCACGATGGAATCGTTCTGCCCGACCGAGCGAGTGCCGACGCGCCCCAATTGCGACCCATGCTTCACGATGGGTCTGTGGGGTTTATTTCAGTTCGTCAATTGGTCAAGCCAAAAGTCGCTCACGAAGGAACAAAGGCCGAAGTCGGTTTCCTTGACTTCTTGAACAGTCATGTCTTGCTGGCCGACCCACTTGGCGACTTTCTTCTTGCATCCCATACAGCGACCTGTCATGGAATGAACGAGGTGGATTCGCCCAAGACCTGTTCCCCATTCGGTGTGTCCCTTCTTCGGTGTTCGGTTGTCCGACATGATATGAACCAGCCGATGCTGGTATATCAAACCTTTGTCGTATCAATGTCTTAATCGCTCAAATCACAGGGACTTGGCTTCTTCCGAATCGGAGAGTTTGTCCAAGACCTGCTGGCGAGTCAAGGTTCGGTGCAAATCCAATGCCCGTGTGTAGTGCTTGAGGCCACTTGGGTCAGCCTCACGCTTGAGGATAGCGAGGTATGCTTGCTTGACAAAATCCTCGCTGGAGAGGCTCTCGTCTTCCACATCGGGCATAGAGCCCTTCTGCGTGGCTTTCTTGGGCTTTGTTGGGGCTGGGGTGGGTTCTTCCACCACTTCCTCAACAACGGCTTCCACAGGGGCTTCTGCGGGTGATTCTGCGGGTGCTTCCAAACGAGCAACGAGGTCAGCCTTCGTTCCATCCGTGTCCAACCCTGCTTCTTCGCACAGGGCAATCAATTGCTTCTTGGTGAGTTCCATGAGGTCGCTCATGCAATTTCCACCACGCACTTGGTTTAATAAGGTGGGGGTTGGTCTTCAATTCGCCAGCGGGAATCACCTCTCATCACCACCTCCTTGTGTTTCGGCTCTCACATCGGTGATGACGGAGGGCAGGGGCTCGCTGGTGGGTCGGTATGCCCTTTCTACCCCCTGCTCTCCACCCTTTCATTCAATAACCGCGAACCGCTATTGCGGTTCAATGCCTTACAAAGACCCTGCGAAGCGGAAGGCGTATCAAAAGCGATACAACCCACAGCACTACGCAAGCAACAGGCAGATGTATCTTGAGAAGGCGAAGCGAAGGCGAGAGAGAATCAAGCGTCAATATGAGGAATACAAAAAGGAACTCGTCTGCACCGACTGTGGATTTGAAGGCCACAGGAATGTGTGGGCGATGGAGTTTGACCATATTGACCGCGATACGAAGGAACGAACCATCTCACGAATGCTCTCCGATGGAATCGCGTGGAAGCGAGTCCTCGCTGAAATCAAGAAGTGCGAACCCGTGTGTTCCAATTGTCATCGCGCCCGTGAACGCAAGCGGTTTGAGGAACAGGGCGATGACTACAACACCCGATTGCCCAACGAATCGGCTCGCAAGGACAACACTCGCAGACGCAAGGCGGAAGGTCGCCAACGCAAACGCATCCAGCGGAAGTTCGGTCGGCTCAATCCCGATGAGGAAGAGTGAATCAACCCTGCCTGTCCTTGCGGTCTTCATAGAGAAGCGTGATGGCCTTGATGGTGTTCTCATCCGAAACGGCTGTGATGCCGTTTGCTTCCTTGACTCGCTGAATCCCGTGTGCGAATCCCCTTGCCGAGTCAATGCGTTGGAAGTCTGTGGGTTGTCGCCCGTAGCCGACATAAGCCTCACGAAGTTCATCGGGCGTTTCAAAGGTCATGCAGTCCTTCAAGGCAACGAAGAAGACGAAGGCGTGAGAATCGCCCGTGAAGTCCATCCAAACCGTTCCTTGACGGCTTCGGGTCTTGCCGAACTTGATGCCTTCAATTGTCAAGTCTTCGGGCATCTCGTCAAGAGTCATTGAATCGCCCTTGACCTGTCCACCGACTTGTATGGATAGGTGGATAACTGCGTATTGCTGGATTTTTCCATCAACCATGCGGAACTGAAAGTCGTGCGTGGTGTAAAAGGGGAGGCTGGTGGGCTTGTCCACTTGCTTGTCCTCGTATGTGATGTTGGTGAATGGGTGCTTGACCCAGCGGAACGCATCTGCTTCGGCAACCTGTCGCCCGATGGTGTTGGATTCTTCTTGGACAAAGGAAACGGCCTTGCCGATAGCGACTTTCAGTTCGCGCTCGGTCATCGGGGTCGTGAACTCAACGATGTGAGTGTGTCGGGTCATGGTGAGTGCTACGCATAGGGGGTATATCAATGCTTCGCAATATCAACATGATGAGCAAGGAATCAGCACACGATGACGAAGCCGTTGCTTGCGTATTGGACTACACCAGCACCTTCGTGGCGGTCGGCTACAACCTTAGCCACATCGTAAGAACCAACAACGCACATGACTGCCTCGCCATAGATGCCGTCTTTGAACTTTGAAACGATGAACGACTGAACTCCGAACTTATCGGTGATGAACGAGCCATTGACTTCAATATCACACTCAAACTCAACCTGTTCCATGATGTCCGACCAAGCCATCTCCTTGACTTCTTGAATCGTCATTGAACGCTGTTCGTTTTCGGGGAACGCGATTGCATCCACCATCTCGTCAGCATTGAACCACTTGATAGGGCATTGGTCGGCCATGATGATTGGGAAGTGAAGGGGGTATATCAATGCTTCGCAATATCAACATGATGAGCAAGGGGTTTCGGAATCCACCCCACATCAGCGTGGTCGTTTGGTTTTGGGTGGCTACGGGGCTCTATGCGTTGGCTCACAGCGTTCCCAGCATCACTCTTCCCAGCGAACCTCAACGGACACATCAATGCGATAGCCGATGCAATTGTCATCGTTATTCCCACCGAAGTCGCAGTCGGGCTCGGAGATGGTCATGGGTTTGGAGAGTTCAGTCCTTCGGATGATGATGTAGTGATAGTCGTCAATCCCATCGGGCGCGTACGCCAGCGTTCCGTTGTTGAGAGCGAGTTTGAGTTTTTGGAACAGACTCCACACGCCTGTGCGGGTCGGTGCGAATAGGGTGATTTGGAGGAACTGCCGTGAGGTCATGGCGACCTGCGTTCCGAGCCCAAAGTGAGCCATCTCCGATTCGCCATAGATGTGCTGAATCGCGATTTGGAATGTCTTCTGCTTCTTGGCCTTGAGCCAACCCGAATTGACCGCTGGAGTCCAAGAGCCATCGGGTGAATCCATATTGGCTTCAATAAAATCCTTGAGCATCGTGTGAGGGTCTTTGTCGGGAACGCCCCTGTCGGTCTTCGCCACTCAATCACCCCGTTCTCCAAACCACACCATCCGTGATGTGCGTTCCGAACACAGCGACATCAAGACTGCGATGACGCTTGACGAGTTCCAGCATCTCCTTGACTTCCGAATCGGTGGACTTGAGCAAAGGAATCCACATCTCCTTGAGCCTGTCGGGACAGTTTTCGTCAGTCAATGCACTTCGGATTGCTGAACGACCAGCCATCATGACGGTCGCCATTTTGACTTCTGCGGGTATTGACCCCAATACGACTCCTGTGGTGTATGTGATTTTGACTCGTTGTTTCAGCGTTTCTGTGAACGGATAGTGGAACGACACGATTCCAGCATCACCGTCTTCCAAATACGCATGGTCAGTTCCTCTTGCTCGCCCAATGGTGAGTGCGGTGAGCGACCCTTCGCCATCAGCCTCTTCCACAGATGTCAAGGAAGCGACAGGTCTTTTGGATAAAGTCAAGTGTTGGAGGCCGTATGACACATCAAACCACTCAACCACACTCTCCGTTGAAGCAAATTGTCGGAGGGCATACGCATCCACGATGCGAGAGGCGTTGGTGATGAACCCTTCAATTGCCGTGTCATCTGCACCAAAGGAATCGCCCGATGCAATCCCGATGTAGTTTCGGACTTCTGCGACTGTGCAATAGTCTTCTGCCGTCATGAGATGAACATTCCCGAAGCGGTTTATCAGCCATTCCGAGAGGGTGTGTGAGGGTCAAGCCCTCAAAGCCTCACGGCACTTGCCTGTGTTCGCATCAGCGGTCAGCGTTCAGCCTCAAACGGTGTCAATTCCGTTCAAGAGGCAGATTGCGTCGCTGTATCGGATTCCGAAGGCGATGTCTTGGCGAGGAATCAACACGAATCGGTCGCGTTGAGGCTCGTCTTCAAAGCCCATGCTGAATCGGCGTTCCGCTTGCGTTGGGTTGCCGATGAGTGGGGAACGAATGTGGGTCAAGATGGCTTGGGTCTGCGTGGTCGTTGAACCGTCATACACACCAGCGTAGTTCAAGTTCGTTGGGATGACACCCGTTCCGAAGACACGGACACCGTAGATTCGGCCAATCTCACCCGACAGGATGGTTGCACCAGCACCGTATTTGTCCACCGTCTGCAATTCGGTGATGCCGAGCAATTGAACCTCAAGGTTGCGAGGAACGATGAGGGCAAGGTCATCACGGTTGTCAGCATACACTCCGAGAGTGGCGATGGCTTGACGAAGGTGGGACAGGGCGAAAGTTCCGCTGACGCTGACTGCGGTGGCGGAGGCCGACTTGCGAAGGCCATCCATCTCAAGCAGGTAGTCGTTGTTGGTTGCGTTCACGCCTGTTGGGTTGGTGGATGCGTTGTAAGCACCCATGATGTTGTCAGCGTATGACGAACCCGTTTCGGTGTCCCCGTTAATCATCAAGTTCGCTTCGTTGTATGCGAGGCGAGAGGCGATGTCATCACGGAGAACGGTGAGAAGACCTTCCACACCGTACGCGATGAGGTAGTTCCCGATTGGGACATTCGCAATCATCGTCTTCAAGGTGAGGGTGATTTCAGTCGTTGCTTGGCGGGACTCGGTTGCTTCCGTTCCCGACTCAACAGCCGAAAGGGTGTGAGCGTGGAAGTTCACGCTTCCCGACAGTTTTGGGACATTCACGGTGCGAGTGGACATCGGCATCGCTGGGAACAGACTTCGCATGAAGTTCTGCTCATACACGATTTGGATGATTTCATCGCTGGTTTCTGTTGGGAAGAAGGTTGAACCCGTTGATGAACCTGCACCACCGAGAGCATCCTTCACTCTTGCTACGACTTCGTTGAACTCAAAGTTATCCATTTTTCTTCACTTCCTTGTTTTGTCTTCCGAATCATCGGTGGACTGTGATTATGCACCCCTCTTGCTAATCAATTGCTGTTCCAGCCACACAGCAAGGCCGTTCATGCCTTTGCTGACATTTGGCTGTGGGTCATGGCGGGTGATGTCTTCCTTGACCACAGGTGAAAGGGATTTGGGGTCAGCGGTCTTCACGACTGCTGGGGAATCGCCAATGCGTTCTGCGATTCGCTTGCTGACTTCTGCCTCAATCTCGGCTTCCTTAGCCATCTCTTCTGCCTTTGCCTTGAACTCGGCAAGTTCAGCGTCTTTGGCTTCAAGTTCAGCCTTGAGGGATGCGACTTCATCGGAGAGGTCTTCAACGACCATTTTCTCTTCCAAGCCAGCGATTCGTGCGTCAATTCCAGCGAGGGTCTTGACGACTTCAATGAGAATGTCGTTGGTGGAAGGCTCGTCTGCCTCCTTGACCACGACTTCTTCCTCAAAGGATTCTTCTTCGGTTGCTTCTGCGACTTCTTCAACGACTTCCTCGCTGACAGCCTCTTCAAGCACAGGTTCTTCGGAGGCTTCTTCCTCCGTCTTGACAACGACTTCTTCTGCTTCCTTCTCGGATGCGATGATTTCTTCTTGGGTCATTTCGTTCCCTCGTTGCCCAGCAGGTTGAGCGAGAGGGGTATTAAGCGTATCGGGCTCAATACCCTTGCTCTCAAGGGCTTCAACATAGGCTTCCAAGAGTTCTAAACGGCCAACCAAGTCGCTGTCAAATGTTCCAACAGGTGAAATCTCTTCGGATTCCTCCACTTCCTCCGCTTCTTCCTCCAAGTCGGATTTTTCGGATTGACAGCCACAGCCATCGTGAGCCTTCACTTCCGTATCGGAGTCAATCACGGAGTTCTCCTGTGCTGGCGATTCCGCTGGGGCTTCTTCGCTGGCTGGCTTCTCAAACAGAATCGCGATTCGGTCGCCCATGTCTTCGTAGCCAATGATGTGCTTCTCCACGCTGAACAAAGCGTTGGGGCTGGCTGGAACATCAACAACGCTGGTTTCAAGCCACTCAATCTCGGTGAATCGCACATAACATGAGTCCTCATCCTTGCACTCCTTAACCGCCGCGCGGGCTATGAAACCGATTGAAAACGCTCGCAGAAGACCCTTCCGAATCTTCCTCACGATGTCCTTCTCGCCACCGTCAATGATGGCTCGCCCGAAGGGGACTTCTTCATCCATCCCATCCATTTTTTCCATGCTGACATCAACCATACGACCGATGACACCATTGGTCTTGGAGTGGTTATACAGGATGACGGGGTTCTGCCGATATTTGTCCCATGCGTTCATGATTGCACCCATATCAACGAGTTCTCCATGCCTGTCCAGCATGGCTTCGTTGCCGACATACACAGCACCACGAATCATGACATCATCATCAGCCATCTCGTATTCGCCCGTGTCCATTGGCTCGTCATGGGCTTGCTTCATGACCGTGAACGGAGTGTTCACACGAATCTCCACTTGATATTCCTTGACCTCGCCCGACTTGCTGGCGAAGTCCTCTTCGGACTCAATGTAGCGAGCGTTGAGAACCTTGTCCATGCCCCCCTCCTTGAGCGAAGGGGTTTATGACGAAAGCGGTTCACTCTTGGTTCAAGGTGCTGACGACCTTTCGGAGAAGTGAAACGACTTCTTCGGGGGTCATGCCTTCCATCACGGACATCATCGTGTCTGCGAGAGTGGTTGGTTCGGGCGTTTCAACAGCAATCTCCTGTTGGCGACGAATGCGGTGAAGACGGGCTTCTCCAGCGAGTCGGTTCATCACATCGGCGGGGGTTTCTCTAATCCATGCTTTGTTGGGCATGGTTGGTCGTAGTCGCATCCCCTATATCAATGGTTCGGTGAATATCAATGGTTTTGGTCAGAATCTCCGTTCTTCTCCCTGTCCCGAAGGCGTTTCTTCTCATCGGAGATGACTTTTCGCATGAACGACAGCCCACGACTGCCGACCATGAGCCACTTGATTTGAGCCACGACTCCAGCGAGTCGGAAGTCTTTGTAGTGCCGAGCAGACCAAGCCTCACGCAGACGCACAGCCTTCTCATCTGTTGGGGTCTTGACTTCGCCCATCTGTTCGTGAACCTTCTTCAATCGTTGAAATTGAGTGTTGCCGAGAATGTTGCCTCCACGCCTCCAAATCATCGGCCATTCAGTTCGCAGTTTTTCGGCTTCGGCCAGCGGGAATTGGTCGTATTGCGAGTTTCGCAGACTCACCTTTTTGTCATCACCGCGCTTCGGAAAATTGGTCTTCGGTGCTTTGGTTATTGAATCCAATACCGATTCTTCCACAGGAAGTTCGGGTTCGTCATCCACGCTCTTGGAGGATTGGGGATGACCTTTGGGCAACAGGTCGGTGTCGTGCTTGCCTCCACGAAAGCGACCATTCCTCAACGCGTACAGGAACGAGTTCACTCTTGCGTATGCCCATTGTTCCGCGCTGGACACGGTTGGTCGCACCGATTGAGGATTCGTTTGATACGCGCCCACACCGCGTTCAAACACGGCTACGAGGGTGCGTGTAGTGGTTTTCTTGGATGATGCGTTGTTCACCTTCTCGTTATGGTCTTCTGCCTTCTGCTTGAGCGTCTTTCGCACTCCAGCCGACACCGCTTTGGTTTCGGGCTCGGAGATGATGCGAAGCATGGCGACACGCACAGGGGCGTTCCTGTCGCTTCTGCTGAATGTGCCGTCTTCGTTGTTCACATAGATGCGAACATTCGCGACCGCGTTCTCGGTGCTGGCTTCAATGGTTTCTTGACCGCCCGATGCCGACACCACAGCAACGCGCCCCGATGTGATAACGGACAGCACTTGACCGACATAGCGACCCTTCTCGGTTGTCCACGATACGAATTGCCCCTTGTCCACGCTGTCAGCCATTGTCAATCATCTCCTGTGCTTCGGGGTATTGAATCATGTTCATCGCCTTCGGCATTCCGTGTGCAATCCAGCACTTGCGACAAAATCCATGTGGGAACACTTCGTCAGCAAAATAGCAACAGCCTCGCCAAATCCATCCATTCATTCACCCACCTTGATTGTTCCCATGATGTTGAAAACAGCCCCACCGAAGACTCGTTGGGCAGACTTGCCCATGCCCTTCGCGATGGCTTTTTTGTTTCGTTCCAACGCTGGTCGCAAGAACGGTTGGGGGCGCGTACGCATTGTCCCAAACTCAACATACGAAGCGTAGTCCACGCCTGTTCCAGCACCACCGAACTCAATCGCCCTGCGGTATTTGTTGATTCGCCTCACACGACCCGAAGCACGAAGCGCGCCCGTCAGCACAGGGGCTCGTTTAACCGCATCTGTGAGAATGAGATGTGCGAGCCTGTCAAGTTCTCGCGTGGTCTTGGAATCAACGATGGATGGTTTGGTTCGTTGCCTCCACCATGCACTTGCTTTGAGGAACGGGTTGTCATCGGGTTTCATTCCGAGCCCTCCACATCGGGAACGAGAATCGTATCGGAGTCAATAGGCTCTTTGTCGCCAGCATACGCAACGAATGTGCATCGGCAATTCGGGTGTGCTGGAACAACACTTCGCGATTCAGCGATTGGGTAAATGGCGTTCTCAAAGGGCGCGCACAAATCACGGTCGGTTCGTTCATCAACGACCACGATTCGCTCAACCTTTTGGAAGCCAGCCTTCCTCAAGCCCGATAGGTGAGCGTTCTCCACGACCCTTCGGGTTTCGGTTCGGGCGATGCGTTCATACCAATATGCTGGGTATCGCGACCCCGTTGGGTCAATCAAAGAACGCATCTCCGTCTTCGCCCATCGCCAAGACTGCCCTTGACCCACCATAGCCTCAAAGACACCGAGCAGGGCGTTCCTGTGAGCCCCCAGCGTGTTTCTTAAGGCAGGGAGTGTCCAGCGACCATTCCAATAAGCGATGGCCGAGAGGTCGTCTGCGTTGAGTGCAACATCAATCGCAGTTCCACCCAGCGTCAGTTCCAGCGACTCGCCAAACGAATCGGTCAAAACCGCTGTCGCCATCAAGTTTTGACGACCAATCGTGTCAGCGATTCGGGTGTCAATCTCAACGATGGCTGATTCAATTTGATTGAGGTCAATATCCGCCTTGCGTCTGTATGCTCGCACCGACTTCAAATCCACATTCGGCATCTGCACCGCTTCATCTCCGTCTGCGAACATTTTGTCAAGGGCATCCAAGACATCAACGGCGAACTGACTTTGAAGGTCGGTGAATTGAGCGAGAAGTTCCAGCGAGTTCGTGGTGATGAGAGCCTCGTATTCATCGTTCTGCTTCATTCTCCGATTCGCCATGAGCCCCGTTGTGTTGCTATTGAGTTCAATATCAACAGGAACGGTGCATGGAGGAATCCCGCCAAGTTTCGCACCTTCGTTGTCGGGTGCTTCGGGTGGGGGGAACAATTCAGCAAGAGATGGAGGTGTCAATGGAGATGAGTCATTGGAATCCGCCGTTTCCTCGCCACCGCCATTGACCTTGCCTTTGTTGATGGATAACTTGGGCGACAGGAACATCGGGTCGTCTGCGTCAGCCAAGTCAAGTCGCTCAAGACCCAAGAAGTTCCGAGCCTCGTTGATGGAGATGACACCTTCCTGTCGGAGATTGGAGATTGCCTGTGCTTGACGCGATTGCGTTTCGGCTATCTCATTGTCCCGCTTTGGTCGGATGGACACGAACTTGAAGACCCAATCGGTGATGTCCAATAGGGGAAGAATACGGTTGTTAATGAGCGATTCAATTCGGTTATGGAAGGATTCAATGACATCATACCACGCATCCAATTGCTGTTCGGGGTTGGACATCTTCCCCGTCTGCACCCAGCCCAATTTCATGGGTGGGATGCCGAAGACCGCACAGATTTCCTCGCGATAATAGTGAATCAAGTCCAATTGCGCGCCTTCCCTCGTTGAGTCCAACAGTTTGTGCATATTGAACCCCGTTCCTCCGTTCACAGCGACCAAACCGAAGGGCGACTTGCCTCCAGCCAATTGCTGTTCAAGGAGTGAGAGCATCGCTTTCATCTCGCCATTGGAGATGTCCCCGACATTGAGGATGGTCTTGGGAAGCGTTCCCGTATAGAGTTCGTTGAGATAATTTGACAGGTTGAGATGCCCAGCAATCACATTCAGCAGGGGAACGATGGGCGATGTGCCGTATGCTCGGCCATGCTTGAACTTGGACACATGGAGGATTTTGCTGGATGAGAACTCACGCTTCAAGCCGTCAATTTTCTGCACATACGCCATCGCTGGTGGGGCTGGGCGTTTGTTCGCTGGAAGCAGTTTCATCGTTTCGGTGGGAATGTTCCATATTGACACCAATTCGCCACCGTATGTCCACTTCGTTCCGTCATCGCTCATCTGTTTGTCTTCCGAGCCGTCAAGTTCCAAATAGGCATCACCGAACAATTGGAGGTCATAGATGAGGGATTCAAGCCACTCATCCCCGTTGTCATCGGGGTTGGGGGCTCGGAAGAACTCACGCACCCTCGCCAATTGACCAGCATCTCCTTCCTCCTTCCCATCGGGCAGAACAAACTCGTAGCCGTTGCCCAGCGTGTCATCAACGGTTCTGCGGAGAATCGCATTGACCACCTCGTTCTTGAGCGAGATTTCACGAATCAAGTCCATGTCGCCAATCGGTTCAAAGCCGTTCACGCTCTTGCCCGTCTTCGTGGAATTGCCGATTCGGGACATTGATGCGAGCGTCTTCCCATCCCAGCGGAACTCCGATTCGGGCTGGTTGAACATCTCGGTCATGCGGTTAGCGTCTTCGGGCGAACCTCGCCTTCGCCAAAATGGAAAACGGCTACGCCTCTCCGACATGAATGTTCGTTGGGCTGTGCCGTTTTTAACGATGTTGAGGCAACAGCCGACCGAAACCACCGTATTGCCCAAAGGCATTGGGGTGGGACTGCGAAACCAACCCCCATCCAACCTTTTCGGGATTGGCGGGCTATGAACCTCCTTCCTCTCCATCCAAGCGGTTAAGAACGACATGACTCGTTTTCCCACTACGCTCTTGAATTGACTTTGAGTGTATGTTTGGGCGGTTGGGAGGAAACACAACATCGGGCTGGGGCGAACCTTCCCAGCACTAATATCACCTTAGCCTTGCCTTACGAGCCTTTACCTTCGCAAGCAGGTTCACGGGGTATCTCTCCCCGCCCTTACACTTGGTCAGCCACAGCCACACTCTTGAGGGAGTCGGGTTTCCCCGACCGATTGAGCCGATGACACACGACAGGGAGGCAAGGGGATTCTTACCGTATGCCCAAGAAGTGTGGAGGGACTCACCGAAGCGAGTGTCGCATCAAAACATTGGGGTCGGGCAGGGCTAACATTCAACCTGTATCGTATGGGATGAGAGCGTTGTCCCTGTCTGCAAGGTGCGTTGCACCTGTCTGCTAAGGGGCGTTGCTCGCCATCCTGTGTTTCCAATTCACCCCCCGACTCGCATCGGGAGGTATCGCTTCGGTCGGGGTTGTTGCCCCAACAATCCATGACAGCAGGTGGGGGTATATCAATGCTTCGGTCTATCAAGATGATTTTCCCACCAATTTGGTGATTTTCGTGCTGGCGGGGTGTCCGAGATGGTGTATTCATCGGGCGTTTCGTTGAACGGGACTTCAAACATTCGTGGTTCGGGGTCAAGTGTTCCTTTGTGTAGTTCCCGTTTGCACTTGGGTCGTTTAGCGACTGTCCAGCGTTGATGTTTGCACACGGGACACTCAACGAACTTGCGAGGCATGAACCGTCAATGTGCGGTTGGGTTTCAAAGCGTTTCCATTCCTATCGGTGCGCCGATGGTGAATGATATTGAAATCAATAAGACCATGAGCATCTTCCGACCGAACTTGCTGGAGAACACACGAATGTTGTCCATCATTGGCTTGACTTCGGCCAAGTCTTCCTTGATTTCAGCGATGTCCCGCTTCATCATTTGGAGGTCAGCATCCACATGAGCCAAGTGGTTGTCCTTGAGCGTAGTGAGGTCGCGATGGATGGCTTGAACCCAAGCGAGCGTTGGGTCTTTCTCGGTCATGCTCATTCCTCCGATTCGGATGGGTCGTCTTCCAAAGCACAGTCTTGATGCTGTCCATCAATACGACCCGTCAGTTCGTGGCGAGCCTTCTCAATAGCGAGAACTTGAGCGTGTTCTTGGTCTTTGATAGCCAGCATACGCTTGTGTTCAGCCTGTGCGATTCCTTGCTCAATCGCCGCGCGGATTTGGTCGGGTTGCATTTGAATCTCGTTGCCTTGCTCGGTCTTCCACAGTTCCACGATGGAATTGAGAATCAGCATGGCTGGCGTGGCGATGATGGCGAGCAACAGACCGTATTCTTCAACACGGTCAAGCACAGCGTCATCACGAAGTCCGTTCCAAATGACCAAGCAAGCGAAAGCAACCCAGCACAGAACCACAGGGACACCGACTATCAACATCAAGCGGTCGTTGAACGAGTTCCCCCTGCGAGCAGGGGCAAGCGGGTCTGTCATGCGAGCCATGTGATGAATCACTCCGTCTTCTCGGATTCTTCCACGATGTCTTCAACGGCTTCCTTGACTTCTTCTGCTTTGTCAAGGAGGGCTTTGCCTTCCTCAAGCACTTCGTCAAGGGTGATTTTGCCGTCAGCCATGACACGCTTGTAGCGTTCAAACAGCCAAAGGGCTGTTGGGACTGCGACTGCCGTGAGAATGAGCAAGAGCGTGGAGGCTTCCATGCCTCAACCATCACAAAGGGGGTTTATCACAGAACCGCTTTTTCACTCAAAGAGCGAGGGTTTTCTCGGTGGAAGCGGGTCAGCAACATCGGGGTCGTCAATCGCCCTGCGTGGAGGTTGCCCAACGAAGTCTTCGTATCGCCCGATATGAACTCGGTGTACGCGTCGCCCATTCATGAGCATATTGCCTTCGGTGCAATTGCACACGAAGTCCCTGTTCCAGCACCCGACCGCCGAAGCGAATCGGGGGTATTTTTCGCAATCCTCGCATCGCTTGTGAAGCGTTGCGACCTTTTCCTGTTTTTCTTCCATGTTATCACCATGTCAGCGGGTCATACCCGCTTCACCATGTCCCAAATCATGTCAGCATATAAATATATTGATATGCAAAAATGGTGAGATAAACAAACATTGATAAACTTGAACTTCGTGGTGTATCAAACTCCGAAGGTTCGCATGGTCGGAAGCCCACCATCGTCATTCATCTCATGGGCAAGCCTCGCATACAGGAGAGCGTGGAGAGCGTGGTCATCGCCATCGCGACCGTATTTGGTCAATTGCTGTCCACGAATCTGCCGACCCGACCGCATATCTGCTTCGGCTGACGAATTGATTGCACAGAACTCATCCAGCACCCACTCCAGCCTTCTGTCCTTGAAAGGCAAGCGAATCTCACCGTTCTTGATTGCCTCAATCGTTTGCTCAAGGTATGTGGTTCTGTCCACGACAGCCATGAAAATGAGGTTGCGATTGGAGTCCCGTTTCTTATATTCAAACGGAGTCATCGGTCGGCTCGCATAATAGCACGACTTCACACGCTCTCCGAACTCACGCTGGAGTTCACGGACTTGCCTCGCACCGTAGCCGATGTCGCAGACCACTTGGACAGCGTTGTATCGGAGAATGATGTCCTTGATGATGGCGACTTCATCAAAGTCGTCTTCTCCACGCGATTCCACCTTCATGGCGTTGAGAATGTTGCCGTCTTTGTCCATGACCACGATGGTTGTCGCCAACCCCCAATCAATTCCGATGAACGATTCGCTGGGTGGAACGACTGAATCCACGATGTCCATATCGGGCTCAATAATCGTCAAGGCTTGGTCAAGAGTCAGCGGTTTGGCTGAACCCGAAAAGAACTCACCGAGAACCTCGTTCGCGAATCTGCGGGGCGTGTATGTGATTCGCTTTTGTTCAATGTCTTCGGTCGTGATGTCGGGGTGCATCAATTGGGTGATGTGATACCCGATGATGTTCGGGGCTTCTGCCTCTTTGTGAATCCACTTCTCACCATCCCACTCGGCTTGCGTGGAGGTGTTCCACAGCCTCCAAAACTCCGAGCCTTGCTCACGGGCTGTCCCGCTGACGATGACCCATTTGTAGTCCGATTGAGCGAGCATCTCCATCAGCATCGGAAGCACATCGGGGTCGCTGTCTTGATATTCGTCAATGCAACACAGGTCAGCCTCAATCCCCAGCAGACCGTGAGCATCTCCCCAATTGGAATAGGCATAGAAGTGGTTCAGCGACCTTGCACCGACATCAAAGGTTTGGTGGCTCACAGATGACTTGACTCGTTGCTTCAACAGGCATCCGTTGTTCACGCTGGACATCATCGCACCGTTGAATCGTTCCTCAACGAATCGGCTCACTTGGGGCTGGCGGGGCGCGGTATAGACTGCGTTGAAATACGGGATATTGAGCAACGCGTACAGCAGAATGTTGCAGATGGTTTCGGTCTTCTCAACCTTCCGAGAACACTTCAACACGATGACCTTCGTGGCGGAGTTCTTGCTGGTGGCGGAGAAGTGGCGATACACTTCCTCAAGGTATGGGCGAGCATCCAAGCGGAACGCCTTCCCGTCAATCGTGCGAAAATACGAACTCCAGCGGTCGGGGAACAGGGCAATCTCCCTCGCCTGTTGCTGTGAGAGCCGTTGGAAGTCTTCCACCACGCACCACGCTGGTGTGCTGTGGTTTTTGAAGAATTGCCCACCAATCTCAAGACATTGGAATATCAATATGTTTATAGGATGTCAGCGCGTCTGCGTTGGACTTCCGACCCATCGGATGACATGGCGTTGGTCGCGAACTGAATCGCGAGTGCCGTCTTCCCAAATCACAGGTCGCTGATACACTTGCTTGCCTCTCTTCCAATTCGTGTGATTCTTGAAATAGAGGCTTATCGGGGCTGATAACCTGTTGAGAGCGTTGCGACCACGACCGTAGTTTCGCCCTTGCTGGTGTTCAGCCATGATGACATAGAGTTCCTTGACTGCGAGGCGGAACGAATCCCACTCCACGATTTGAACGCCCTGTTCCTCGTATGTTTGCAGAACACCAGCAACGGCTCGTTCCATGCTGTCCCAATCCAACCTTCTGTATGCACCCTTCGGCATCAAAACCACTCCTGTTGCTGTTTAAACCACGCTGGTGGCGAGGAATGAGTCCAAGAGGGTCTATGACCGTTCTTGAAGCGTTTGTCGTTGTAAAACGCCCTGTATGCTTCCACAGGGTCATCCGTCTTGAACTCGTCATCCATAGCGAGTGCAAATGGGGTCATGGCGGTTTGGGGAAGGTATTTGAGGCACTCGGCATAATTCCACTCTTGGAACGATTTCAAACAGGCGTATTTGGTGTCCATCCTCTCGTCTTTCATGATACAGATGGTGAGAGCGTGATTCACCAGCCAAAGCCAATTGACAACGCTCTCGCTCGCCCATTTGACGACAGGGTGGTGTTGGTGCGTCTTTTTGTATGGAGTCCCAGCCTTCGTGCGTGGAAGCAGTTCTTCGGGGCATCCGTTGAGGATGAGGGCTGTGGACAGGACTTGCATCCCTTCCAACCCCATTTTGTTGATGTGTTCATCGCACAGCGAGAGTGCAGACCGAATCGGACAGGGAGTGCCGTCATCATCGTATTCCAGCGGGTACGCGTTCATCCCATCAACCCCTTGCGTGTCAGCACGATGGGGGATGGAATCGGGGAGTCGTCAGCCATCGCCATGAGCATCATGGCGTGTTGTAGCATCACACGCTCGCAGATGGACTGCTTCGTGCTGTCTTCGTTGATGATGACCATTGGAATCATTGGACTTCCTCCACCACGCTGAATTGGTCTGCGAACTTGAGTGCATCGCGTCGGCTGGTGAAGGTTGCGATAACCTCACCACTCTCGGAGTCCTTGACGAGATATTCGCCAGCATCGGTGAGTTCCAGCACGACTTCTTGAACACGGTCAGCGATATTGGCTTCAATAGCGTCAGCGGTTTCCTTGCCCCAAGCCAAGCCGAACTTCTTTGCACAGATAGCACCGTAGCCATGTGCGGTTGAGCGATGGTCGGTCAAGTCCCTTGCACAGAAGCAACAGTTCCCTTCCTTCTTGCCGATTTCAGCAAGGGTTTGGACAGGGTTGAGTTTGAAGTCTTCCCATGCCTTCTCGGAGAAGTCCACTCGGTTGTTGCGTGGGCTCAACACTCCGCTGGTGCGGTCAAGCGTAGCGAGCAAGGTGTTGCCGTGTCGGGACACGACAGCGATGTTGTTGAACTTGCCTGTCCTTCGGTCTTGAGAGCCCTTGAAGACGACACCGTTGAGGCGAATGCGAGCCACCTTGAGTCCGTTCTCGTTGGCGGAGTTCATCATCTCAACGACAGCATCCCAGCCCGTGTTGTCGGGTTGGAGTGGAGGGACAGCGACAGCGACAGGGGCAGGGCGAGAGGACACCTTGACCGCCTGTGCATAGAGGTCGTTGAAGAACGGCATCTGCTTGGGCGAGAGGCTTCCTTTGCTCTCCATTTGGTTGCACAGGCTGACCGCGAAGGAACGCTTGGGCAGGTATTCACGAATCGTGTCCACCATCGCTTGATGTTCGGCTGATGCGACTTGCTTGAACTCGCCTGTGCCTCCACAGGTAAAGCAATTGTAGCGGGACTTGCCCTTCCACTTGCCGTTCACGCAGTCGGGTGCTTTGCAGGGTTTCGGTGTTGTTGTCATTTCTTTCACTTCCTTTGTTTTCGTCTTTGGTTGGAATCAATACATCTTGCCCATGTTGAAGCGGTATGCGTATTGGGTGCAGGTGTCCCAAACGGCCTTCATGTCCACAGGGGCGGAACGGCTGTAAGAAGAGATGGTGGTCG
>Ga0255743_10000080_pt1 | contig 81572 bp, 71 predicted proteins | sample 101ome_19_FD_179950 | JGI IMG/M metagenome (GOLD analysis project Ga0255743, IMG submission 179950) | Coastal salt marsh microbial communities from the Groves Creek Marsh, Skidaway Island, Georgia - 101405AT metaG (version 2) | ecosystem: Environmental > Aquatic > Marine > Intertidal zone >... | reverse complement strand
CATATGGTAGAAACGGCTGAGCGGCCTGATGTTTGAGAACAGACGGAAAACGCGCCATTTACCATGGTATTTTTGCAGCCCAAGAACGACTGAATTGGCAAGCCTCGGCTTGGACTTGCCTTGGCCTTGGTCGAAAATGACTGGACAATTCCAAATCTTGTCAACGAGAATTTTGGCAATCCCTGCCAAACCACAAGAATTCCCCCATGGTTGCAAGGGTCTGCAAAGGGTTGAGTTCAAGTCTACAAAAATCTCTGAATCAGGGAGTTGGTTGAATGAGTGAACCTCGCTTTTCCGACAAGGTGGAACGCACACAGAAAGCCGGTTTGGCAAACCCTGACAAGGATGTTTCACTCTACATTCGTTCCCCAGGTTCTTCTGACCGGGAGAAATTTGGGCGAATTGTTGGTCGAAAACTCATCCTTCCAGACGAATCGAACTGCGCCGGATATGTGTTCACTCATGATGAGTGGATGGATGCTGTGAAGATTGGCAATCATTACCATCTGCGCATTGAAGAGACCGACTTCCATAATGTCATCACAACGATTGCTCGGTCAATCAAGAAGACCAGGAGGGTCGCCAAGCGTTTCTCAGAGTTCATTCGAGCTGGATTCAAGATTAAGCGAAAGCGAACCAGGGAGCAACAAGAACTAGCGGAACTTCGCAAGGAGTTGGTTGAGATGAAGAAGATAAACAACCGGCAAAAGAGACAAATTTCACAATTGGAAGGAGCAAGACTAGACGTAGCTACTGTGGGTTATGGAAACAGAGCGAACCCGCCGACTGATATCAATGCCATTTCCTTTCTCCGGAAGATCTTCGACTCTGTAGCAGTGTATCTCGAGACGAACGATGAGGGCGTTGAGTACCTGATGATTGATCTCCTAGAAGGCAACTTCAGCAGCCACGGTCGCCCTGCTGCATGGACCAAATCTCAGAACGATGCGAAGGAAGCCATGGATTGGGGGAACGTTCGAGTACGCCTGCTAAGTATGCATGAAATCGGGACAGATTCTATGAGTCCATTCTATGAACAGAAATGGGAAATTCTCTTTGATATGAAGTTCAATGAAGGAGTATGAAGCTAGATGAATCATTCTGTTTGTCTACCTTCAAGCAAAGATTTGGTCAATGGATGCAGTGTAATCCTCGAAGATGAGATTCCATTTGAGATGGTCATAACGATCTGCGATTGAATGTTCTGCATCCCCCCGAATGTATCGAATTACTCGCTCTGTGCAGTTATTCTCTCTCAGTGTAGTTGTGAGGTAGTGTCGATAGACATGCGGCGTGAACTTCCTGTCAACTTGGCGAGCATTGGCTTCAGGATCGTGAAGGCCCGCAGCAAGCCCGTCCCTCGTGATGATGCTCCCGAGCTTGTTCCGGCCTATGCGCTCTCCAAGGATGCCTATGAATAACGCTGATTCTGTTGAGGCGTTCTTGTAGAACCGTCTGTCATGAAGCCATTCAGCAAGAAACCTGCAACATTCATCGTCAAGGGGTAGTTTTCGACCTGTCCGCTTCGCAGTTGGTTTGGCCATCACGAACTTCTCTACGAGATCAAGGTCCTCAACATCCAGGGCGCGGAGTTCCTTCTTTCGGAGTCCAGTCTTCGCAAACAGCATGTGGATAGCTTTGTCCCTTGAGTTGGGTGCGAGACTGATCACTTGCCTCACTTGTTCTGTTGTCGGACAAAACCGTGGTATCTCCACGCCTCGGCTGCGTTTGTAGGGAGTCAGATACCGCTTGCGAAAGGAAGGAACCGGATTGACTTCGATTTCATCGTTGAAGACGAGGTATTCCATTAGTGCAGAGAGTGCGGAAAACACACCACTTAACCGGCCCGGAGAAAGTTCGTGGCCAGAAGTATTCACCTTCACCGACCCCAAGAGTTGTGTGAGATTTCGTTTTGTTAGTTCATGGAAGGTCAAACCTAGATTTGTCAGTGATGTGCCGCACTTGTTGAGGTCACTTCGATACGATGCGATCGTTGATTCTGCCTTACCCTGCAATCTCATATCTTGCAAGGCAGCTGTGATTGTGCTGCTATTCTCTGGCGAAATCACGAATCCACCACCGTACTTCGAATCTCTCCGTTTTCGATGGTGATGATGCCTTGTGCGAGGAGAATCTTCTCGATCGCCTTCATCTCCTCAATCAAATTTGGCACATTGATGGAATCTACGAGATGGTTCAAGAGATCCTTACGGGTCGTGGTTTGATGTTCGGAAAACCACGAATACATCATACTGAACAAATCGCTGGAGTATGTTTTGGGTTCCCCGTAGATTCTCCCACGGATGTCTTTGATTTCTCGGGCATTTGCTTCACTTAATCTACGAAGATACAGGTTCTCTGCTTCCAGCCGTTGTCGTTCTTCCTCAATGGCTTCCAATCGTTCCTTGAGTTCCAGAACACGAGGTGAATCCATAGATCCTTCTCGGAAGTGGTCTCGCACGAGTTCAGCAGCCCACTTGGCGAAACTCGTACCGTGTTGGTCTTTGACCAAGGCCATGTATTCCTGCTTCTCTTCAGGAGAATTGAAGCGAATGTTCACCTGAGATTTTGGGTCTGCCGAGGGCATGTTTTTTGCAACGAAGTCAACGGTTCATAATACATACCATGGTATTTGGTGCTCGTACCGGGATTTGAACCCGGGTCAAAGGAATGAGAGTCCTTTATGATGGGCCACTACACCATACGAGCGTGGTAGTTTTGCCTACATAGTCCTCTATTTAGAAATGGCGTCCTTGATGAATGACGTATCGTTCACTTTTCGTTTTCTCACTAAGGAGGGAAACGGGACACTGTTCTACGGTTTTACTTTCACTTTTCGTTCACCTCTCAATTTTCTGTTGATATACGGCCGCCTGAGAATCTCGCTCCATGAACAACAACGTTCCGACAAACTTTGCTGATCTGACAGCAACGCTAACCAGTACTGAGGAGCCCCTCTGGTACCACCGAACAACAACAGTGTACGCTTCCGGAAACGGAAAACTACCGGGTCGAAGCAAAGACATGACATGGACGCCATGGCACCAGCCAGGACAAACAACAGTTCCAACCGTCACTACGAGCATTCGTAACCTCATCAAGCGAGCTGCCCTTCGAGGTGAGGCCTGATGTCGAGAACCAAGCGCTTGCGAGATGCCATTGACGAGTATCTTGAATCCGTTGAGGAAGCCAACACCAATGATATTCTCGATCACGTTAACCAGCGTTTCCGCTGGGGTGCAACCATGAATCAACTTGGCAATGTACTTGCACGTGACCGTCGTTTCATCAAGGTAGGTTTTGATGAAAACACCGACATCGGTGGCTTCCGAATGCGTGTCTGTGTCTGGGCTCGTGCAACTGCCTGAAAGAAAAGGAACAAGTGTTAACGACCCTTGGCTGAACCATGGCCAACAAACTTGTTGCATCGATTCAGTTGATGCGTATCAAGAATCTAGGTTTGGCCTTGATAGCGACTCCACTCGGCGCCGCGTTTGCACTGCTTGATTTTGAAGAACTGCTCGATTATCCAGAGGTTGCGTTAGCAACGCTGTCCGTTCTTTTTTTCATGGCTGCAGGTAATGCTCTGAATGACCTTAGCGATGTTGAAATCGATAGAGTTGCGCATCCGGATCGACCACTCGCCAACCAAACCATCACCATACCTGAGGCAAAGATGTTGATTGGTTTTCTCTCGATGATGAGCCTTGCATCACTCATGGCTTGTGCATACTTGATGGATGACGGACAAGAATACACTGTTGGAATATATGCTCTGGCAGTGCTTCTCATGCTCACGTACGATCATGGACCAAGGACGAAACAAAAAGGATTGATTGGCAACATTTCCATCTCATTCCTTGTGGCGGCTGTCGTTCTCTATGGCGCCTCCTCTATAGAGGGATTGAGGGTGGCTCTTTGTTGGTATGTTGCAGGAGTTGTGTTCTTTGTCAACTTGGCTCGTGAGATCATCAAAGACTGCCAAGATATGGAAGCGGATTCAGGTTCGAGAGAAACATTACCAATGAAGATTGGAAAGGAAAACTGTCGAATGATTGCTTATGTTCTCACACTTGTTGGGATTGTCTTCCTCTACATACCGTATTGGCAAGGACCATTCACCTTTGGGCAATTGGTTTTGCAATCCCCCGCAATCTTCATCCTCATGAGTTTAAATGGACCAATGTGGAAAGGTGAAGATTACGTTGCAGCAACTCGGCTTCGAATTGCTATGCTCCTTGGCCTGCTTAGCTTTATTGTAACAATTCTTGTCTAGACAAGACCCATGAATTCACCCATTGCATCCCAAGCCTCAGGTGCGATGAAATAGCATAAGAGGGACATTTGTGCCCACATACGATTTTCTGCTTGATCGAAGACAATTGAATGCTCATGATCCATAACCCAATCTGTTACTTCATCACCACGATGAGCCGGTAGGCAATGCATGAAACGCCATTCATCATCCATACCCGAAACCATTTCTTCATTCACTTGATATCCAGCAAACGACTTCATTTTGTCTTCAAGATGCTCTTCACCCATAGAGATGAAAACATCGGTATAGACGACATGGGCATCTTTGACGGCTTCTTTTGGGTCAATCGTTCGTGTTAATTCTGTGCCATGCTCATTGGCGTATGACATAGAGCGTTCGACGACGTCTTCTGCTGGCTCGTAACCTTCAGGTACAGCATATCGGAAATCGATTCCAAGCATCGTACACGCAAGCATCAAATCGTGAAGTACGTTGTTTCCGTCACCAACCCAACTCACAACCAAGTTCTCTCGATCAGTAAAATGTTCCATGACGGTCATCAAATCTGCAGCGGCTTGACAAGGATGATGTTTTGCAGATAAAGCATTCAAGACTGGAACAGTAGCATGTTTTGCAAGTTCTGTTACGTCCTCATGACCAAAACATCGGTACGTCATTCCACCGAGGAAACGTGAAAGAACCTGTGAAGTATCTCCAACAGTCTCAGACTTCCCAAGTTGAATATCGTTCTTCAACAACGTTAGTGCATTACCTCCAAGTCTGTGAATACCAACTTCGAAAGAAACGCGTGTACGTGTTGATGGCTTTTCGTAAATCGATCCAATCGTCATTGTATACAAAGGCATGAAATTTAGAGCAACTTCGTCTCCTTGTTTCCACAATCGCTTGAATTCGATTGCCCAATTGAGAATTTGCTGAAAGTCTTCTTTGACGTCATCAATGGCGAGCAGATGGTTGACCATGAACAACGGTCATCGAGACAGATTACAATGTTTTTCAAACAAAATCGTCAACATCTTTCTCATGTTCGATGTCGCTAGCAAATCCGTCTCTCGCATCATTCATACCACCAAACATAGCCTGTGCAAAGGTAAGGATGTCTGCAAGACCTTCCTCTAATTCGCTTGAGAGAGGAGTCAAGCCTGGACTTTGAGCGAATTGTTGCATCAATCGCAATTGATTGATGGCGAATTCGGTTCGTTGACCACCTGCCTCATCATACAGTGCCATTTCAAGAATTTCCAATCGCTCCGACCATTCAAGAATCTTGTCGAGTTCATCAGGATCGAGGAGGTCACTCTTCGAAAGGAAATTTTTCGTTGGAAGTCCAAGTCGAAACTCCACAATTGACGAAAGAAGCATTTGAGAAACAAACCCTGACGGGGAACGCGAAAGCATTGGGTCAAACAAGTAAATGATTGCTGACTGTTCTCGACCAAGAACCTCAATCAGGTGGTTGCTGGCCTCACGGAATGCAAACAATTCAACTTGGCCTGGCGTATCGACAATCATCATTTCTCCTGACAGAGCATGGAGTTGCTCTGCTACATCACCAGCCTGTGAGGCAAGAAGATCAGCAGCAAGAATCTGAGCTCCGTTCGGACCAAGATCATACTCAGTCATGACCTCTGTTAATGAAATTAAATCACGAACGTCAAATTCAGCATCATAATGCACACGTTCTGCACCGGGGTCAAGATTGACTGCGATAACATCTGTCTCAAGGAAACGAGACCATCGCTGAAACGAGGTTACGAGAGAGGATTTTCCAGCACCTGCTGTTCCAACCACAAACAACACTGGTGGGGTGCCACTATCTTGTCCGACCATGTCGATTCCTCATGCCCAACATACATGAAGTAAGCGCCAAAAGCGTCTTCTGCAGCAAAACTAACCAACAGAACGGTTATGTGCTAGACATCAATGGCAAGGATGCACATTGCCGCACGGAGGAGAGAAAATGACTGACGATGAAACAAACAAACCTGATGCACCACCCGGTATGCCACCTATGCCACCTATGCCACCTATGCCACCTATGCCACCAATGAACGATGCACCACCGGCTCCTCCTGGCATGCCACCAATGCCACCAATGCCTGAAGCACCTCCGGCTCCTCTTGGCATGCCACCAATGCCACCAATGCCTGAAGCACCTCCTGCTCCTCCTGGCATGCCACCAATGCCACCAATGCCTGAAGCACCACCGGCTCCACCTGAAATGCCGCCAATGCCTGAAGCACCACCGGCTCCACCTGAAATGCCGCCAATGCCTGAAGCACCACCGGCTCCTCCTGAAATGCCACCAATGCCTGAAGCACCCCCAGCTCCACCTGAAATGCCACCAATGCCTGAAGCACCACCGGCTCCTCCTGAAATGCCACCAATGCCAGAAGCACCACCGGCTCCTCCTGAAATGCCGCCAATGCCTGAGGCGCCTCCAGCTCCTCCAGAAATGCCGCCAATGCCTGAGGCGCCTCCAGCTCCTCCAGAAATGCCGCCAATGCCTGAAGCACCACCGGCTCCTCCTGAAATGCCGCCAATGCCTGAGGCACCACCAGGCCTTGATCTGCTAACACCCGTCGAGCCAGCACCTGCTGAAGAAGCACCAGCAGCACCACCTGGTCTGGATCTGCTTGCACCTCTTCCTACTCCGGCTACTGAAGAAGCACCTGCTCCTGCTTTGGGAATGGATCTTCTCACACCGCTTGCCCCAGTTGAAGAAGCACCAGTGGAAAATGCTCCAAGCGCAGATCCACTCCTCGCCCCACTTCCAGCCGTTGAACCCGCTATTGACCCATTGATGGGAGCAGATGAGAATGCTGTTCAAGTTGGGGAAATCGCAGGTGCAACCATCCGTTCAAGTGTTGAAGTAGACGAAGTTCCTGGAGACAAACTCGAAGGAACCCTCCATGAGGTTGAAACAGCAACTTTAGCAAGTGATGGTACTGTCATCAAGCAGAAAATCCAAGGTACGCTTACTGTCAACAATCCATCCGCTGAAGATCGAATTTACGACATTGACGTTTTGCTCGACAACGCAGACTCAACCGACATCGGTGGGGACCAAATCTCAGTCGATGAGCTTGAAGCAGGTAAGAACTACGTCAAGGAGTATTCCGTATCCGATGCACAAATGTTGGTTTTGCGAGAATCCCTTGACACGAACCCGGCTCGTGACAACGAACGTTCACTCAGCATCGCATTGTCTGAAGAGGCTGGAATTGTTGCCCTAACGATCGAAGTTGAGAACGTCTCAGGCGTTCAACTCAACAACGTTCTTGTAACACGAAACATCCCTGATTGCCTAACGTTCAACCACAGTGCTGCTTCGACCATTGAAGCAGGAACTCTGACCTGGGCTGTTGGTTCATTGAATCCTGGTGAAAAGCAAACATTGGCAATTGAAGGAGAAATCCTTGTTACGTCTACAAGCACCATCAAGGCCGGAACTGCAGAGGCAACCTACGAAGCAGATTCGACACTATCCAACCTTTCGTTCCGTGACTTGGATGCATTTTGCCGTGGATTCACGTACATGCGTGTTCGAGAAGATGAGCGCCCAGACAATTGGATTTGTCAGACCATTTTTGAGAACCGTTCGTCCTTTGCAGTCGATCTCGTCAAACTTCAAGTACGAATGAAGGGAAGCGATGACCTTCTATTCGATGTAAGTGATGTCAAGGAAGATGTTCATCCACAAGGAAAGTGGGAAAGTGAAGAGCGTACTGTCATGGCGACCGCTGAACCAGATTTCACATACGACCTTTCATACACCGTTTTGCCCCGAGCCACTCGCAAGACTGAAGGGACGTTGAAGCTTGAGGAAAACACCTTCACTGTCGTGGATGCTGAAATCTCCAAGACTTACTCGAATGACACGCTCCGCTCGTTCAGACAACAAAGAGTTGAAGCGAATATGGTCATTAAGAACACAGGTTCCGCAACAATCAATTTGATGCGAATTACGGATGATATTCCTGGTCTTTTCGAAGCACCTGACATGGATTCGATGACCATTAGCGTCAATGGCAAGGAATTGGCCGAAGACCAGTGGAAGGGTGAACTCTCAGCAGGAATTACACTCGAAAAGGAACACAGATCACCAGACGGCGACGGTCACACGATGACGCTTACCGTTGGCACAAAGGGTCCGATCGGCCTAAAGCCAGGAAAGACCATGGAGGTTTCATACAAACTGAACGCTCCAGATCCATCACCTGCCAACGAGCGTGTTGATGCTCCTGCACGATTCCAATTCAGTTCTGAACAATTTGGTCCAGTTTGTGTTCGTGATGCTCCCGAAGCTCCAAGCGTTCGCGTAAGTCACCTCCGACGAAACTTCTCCGCTGGAAAGCAAGCCATTCCAATGGGTGGAAAAGGTCGATACGAAGTTCTCATCTTGTTCGAGAACAACGGCGATACCGCTCTCCAAGATGTCTTCATCCGAGATGTGATTCCATCGAACTTTGAAATCAAAGACTGGCACATTCGTGGCGCTGGAGGCGACAAGCGAAGCGATGTTGAGATGACGACAAACGAGACCGAAGATGGTGTTGAAATCACATGGAAGGTTCCTGTTGTTGCAAAAGGCGAGCGTTTGGATGTCTCCTTTGAGATTAAGGGCGAAGGCGAAATCGACGCAGAGGCGCTCAACCGATTCCACGGTGCTCACTTCGGTGATGAACTTGAAACCGAAGATGATACTGCTGAGGAAACCGTTGAAGAAGTTCCCGAGGAAGTTGCTGAAGCTTCTGAAGAGACGAGCGAGGATGATGGAGCAGAGGAAGCCGAAGAAGCAGAAGCACCAGCGATTAAATTCCGTGAGGACATCATGCTTCGAGTCATGGAAGAGTACGGCATTACAGACCGTGATGCCTTCCTTGCTCACTCAATGAACTTCGATCTTGATGAGAATGGTTACCTCAAGAAAGCCGAATTTGTTGCGGCTGCTGAGGCATTCAACGCTGATGCTGAAGATTCAGGAGAAGAAAGCGACGCAGAGGATGCTCCTTCAGAAGAAGAGGCTGCAGAAGAAGAAGTAGCCGTCGAAGCAGCAGAGGAACCTGCACCTGAAGAGCAACCCGATGAGGCTGCTGAAGCAAAGGATTGTCCAATCTGTGGCACTTCAAATGCACATGATGCAGGCGCATGCATCGCTTGCAACTACACATTTGAGTGATTCAAAACGGTAGTTTCCACTGTGGCCATTCCTCGTGGTCTGAAGAACTACTCACAATGATAATTACGTTACGTTTTGTGTCTTCAAGCAGTGTATTGAGAGGAGTTTGCGTGGATGGTGGAATCACACCATCGCGCAAATCGACCGCTAACCAAGCCGTTGGATATTGCGTCAACCAAGCGTTCAATTCAGCTTCGATGCCAATAGGCGGGACGCCTTGTCGTACGCTTGCTAGGAAGCCCCAATTCGAGATTGTTCTTCGCTCATCATCCGTCCACAAGAAGATGCGTTCGCTGAAACCAATTCGTTCAAGTTGGTTGAGCGCTTCGTCCTCTGTACAACATACTGGGCGACCAGGCATAGGCATCGGCACAGGATATTCCCATGTTTTCGCTACGTCAAGGGGTTCCTTTCGGCGCATGGTTGACAGGAAAACATCCTATCGTTTGAATCCAACGGAAGACTAACCTTCATGACCCTTATGCTGCACAGATGAACTATGGCGAATCGTGCGGCTCCTCCTCCACCACCTCCAAACGGTTCGATGATGACCATGTTGCTGGTCATGATCTTGATGACCTTCCTGATCATCAACCCAAACATTCGCAATGCATTAGGCAACATGGCTGATCCCATCCTTGCTCCGGTTCTACCAGAGACTGAATTCTTCATCTTGACCGTCTTGATTCTCGGAACCTTCTCAATGACATTGAACACAGTATTGAGAAATTTCTTTGCCGACCCAATTGAACAGGCACATATCGGTCATCGACAATCGCAAGTTCGAAAGATGATGAACGATGGAAGAATGAGTCGCGACCCTATTCTCATGGAAAAGGCCAACACGTTGCGGGAGCAAATGATGCCTGAACAACTCAAAGTTCAGATGAGTGCGATGCGCCCGATGATGTTCACGATGATTTTCATCATCGGTATTTTCGCATGGCTTACAACCGCAGTCGAATCCTTCCGTGTCGACTACGTATCCCTTCCATGGGCGCCACGATGGCACCTTCTTGACGACAAATTCCTCTTTTTCCCCGCATGGATTTGTGCCTACATCTGTATGAGTGCTCCGCTGGGACGAATTGTGGATCGACACATCAAACTGATTCGATATCGGAATCACCCGGTTGTTCTTGCCAATGAAAAGTTGAGCGAGCCATTGCTTCACCTTGTTGTGAGTGATGATGGAGCAAAATCGAGGCAAGCGACACAACGGAGGAACCGTTCTCGGAAGAATGGCCCAAAGAAACAGGCCAAGTCTTCTGAGAAACAAACCCCGTCAAAGTCTGAAAAGAAGGCGGAAACGACCTCTGAAGTTTGTCCAGAGTGCATGAGCGATGACGTTCGCCGTAAAGGTCCTCGAAACATACGTTGCAACGTATGTTACCACGAATGGGTGTAACAATGGTTCGGATAACCATCTCTGGTCATCCAGGGAGCGGCACGAGCACTCTCGTTCAATTGCTCTCTGAAACGAAAGCATGGTCGAGCCTCAATGGAGGAGAGTTGTTCCGTCAAGAAGCAAAACGGAGAAACATGACACTCGCCGAATTTGGACAATTGTGCAAAGAAGATCTTGAGGTAGATCGTGCATTGGACGCCCTATTGAAGGATGAAATGCTTCGCAGTGATGAAGACGCTCCTTCCATCATCGAGAGTCGATTATCAGGTTGGTGGGCTTACCAACTTGGGCTTGATGTACCCCGCATCTGGCTTGACGTGGATGAGGAAGAACGTGCGCACCGTGTTCAGGCACGTGAAGGTGGAGAGATTGATTCCATCATTGAACAAAGCAGGATTCGAGCCGATGTTGATGCGCAACGTTTCCTTGAATTGTATCAATTGCTTCCCGAACAGGAGGAGCCATACACGCACCGAATCGACGCTAGCAGCCTAAACCCTCAAGAAGTGCTGGCTCGGGTTCTTGATATTGTGGAGGAATTGGAATGAGTGGAATCATAGTTCTCGATGCGGAAGTTGAAACAGATGATGCGATTGGTACATACCCAGATCAACGAACCATTGAGCAACGTTTGGAATCTGGGTTCTTTCTTCTTGACAAGGGTGCCGGACCAACATCCCACCAAGTTGCTGCGTGGGTTCGAGACATGCTCGAATTACCAAGACTTGGTCATGGAGGAACACTCGATCCATTTGCAACAGGTGTTCTTCCCTTAATGGCTGGAAAAGCCATGCGTCTCACGAAGCAAATTCTTGAGCACAACAAGACCTACATCGCCGTCTTTCAATTCAAGAATGAGGTAGAACAAGAGGCACTTGATGCGGTCATGAATCAATTGACTGGACGCATTTACAACGTACCACCAGAAATTTCTGCCGTTCGTGTCCAAGTTCGTACACGAAAGATTCATGATTTTTCACTGCTCGATCAATCCTCAAAACACATCGTTGCTCGTATTCGCTGTGAAGCAGGAACCTACATTCGAACCATGGCGAGAGACATGGGCTTGTTGCTTGACCAACCCGTTGAATTGAGGGAATTACGACGAGAAGATTCTGGACGTTTTTCGCTTGAGGATTGTGTCGAATTGCATGAAATCGCAGATGCGATTTGGCTTTGGAAGGAATGCAATGAGGGAGAGGCACTCTTGCGAATGCTTCATCCGACCGAAAAGTTGCTTGCTGGATTACCTCGAATCGTAGTCAAAGATAGTGCAGTCGCTGCACTCGCACATGGAGCCCCGTTGCTTCGACCTGGACTTGTATCCATTCCAGACGACTTAAGTTCCGGACAAAACGTACTCGTTACCAGTATCAAAGGCGAAGCAGTTTGCTTCGTCCAAGTGAACACTGACAGCGAAAGCATCACCAAAATGGAAAAGGGTGAAATCGCTCGCCCATCAGCTGTACTGATGAACGATGATGTCTATCCTCGTCGTTGGTGATCATGCCTCAAAGTACTCTTCGTAGATGAACTCCTCTGTTTCAATTCGTATTTTCAATTCTGACATGTCCCCACATCCGTCCCATCAGCAATGCTGAACGACCCCCACAGTCTTGGAACATGGTTCGCAAAAATTCTCACCGTTATGAATGTTCACGTTCTTTTGGACATTATCCGACAACACGACTCTGTTTCCAGAGTGAAGTCATCAGCCAAAGAATACCGGGTCATCGGATTCCATCCACTGTGGATGTTTGACCATACAATTCCTGAATGTTTCACTCTCAAGCATCATCTCAAGCCAGCGATGGAGATGTGGAAGTGGGAGTTCATCGAACCATTGTCGATTGGTATTTGCAAATTGCCTGACGAACGGTGAAAGCGCATAGTCGGCAATTGTGCATTGATCTCCACAGAGATATTGATGCCCAGACAGACGGGTGTTGTATTCGTTTAAGAAAGCAACAACATGGTTTCGATGCTCTTCGGGAGCGAGAGGATTTTCGTATCGATTGTTGTACTTATATCGATCAAGGTGATACTTGAAATCAGCATCATTTCCATCGACAAGTTGCATCCAATCGCCGACAAGGAGGGATTCATCAAGTGCCCACAACATGATATCCAGACTTTCCTCAAGCACGGTTCCATCTTCAAGCAACAAAACTGGAACCGTTCCTTTTGGAGAGATTTCAAGCATATGTTCTGGACGGTCTCTCAGAACAACCTCGCGTAGTTCAACTTGAATTTCGGCAACGAGTAGTGCCATTCGTGCACGCATCGCATAAGGGCAACGTCGGAAGCTGTAGAGGATTGGATGGGCCATACAATCACTCATATTTTCGAATCTTTGCAGGTGCGAGGAATGTGAAACCGGCAACAATCAAGACCAAAGCAATGAAACTGCCAACGTAGATCGTTGTCGTTGAAAGACCTGCATCAACATCCTGATCTTCTGTGGACGCCGGCTGAACAAGCGTCAAGGACGCTTCCCTGTCGTTATTGGATTCGTTTCGCTCATCAATCACTTCACCACCGTCGACAACCGCATCGACAACCATGTATTCTCCATCGATTGGCGTTTGGAAGGAGCATTCACTAACTGCAATCTCACCAGGCCCCAATGTTGGAATTGAGGAGATATCAGCCGTTTGACCGTTCACCGTACAACGTATAGTAATCATCTCTGCACTTGCATATCCATAATTGCCAACGTAAATTCGTGCCTTCAAAAATTGTCCATTTTCAGCAGTTTCCCGCTCAGCAAAAACACCATTTGCATCATCTCCAATGACGAGGTCTGTAATTTCAAGGTCGGGCAATGAAACAACCTCAAGGTCGAGCACACGTTCTGTACAGGAGGTTGCATCACACAACGTCAACAAGACCGATGTGTAACCAGGTGTAGGGGCTGTCAACGTGATGGTTTCAGCATCCAGATCGACCTCAACCCATGAACGATTTGCACTGATGCTGATCGCTGTTGTCGATGTATCCACATCAGACCAAGCAAATGGAATCGTCGTCTGAAGTGCATGTTCGACCTGAACTAATGCAGGGAATTCATTCAGAACAGGTGCATCATCCACTGCAGCAACGAAGATGTTGAACAACTCCGTATGTGTATTACCAGCAGCATCCATGACCGTCATGGTAATTTGCGAACTGCCCGATTGCTCGGAAAGAAGTGAGATTCGAACCTCTCCCTGATCCAATGAAACATCGACCAATGCTGGTTCAGAGTTAGCAAAGCTTACTCCAAGGTCTTCCGGAAGTCCTCGATCGTCGGTACATCGTGTAAGAAGCGGAACGAACAAACCCCCTCCATCTTCAGTGAGATATTGATCACCGACCAGCTGGCATATTGGATCTTCATCATACAAAATATCGTATCCACCGCTGATTTCTATAGAATTAATTTCAAGTGCGGTTGTACTCGCACTTCCATCAGAATCCCAAGTAAACCACGTTTTGATGGAAACAGCAACGTTCGTATGTTCATTGATGAATGTATGACCAATAGGAATTTGGTGAGAAAATTGTCCTATCTCGACTGGAAGATTCGCTACAGTGATGTCGTTCACTGTAATCGTCCAACGAGAAAGTGTCGCATTGATTCCTGAAGCATCACCATAGATTCGACCGTGAATCAATAGCATTGGATCGTTGATGTCGACATGTACTGAAACGATGCATGCAATGTCCGTTGATATTCGGATTTTGATGTATTCCGCATTTGAAAGATCATCTTCAGCGTACATTGTAAATCCACTAAAGGCAAGACCATCAGAGGATGTTGCATACTGAACACTTACATTCGCCTCCGTTCCTGTTTCATTGACAACATAGTGGATTCTGCCAAAGGATTGCTCAGCAGGGACTGGAATCGCTTCACTTGTCCAGGTACCAATGGTTTCACCATCTGTCGAAACCAAACCACACACGGACAATGCCATACCAGTGTACTCACCTTGACTCAAATCAACATCAAGAACAGGCAAAGCATGTCCGTTCGCTGTCGAGGTTGCTTGAGCAACTTCACCGCCATACCAAGGCGTCTCCATCGTGACATCGATACCAATGGCATCCAATTCCAGTCGAGCATCATCGGTTTGTCCTACCGAAACATAGTCCATGGTGAATTTTGCATTCGAGAGCATAGCCCATGTCCATGAATCAATGTTCGAGATATCGAAACTGTAGTGTGTACCGTTGATGTAATCAATGGATGAACCTGTGTTCGACCATGTTCGTAGAATTTCGGAACCATTCGACCAATCCATGGAGAGTCGTACCGAGTCGATGTTCAGTGCATCTGTAATCTTGAATGCAAGAACAACACTCACGCCTGTAATGACATATTGCGTGGACGATGTCACATCAAAATCTTGTACACTCATCACAGGCCCCGTTGACCACATGTACAAACCATCTGGAGCACCTACGACGTTATCTGATTCCGATGGACTTGTCAGACCCCAATACGACAACGTATCGGTATTTTGTGGACGTTCATGAACCATCGTGATTCGTTGATCAGCAACCATTGATTCTGTATACGTAGCGGGTTGGGACGTAAATGAGGTGGTTGCACCAACAGTCCACTGACCAGAATCCGTCAAGTCTCCTTGTGGAAACAAATCGTACGTCGTCGTCTCATGAACCGAACGTGCTGAAGTGGTTGAAATCAGCGGGGAAGTGAGTGCAAGACTGAGAACAAGAAACAATACAACCGCATTCCACTTTCGTCGCATGACCACAGGATTGGGTGGTAGCATTTCAAACAACGGGTTTCTTGATACGACGACGATTTGTTGAAATACCACGCCCATGACGGACAACTCCCCATGGCTGTGGTGGTGTAGGGGTTAGCACGGCAGATTGTGGTTCTGCCAGCCCGGGTTCAATTCCCGGCCACGGCCCCACTCATTCCAATTCGTTTGAATCGATGGTATGTCCCATTCGTTCCACTTTGGTTTGCAAGTACTGCAGGTTATCTTGACCCACGCCTGCGACCAAAGGAACAGTCTTTGCCACAACAATTCCATATTGTTCGAGTTGGTGGACCTTATCTGGATTGTTGGTCAATAGGGCGACTTCTTTGATCCCGAGATCGTTCAACATCGTGGCGGCAATTTGGTAGTCACGGCCATCGGCTGGGTGACCTAAGAGTAGGTTGGCATCCAATGTGTCAGCACCTTGATCCTGCAAATGATACGCTTGGATTTTCGCATGTAATCCGATACCACGACCTTCTTGGCGAAGGTAAAGCAAGCATCCCCAACCGTTGTCGTCAATGGCTTTCATCGCAGCATCAAGTTGTGGTCCACAATCGCAACGAAGCGAGGAAAAAGCATCTCCCGTCAAACATTCTGAGTGAACTCGCATCAGCACTGGATCTGGGCCAACCATCGACCCAAGCATCAACGCAACGTGGTCGAGACCTGTTTCTTCTTCATGGTATACGTGAATGTCGAACTGCCCCCATTTCGTTGGAAGTTTCGCTATGCTGGGCACTTCATCAGTCATTTCCTTTCACCTCAATGAGAAACGTATACTCGCCTTCGTTTGATTCTACGGAAAGCAGTTCATGAGGTGTTCGGCCAAGCATCAATGGGATATCGTGAAGCGTTTCAGGATCGCTTGCAAGAACCTGCAACACTGAGCCAATCTCCATCGATGAGAGGGCTTGCTTTGCTTCAGCTACGGGAACCGGACAAAAAAAGCCGAGAACATCCAAAAGATGGGTCGCATCTTTGCTCTCGACCATGCTATGTTGTCCAACCCCTGCTTTTTGAACACATCCACAGTTTTGGTTCAATTGACGCAACACGTTGAAGAGGAGCGCATGCAAGCATCATCCAATGGGTGAATCTGCTTCCTCAAGTGCAAGCGATGACATGAGTTGGGGTGAAGTAGCCCAACTTGGTCTTCGTTATGGAAAGATTCCGTTCGCACTTCTTGCAGTTGAAGCACTGTATTGGTTCATCACCCAACCCTCCGATACACTCGCTTTGATACAGGTCACAGAGGCATACATCTGGAACGAAGTGACACAATTGATGTTTGGAGAAGGGGCCTCAACATTAAGCACTCACAACGGTTGGATGACTCGAATTGACTTCCACCATGAATCGTTTCCTGGTGCCCTGAATTCTGTTGGACTCTACGTCTCCGATGAGTGTGCTGGCGTCCATGAGATGATCTTCATCTCGACGTTGGTGTTGATGACCGATGGTGTTACACAGCGAGAGAAATTCAAAGCTGTCGCAGTCATGTGTGGCATTGTCTATGTGCTCAACATTGTCCGCCTTGTTGCCTTTTATCCAATTGCAGTCGAGGGATGTCTTGCCAATCCAAATCAACCAGAATGCTTGAACGGCATGTGGAATTTCCATACGTTCGTCTATCAATGGGGATTCCTGATTGTCTTGTTGCTGATGTGGCTTGCTTGGTTCAAATATATTGGAGGGGCAAGCCGAACGATGAAAGCATCTCAAGAAGAAAAGGAGCAGTGGCGTATCGTTATTCGTAAGCGATGGGAACAGAAGCATTTCGCCCTCATCGGTGTTATGGTTGGGTTCTTTGGCATCGCATGGTTCTGGATCAATGGAAATTCAACCGCTATGGATGCAAAAAGTGTCATCGACTTTTGTGCGTTTAGTGATTTAACAACGCCGAGCTGTTACGAGGCTCAAAACACATGGGATAATGCCATCCAAGGTGCCTGGTCGTTTGCGGTACTTGGTCTCGTTCTTGGCGCAGTTGGATTCTATGACATTGAGCGAAAAGATTCGGAAGGAAATTGGCCAACATATGCATCTGAAGAAAAAGAGGTTACCAGCCTTGAACCCAAATCCAAAAAAGAAAAACCTAAGGGCTCATGGAGAAATCGTTCATCAACAAGTGAAGAAGAATGATCAAAGAACTTCTGCGTCAACTTTCTGAGAGCCAAATGGATGCATGTTGATCGCCTTCATGGCCAATCCTAACTTGCTGCTGTGGATTGATACAACTGTGGATTCCCCTTCAAATCGTACATCACCAATAGCGAGGGAATCGCAACGAAGATGCTCTTCAAACCATGAGGCGATTTGCAAAGGAGAGCCAAGTTGAGCAGCGTTTGCAGATAATCGAATGTTTACGAAACCATAGACATCAGCATTCTCACCAAAGTCGTCTTGCTTCTTAACCGGATCTCGTTCAATGCCTTCTGGTAGTTCAGGTGCATCCGTTTCATGAATGTCAAGATTGTAGGTTGCAATGATTTTACTCATCTGTGGAGCATCATCTTTCGACACTAAACTCCAAGCCTCACCATGACGACCAATACGTCCGGTTCGACCAATTCGATGAATAAAAGAATCGATGTCGGAAGGAACATCGTAGTTGACGACCAATGTGATTCCGTCGATATCAATCCCACGAGCCGCAACGTCGGTAGCAACGATGGTGGTTACGTTGCCTTCACGGAAGTTGTCGAGAATGCGGTCACGCTGATTCTGCTTCAAATCACCGTGCAACCCAGCAACATCAAAGCGGTGCTTTTGCAAGCGTTGAACAGCAAGATCGACCATACGCTTGGTATTGCAGAAGATAATGCATTGATCGCCTTCGCCCATACGAGCCAACAATCGACCGAGAGCCCACAATTTGTTGGCACGACCAATCGATATCTTATACAAATCAATTGGAGGAACATCAAGTTCCTCTTCATTGGTCATGACAAACTCAGGATTGTTGGTGAATTCATTTGCAGCATCAAGAATTTCTTGGGGGAAGGTCGCAGAAAAGAGCAGGGTTTGTTCTCGAGCGGTTGTTCGCTCAAGAATCCAAAGAATGTCAGGAAGGAATCCCATATCCAGCATTCGATCCGCTTCATCAAGACAGAACACTTGGAGACTTGCGAGATCAAGATGTCCACGCTCAGACATGTCCATGACGCGCCCAGGTGTTCCGACGATGATGTCAACACCTGCATCAAGTCCTTTGGCCTGCTTCTCAAGATCGGTTCCACCGTAAACGGTCATGATTGAAAGCCCAGATTCACCCTGTAGAATGTTCATCTCTTCAGCAACTTGCTGAGCGAGTTCACGTGTAGGTGCAAGAACCAAGCCTTGTAGATTGCCAGTTGGTTGACAGCGTTCAAGAATAGGAATGCCAAATGCAGCAGTTTTTCCTGAACCAGTTCGTGCTTGACCGATGACGTCTCGACCTGAGCGAGCCAAGGGTATTGTATCTCGTTGAACTTCAGTCAAGCATTCCCACTCAAGTAAGGAAATCCCCTGCATGATGGAATCCGGTAGTTGGAGGGAATCGAATCGGGTTTTCGTGAACATGTTTGCTCCTTCCGTCTCTTTGCTTCAGGCCACCGAGACGGAGGTGGCCCCCACGAACATCAGAAGTTTTCTCGATCCTTAATTTCAGCCTGAAGTTGACCCATCCAATACTTCTTGGCGTTATCACGGTTGAGCGGACGACGCATTTGTCGTACGTGCTCAAGAATGTATTGTCGGAATTTCAAAGCCTTGGTTCGGTTTACACCCTTTGGCGTAATTCCTTCCCATAGTCGGTCGAACTGGAGTTCTTTGTCGTCCATCATGTGATGACCTCGATGTCCAAGCGACCGAGCACCCCCTCATAACCATGTCGTTACGAGTCTAGGATGTCTTCTTCAGGAGGAGCGTCCAAAAGGGGAGGTTCAGGAGGAGCATTTCCTAAGCCAACCGCTTTCCCTTGAGCATGAGCAACTTCTCGTTCCAAGGCAGGAACAGGAAGGGCGGGAGAGAGGAAAGCGTTCTTCTGATCTTCCGTACCCTCAATCGATGCATCAAAGGTCATCTCTGTCAACATCTTCTTCAGTTCGGAATCCGTTTCATTCTGGAGAAGTTCGGTTGCGACCAGACGGAGTTTGTCCTCAACGAGGAGCATCGGGAGCATCTCTATGCAGGAACGTCGAACGACAACATTCGGGTGACGTGCACCGTTCATGATGAGGTTTCGAGCACGTGAATCGTCTGTGTCCATCGAACGAATGGCTCGCAATGCATTGTTCCGAACCTTCTCATCAGCGTCGAGAATGGCTCGTTCTGTCAACATGATCGCGATACGAGGTTCTTTCTTCGAAAGCGAGGAAAGTGTTTGAGATGCATTCCTTCGTACTTCAGCATCAGCATCGTTGAGTGCCCAAGAAATAAGATCCCAACCCATCGCACCAGCTCGTTGTACAACATTTCTGAGAAGTTTTGAGGCTTTTCTCCTCAGTCGGACATCGTCGACAAGAAGAAGTTCATCAATGTGGTCACATACAACCTCAGGCCATGTTTCCGTTAGCGCCTTCAGACCACGCCATGCGGGTTCACTTCGTGCATGAATGCTCGAGCGCAATTCTTGGGCGAGGGAGCTGTCAACACCAGAAGGAAAAGTTGGAGCCGAGAGCTCGAGGCAGGTACTTGCCGCTTTTCGAACGCGAACATCATCATCATCGAGCAGAACAGAGAGCCAATCAAACAACTCATCGGAGCGTTGTTCCGCAACCGTTGGAAGAACCTCCAATGCTGCCACTCGAATCTTCGAATCATCCGATTCCAGTGCCTGCAAGAGGCTGGCATGCGCACGGTCTGCCCAGACGCCTTTGAGTCGTCCGAGCCCTTGAACACCATCAACTCGAGAAAGTGTATGTCGTCCACCGTTCCAGTTGACAACCGATTGTTCTTTTTGGCCAGTTGAAAGGTCGAGAATCTCTTGACGTGTGCATTCCATCCATGGACCAATGCGTTCTTTCTTGTTGGTTTTTCGAGTCTGTCGACGACCTGTTGCAATGGGCAAACCCGTTCGTGGGTCTCGTGCAATATACTCTCGAACCATCCTACCAATCAAGGGTGGCATCCTTCCAGTGATTATGAACCTTCACTTGAAACGTTCTGGACAGGCTTTGGCAAGCCTCAAGAACGGGATGAAGCAACGCAGTTGTATGTCCTATCGTCGAACCCTGCTCGGTTTGCTCTTGACCGGCATCATGATTTCTGGAACAATCAATCCGGCGCTCCTTATTCTGGACGATAAAAATGACAATATTGAGCGAGCCAATGGGGAAGAAACTGGCTTTTCAGGACAAAATTTCTTGCTCAACAAAGTCAAGAAAAATACAACGACGAGTGAGATGGAATTGCAACGACCTGAAATCACCTGGGCGCAAACAACAGGTGGTGGTCTAATGATCACAAGGGCTCATGGTTGCATGGCCCATGATACAACCAATGACTTGGTTTACCTCATGGGAGGTCGTACCGACCCAGACCCGCAACAAACCAATGACGAATCATCGACGAATCTCATCGAGATATGGAATCAGTCGACAGAAACATGGTCACTGGCTCAGTTCAGTATGCCTGATGCCCAACAATATCACGAATGTGTGCAAATCAACGACAAGATTTACTCGATTGGAGACTGGTACCCGAATGTTTCACCTGCTCGTAAATCATCTGGGCAGGTACAAATTTACGATTTGGCTGCCGAAGAATGGATGAATAATACAACCAGTATGCCTCCATCAAAAGAGGTTGGCAATTTTGGAATGGCTTCGATTGGAACCAAAATCTACATCGCAGGTGGAGTTCAGAACTCGAGTGCCAACGACGCAACCGACCGTTTGCTCGAATACGACACAGTCACAGGAATCTGGACGGAACTTGCCAACATGACAGAGAAGCGTTTTGCTTTCCCATTGGTTGAATACCACGGCCTTCTTTACGCCTTTGGCGGATTGCAAGGAGCGTACACCTGGGTCAATCAACCTGTCACCAACACGAGCGAAGTGTATGACCCAGCAACTAATACATGGACAAGACTACCAAACATGTCCTTCCATCGATTTGGGATGGCGGCCTCTGTTCACAACGACGAGATCGTCCTCATAGGTGGGCACAGTCAAACTGCAGCGGTAAAAGACACATGGGGGTATGTTCCATCATCCAACGAATGGAGGAAACAAGACGATCTTTTGATTGGAATCTTTGATCTTGCCGCTCTTGATGCAGATGGAGTCACCGTCTTTGCAGGGGGTGACCTTTCTTCGCAACCGTATGGAACAGGATGGGGCGTTCAGTATCTTGATGAGACAGGTATCGCACCGAAAATTGACAATCATACAGGGTGGATTTCATCTCCGATCAACAACCTTGCCACCACAGAACATGGTTCTGCTTCACTGATGTGGATGGAACTCAGTGGTTCGACACCAACCTCAACATCGATGGGATTCCAATACAGAGTTTCCAACTCAGAAAGCGGTGTTGCATCCGAGACATGGAAGCCAATTGATACATTGAATCCATCAAATCTCGCACTTCTTGGCATCGGAAATCACTCACTCTCCGGCATTGCTGCAAGCGACAAGGGGTTGATGGAATATAGAATCCAGTTGTACACAGAGGAAGTGCAGAATTGGGAAATTCCAAATTTGAACTCAATTCGGTGGGGAGCTGAAGAGGCGTCGTTTTCACTCAGCAACCCAGATGCAATCCAACCAAACGCTCCACAAATCACGTTTTCAAGCCACCATGCTGCAATGGAAGGACAACTTGCTCAACCGGCTGTCTTTGAATTTGCAATGATCAAAGCAACCCCTGAAGGGTTCATTCACCCGAATGCCGTCTGGACAACCATTCGCGTCTCTCCGGATGGAAGTACTCCAGTTGTGAGTGATACGGACAATCTCTTGGACAGTTCCAGCGTTTCCATAGGCGCACCAATCAATGGTGTTCGAGATGTTGATTGGGCACTTTCGTTCAATGACATGGATACGGACAAGGTTCTCATTCGCACCTCGACCGAAGGTGTTGCAACATCAACCTATACCCATGGAACGCCGGTTGATATCGATCGTTCGATAACGGTCTTCATTGATGACATCACCTCGAATTTCTCGACACAAGGCGGTAACGAAGTCTCCCCTGGGGAGGTTCTACGAGGTGGATCTTCGTTGGCAGTTTCCGTTGATCACGCCTATTCAAGCAGTGGCCTGCGTCCACTTTCAAACAACATCAAAGCTCGAATTCATATTGACGTGGAACTTCGTTCCCAAGGTGTCAATACTGGACAACCTTGGTACAATACCTCTACGGCCTTTGTTAGCCTCAGTGCCAACCAAGCGACTGTTTTCATCGCATCACTACCATCGAATGTATCTGGGCAAACAACTGTCCGCCTCGAGGCACAAACAACAGATTCTCTCGAATTGCAAGTTGACCCTGCTGCATCCTCTACAAGTTTCCTCCTCGATTCGTTTGCTCCAATCATTGTGACCACATCACCTCTCGTTGATTCTTATCTGAATACAGATGGAAATCGAACCGTGACCTTGAATGTTTACGATGCAGTTGGTTTCGAACAAGATGCAATACAATCCTACGTCTGGCTCGAAGGAGTACACGATGCAAACGGAAACGGAATCTCTGAAGTGAATGAACGGATTCTGATTGAGCATGAAGCCATCAACATCGGAACGTCTTGGCAATTTTCACTTCAACTGAATGAAACAGGAAATGCTGAGGGTGAGGCTGTTCAGGTTTACTTAGAAGGAACCGATCGAGACGGTCGAGAAATTCTCACCGATGGACAAGAACAAGGCCACTTGTACTGGACAAGCCGCCTACCAACAAAATCAACAATCGTTTCTGTTGATGAACGATACCCCACTGAAAATGGTGTTGCTCAGCGCTTGGAACCAACAAAAGTCAGTGGCTGGGATGTCGTTGTTCGTGACGATAATGGTCTTGGCGACATCAATACTGTACGCATCACACTCGGTGGTGACGACGACCTCGGGCTTCTGTACCGCAGTAACGAAGGGTGTTCATCCTTGGATGGACGGTTGGCAATAACAGAGAATTGTCTCGGCACCGTCGTTGGTGATGAACTCCACATAGCGTTTGATTTCGAGGTCATGTGGCAAATGAAATCCTCTGGCATCAACATCGGCGTCTTACAGGTACGATCATACGACGAGGACGGATTCACATTCCATGATGACGTCAATGCATGGACGTTCGAGCGAGATCTTACCGTTACAATCGATTCAATGGAAGACATATCTGGTGATGTTGAACAATCGACTGCAGGCCCTCTGCTTACAAATGCTGCTCTAAAAGTCAACGACTTGATTCAAGTCACTGGCACCGTTGAACACACCACAAGTGGTGAAGCATACTCTGGGACTGTTGCTTTACGTTGGGATGGACAATTCCAAGCTACGGATTGGATTGGAGGCCAGACCGTAATCGTCGAAGATGGAGTCTTTGTGACAACCTTCAGCGTTCCAGAATCCAGTGGAAAAATCTTCAACGCAGAGATTGAGATTTGGGATCCAATTGAGAATGAGCGATTCCTCGTCAACGAATTCCCTGACCTCATCATCGATGGAGATGCACCAATTTTACTCACTTCAACATTCAATCAAGTCTCGCGATTTGACCTCCAGCAAGTCGATATCGGCGCCAACATCGAAGAACCGCAATCATGGACGAATGGTCTTGCAATGACTTGTCAGGTTACATCCACAACCATTGAATGGGAGCCAATCACTCTGGTTCGAGAACCAATGGATGTCTTTGATGGGCGAACATTGTTCTCGTTCCGATTCAATTTCTCTGAATCAGGTCAGCCCTCACTTCTTGGTTCACAAGCAAGTTTGAATTGTTGGGCATCTGGAATTGATGATGCTGGATGGAACCTCATTGCACAAGGAACCAACTCACAAGAAACACCTTGGACATCGATTTCACTCACATCGGCGGGACCAGATCTTCAGATTTCAAAAGTGACTTTTGATGAGGACCTTGTTGCCAATTCTCAGGTTACAGCAACCATTCAGATTTTCAATTCGGGTGAGCGAATTGAGGATTCGTTCAACGTTAGTGTTTACATGAACAAAGGGGAGGCAGATACGCTCATCGCTCAGAAAACCTTTGCTGGACTCGATACCTCGGAAGCAGGGAACATGCGCATTCTTGTCGATGTTCCAGAGGGAAGTTGGCTGCTCAATGTTGTCATCGATTCGAATGAAGTCATTGCTGAATTGGATGAGATGAACAACAACTGGTCAAAATCGTACGATTCCTCAGGCCAAGGTTTCTCTTCTCTCGTCATGATAGCAGGAGGTTCATTGGTTGGAATTGTCGCTGCAGCCGTTGTTCTGCTTCGACTTCGAAAAGCACCATCCAGTGGAATCGAGAAGCCGGATGAAGGTCAAGAAGAGGTCAAAGAAGTACCATCGATCCAAAAGAAGGTGGGTCCAGCAAACGTTTCAGCACCCAATACCGGGCCAAAGAAGCGTGGACCGCCTCCTGCACAACCAAAGCCTGCCCCAGTCGAGCAATCACCTGCTGAGACTGCTGCTGCACAATTCGCCGCCTTGGATGCGCTAACGCCTACCAAGGAGGTTGAGCGGGTTGCAAGTTGGGAATCGTTGCCAGCAGGTGGTGATTACGATTACACGACTGAGGGAACGTTCTATGTCGGTGAAACCTGCGGCAAATGGAAATTATTGGATGATGGGCAGTTTGAGAAAATGGAGTAGGATGTGAAAGAATGACAGAAGCAGATACAGAGGACATTCGTCGAGTTCTCGCTATTTGTTTCCGTGGTGAATCTGAACTTGATGCGATGGATATTGAACGCATTCTTTCACTGGATATGGGATGGCTCAAACCTGATGAAGCTGCCACAGCCGTCCAAGCCATGATCAAATCGGGTTGGTTGAAAGGGGGTCAAGAAAGCCTTTCACCAGTGGATGATTTTTCATCATCATCAACACCGCTTGGCTGGTATCCTCGGCCACAACGGTTGATTGGCCCTGTCCAGTACAGTCCTACACCAGAACAAGTTTCTGATACCGAGGATAAACCGCAGACAACAGAGGTAGTCAAACCTCAGCAAACACATGTTTCAGTTGAACTGAAAGAGGAAACCAACGATCCTCGTGCAGCAACCACCCGACGATTGCTCAAGTATATCGCACGAGCATCAGGCCTGGAATCTGAAGAAGTTCAACGAAGAGCAACCCGGAAACAAAGAGCACTTGTTCATGTCACTGGGTGGATGGCGCTTGCCCTTGTAGCACGTGATCAAGGACTCGATATGGATAGTGTCATTCAAGCCTTGAGTTAAGCACCATTCTCGCCAACTTCTTGCGCTCGTGCAGCCAATTCAAGCAAGACAGGAAGAAGGACGAGCGCAAGGACGAGTGAAAAGAAGACAGTGACGGCCGTGATCAAACCAAAGTCTTGGATGACAGGCATGGGTGAGAGCATGAGAACGAGGAAACCTGCAGCTGTTGTGGCTGCAGAGAGCATCAACGCAACACCTGTTGTCTCAAGCGAAGTTTTCAGAGCATCCCAATGGTCATCTTGACGTTGAAGTTCCCATTCAATACGCCTCCACATGTGAATGGTATAATCGATACCGATACCGAGCGTAAGTGCTGTAACAAGGACCGTCAAAACGTTCCATTTGATGCCAAGAACTGCCATGGAGCCAACAACCCAAAGTGCGGCCATTCCCACAGGTAGGAGAACGATAAACGCAGGGAGGATTCGACGAGTGAGGAGAAGCAGAACTGCAAACGATACAATCAACGAAATCGCCGTTGATTTGAGTTGTGATGATGACAAACCTTCGAGAACTTGTTGCAATACCACCAAATCTCCTGTGATATGGATGACGGCATAGTCCTTGAGCGCTGTACGTAGCGTTCCATCTTCGTCACTTTCACCAATCATCGATTCAAATCCTGAGATGACTCGTTTTGATTCCGTTGAAGTTGTGGCTTCAACACGAACTTCTGTTCGCAAGTGGGCGATATTGGTTCCATCGAGATGCACGGTTGCGTTAACACGATCACTCCATGTCTTTCCTGTTAATGGGTCTGCAATGGTGTAGTTGTTTTGAAGATCTGCGAACACCAATCCGAGGTCAATAATTGCATCAGGATCGTCCCAGACATCGTTGTAATCCACTTCCAATCCATGGGTGTCGCCAAAGGATTTGTCTCGCAAAATTGCATCTCGTAAGACGACGTATGGACCTTCGTAGGAAGGTGATGGGAAGCGTTCATCGGTTCCGACAACATCGTGGTTGTTCTTTAGATTTGAATGCAAATCTCTCAAGTTATCGAGCAAGGTGACATCATCAGGAATGACGCCTCCTCCAACGGGTTCCATGAGAACGTAGACGTATTTCCATCCCGCACTGTCATAATTTGCATTGATTTCATCACGTACAGACATAATCTCCATCTCTTCATTGACGAAATCAGAGAGGTCAAAGTCCGTTTCAAGTTGCATCGCTCCAATGACCGATGCTGCTGAAATCGCCATTGCAACCAACAAAACTGCGACTTGCTGTTTTCGATGAAGTTGCAGCAAGGATTGAGTCAAATTTGTCAGTTTCAACGGTTTTCGCTCCTGGGCTATTTCATGAGCATTGAATGTGACATGCAATGCTCCAATCAGGAGGGTCGAAGTCAAGAATGCACAAATGACACCAAATGCCAAGGCAATTCCAAACGTTGCAAGTGGAGGTAGGGGTGAAACAATGTTTGCCAAGAAAGCAGCAACCGTTGTTACAACCGCAAGTGATAGAGGCACACTGAGTTTACCACAGGCACGCATCCAAGCTTCAGAGACATCATCCGTATTGGTTCGATGGTAAGCAAATGAACGTTGCAAATGAATCGCATAATCAATCCCAAGTCCAAGGACAAGAGGCGCCACAGCGACCTCGAGAGCCGTGAACTGGATTCCAATGAGGTTCAGTGAACCGTAGGTAAAAACCAATGCAACATTCAAACTCACGACCGGGAATAAGACGCCCTTCACATTTCGAAATGCAACGAACAACAACGCAATCACGACCAACGTGGCAAAGAGAATCAAGAGGGCTAAATTATCGAACGTTCCCTGATCGATGTCATACGACATCAAGTCGAGAGAAGCAACAGAGTATTCCAGATTTGATGACGCACTGATGTCAGCAAAGGCGAGACGAATTTGGTGTTGAATCTCTCGACGTTCCTCTTCTCCCAACTCAGGGTCAATCTCAAGAACCCATGCTGTCGAATCTGCAGCTGGTACAGCATCACCTTCACCGTTTGATAAATACGAACAGGTTTTGGAAATGTCGAGGTTTTTGTTGACAAGGGCAGAACCGACGAAGTTCACGGTGCTGAGTAAGGCATCGTCTTGACTGATTGAACATGTCGTATCATCTTCCACAATAGCATCAACCAAAGAAGGCCAATCCTGATAATCGTCCAACGTTGTTCCAGGCGATTGTTCATCAAGTGCAATCTGAATCATGCCTGGGGTTGTTGTCCAAGAAACAACGGCTGAGACTTGAACTCGTTCATCCAATTTCAAAGCCGCAAGATCAGCATCCATTTCCATCAATGAATTCATGCTCAGAATGTTTCCACCATTGTCATCCGTCACATGGATAAACATGGGTCGAGACTCATCAGGGAAGAATGCATGAATTTCCTCATGGGCTTTATTGGATTCTGATTCAGGTGCGAAATCGTTGAGATCCGTTCGAAACTCAGGTGGAGAAGTCAGTAAATGAGCCCCCAGTGCAACGGTTAACAGACCGGAAACAATGAGAATAGGGACGGACAATCGTTTGAAAAGACCGGAAAATTCGGCCATTTGGTCCTCATAATTCGAGGTGTCCATGGACATTGCGAAGACAAGAGGGTGTTTAAGTGACAGGGTAAGATGGACAAATCCAAAGCCAATACCTGTTCTCTTCATGACGGCAAGGTTCAAAATGGGGAGGTCGGTCGCTAGGACGATAACATGCCAGTAAAGGTCCTCATTCAGGAAAAAAATGAACTTCGACTCCGTATTACTGGAGAGTCTCATACTGCTCTTCAAATCCTTCGAGACCGCTTGAACAACCACAAGTCTGTCGAGTATGCAAACTACTTCCCTGGCCATCCCGATTTGGATCCACCAGAATTTTACATTCGCACCACTGGAAAGGCAAAACCTGATGCGGTTCTCAATGAGATTGTAAACAGCTTGTCCAGTGAGTTCGACAGCCTAACTCTATGAGGTGGCTGCTGTGCAGCCCATCGATTCGCTGGCAGATGCCATCGGACTCATTGGTTATTCTACCGATGACAACGGTATTGGCGGCGTTCTCAAATCACGTGTTGCTGACTTCCGTGTTGATGAAATCGCCACGAAGGTTGCCCTCAATCCAAAGGGGCGATTTACTGTCGCAAAAATTACCTTGACCAACTGGGAAACCAATCGTTTCTGCAACAATCTTGCCAAGAAGCTTGGTATCTCGAGAAATCGGATCTTTTTTGCAGGAACTAAAGACAAACGAGCAGTGACTTCGCAAATTTTTGTGATCGATGCGCCGCAATTCAAGGTTGCAGAAATCGAAATTCCAGATGTTGTTATCGAAGTTCTCGGACGAACCCATCAAAAAATTGGATTCGGTAATCACCGTGGCAATCGCTTCACCATCGTCGTGCGAGGTTGTGCACATGAAAACGGGACACCAATGACTGAAGAAGAAGCGTTGGATGAAGTTGAGCGAATCAAGGATCGGATGGAACAAAAACTTGGGACAGGACGATTCCCAAATTGGATTGGACCACAACGATTTGGCAGTGGTCGATCGGTGACTGCAGAGGTTGGACGATCTGTAGTCCAGCATCAATGGGATGAAGCCGTTCATACCTACATCAGCAAAGAAGGTGAGCATGAGGCTCCTGATGTTGCAGCCTTTCGTGAACACATTCGATCCAATGGAATTACACAGGAAGGACTCGATTTAGCCCCGGACTGGCTTGGATATGAACGTCGAATGACGGAACATTTGCTAAGCAACCCAGACGACCACATAGGAGCATTCCGTAAGTTACCCAACAATCTCCAACTCATGACCATTCACGCACTCCAATCGGTCGTGTTCAATCGAACGTTGCGCAAGCGACTTGAGCAAGGTATGAGCATTACCGTACCTGAAGCAGGTGATCTTGTGGGTCGTCTTGACGAAAAGGGGCAACTCTCCGCCAACGATTGTGTCTTGGTTGAGGAACGCACCGTCCCACGCATTGGAAGAAATTGTCAACTCGGCCGACTCTCCGTTACGGGTCCTCTTCCTGGACGCGACATTCGAACCTGTGAAGGAACGCCTGGCCAACTCGAAGAATCCATACTTTCAGACATGGGATTAGCAGAATTGGATTGGGAAATCGAAGATATTCCACGATTGACGACAACGGGAACTCGTCGCTCATTAACCACTTCATTTGAGGAGTTCACAGTTGAAGCAGCACCAAAAGCATCCAGTGATACACTCGGCGAACAGTGGAAGAAAGGTCCAATTGAAGGAAGCCGTTGGCATCCTGATGGTGCCTGTTTGAAATTCCGATTTACACTCTCAAGTGGATCGTATGCTACAATTCTGCTTCGCGAATTTATGCGAACGCCGTTGAATCAACTTTGATTCAGAGAAGACCCATCGAAATAACTTCGATTTCGCCAACGCCAGAGATGGATGACATCTTTTCTTCAAACGCATCGGCTAGTCCTTCTCCGTCGTTCATAACAACGTGAACTTGAACGAACTTGAGGCCGAAAGCCAAAGGCTTGACTTCGACGCTTTGGACATCGTATGTGTCGTCGCCAAAGGTGGAAATCGTCGAGGAAATCATGTCGGTGTCGACATCTTCCATTTCTGCGTCAGGATTTACTTTGTATGTCATTGCTACCATGCCCATGTGTTCACCTCAGGGTCCAACGAATCCGCACTCGGAGCAAGTGTAGGATACACCTTGATCACGACATCGAGGGCTTCGACCGATTGAATTGCCACAGTTTGGGCAAGGGAATGCAGTCGAACCTATTTCGGTTAGTGGTACGCCGGACGATGTGCAATTTTTTGCTCGCTCTGTCATAGTGCTGCCTCAGTTGGTAATTGCCCCACGACCTCCCCTTCTTTATGCTTGCGTGCATATCTTGAGGTGCGAGTGCATGCTCAGAGTGAGGCATAGCGCCTCATTTCTCAAAAAACAATAGACGTTTCTCAATCGAAGTTGCTGTCCACGAAGCAATTCAATCGCCTGTGGCCCCCAAATCTTGACAACAATCCATCCACTTTCATCCTCGAGAATGATTTCTCGGAAAGCAAGCCATCTTTTCTTGGCAAACTTCATCGACAATGGATAGGAACGAGCAATGGTTCCTTCAATGGTCGTAATGACCCTACCTGGCCTGAGATCGTGAACACATGTTTTGGTCATGATGCGAACATTCACATCAATGGTTATCAGAGTTTTACTCCGATTTCTTTCGGCGAACAGTGAATTTCGTTTTTGTCGCAACCACATTGTCGATGATCTCATCCCCGCCGAGAATTTTGTTCACCGCTTGTTCGTATCGATCGAGGACTGATGTGGATGTCGCATTCCAAGGCGTGTGATTTCGGCATACAAGATACACTTCTGAAGATGAATTACGGGAAGCTTCTGGTGAGAACCGACGAACATAGGAGAAATGCGGTTTGACGGCTTCGATCAGTTCCTCAACACCAACGCCTTGGAACAGTTTCGTGACAAACCAGCCCCCGCTGCAAAGCAGTGGTAGAGCAAAGTCGAAGACTTTCGCAACAAGGGTCATCGCAACTGCTTGGTCAACATCCCATTTTCCAGTAATATGTGGAGAAATGTCGGAGATAACGGAGTTGACTTGGCGGTCTTCAAGTTCCTTGATTATTCGTTCTTGCGTGAGTGGGTCTGTGATGTCACCGACCATGAGCAGTGCACCATCAACAGGTTGGCAAGGTTGCAAATCAACACCGACCACAATACCTGTTTCACCGACTTCTTCGACTGCAACCTGTGCCCAGCCGCCAGGATGGCAACCAACGTCAAGAACAACATCGCCTTCTCGCATCAATTCGAATTTGGCTTGAATCTGCTTGAGTTTGAATGCTGAACGAGCACGATAACCACTGGCTTTGGCTTGACGACGCCATGAATCACGCTTGTGATTCTCAACCCAGTGGTCTGCCATGGAGATTCCCCAATCTGTATTGCGATTCCTCGTAGACATAACACCTTCCGTCGAATTGTGGTTCAAACGATGAGATGAAGGTGGTCGAGTGATTGGGCAGACCATGAGCGCAGCCCACAAGGCACTTCTCGTGTGTTGCATCATGATGATGGTACCTCATGCTCATGCTGTGCAAGTAGATCCCAGCGAATGGACTGGCTCGATTGTCATTGAGGGAGGCCACAGTATCCTCGTCGAAGAATACACAGCCACATGGTGTCCAAGTTGTGCAGAAATCGACCCTGATCTTGGCATCGTTGCAGAAGAACACGGGAGTCGAATCGCCATGGTGTCGTATCATCCCGATGATGGTGTCGATGCTTTTGGACCTGAAGCTGCTGAGCACCGGATCAATCGCCTCCGCATTCAGCATCCTGAAATGGTATCAACACCATCCTTTGTAGTCAACAATGGAGAAGTTCGAGAAGGCGTACCATCGTGGCCGGATGTGCAGGGCGATATTCTTCGTTCCGAATCAAACCAAAGAGCCTTCACCAATCTGATGGTCACAGCCGAAACGAATGCATCACATCTGACGGTTACCGTCATGCCCCCACACCCGTCAGAATTGGTCAATGATACACAGTTTAGCCTTCTGTTCGTTCAACACAAGAAGAACGTCCCAAAAGGGTTTGACAATCCTGGAGAGGCATACAGAGATCGTGTGCTTATCGCTCTGGCTGAGTTTCCTATGGATGGTCCAATCGTTGGAATAGGTTCGACAATTGAAGCTCCGTTTGTGGCATCGATTCCCACGCAAGGAATAGATGAATGGTCTGTCATCGTGGTACACGAATATACGGAAGATGCTCTATCCAATCGCAGTATTTTGAATTCACAACCTTTAGGTGTCGTGGAGATCGGAGTACAATCAAGCGCCTTGGAGAGTGGAACGGAACTCCCAGTGATTCTGCCAGTGATGGTGTTCCTAGCAGTTGGTATTCTCGGCCTTGTTACCCTCCAATCGAAGGAAAAGGTAAGAGAAGAAGAATAAATATAACAAAATACCGACGTATTTAGGAAAATAATGCCCTTTTCCGGCAAATCATGAGTCAAATGACCCATTCATTGATAAGGTATCACGTCCATGTAATACCATGGAAGAAACATTTGAGGCGAACACCCAAGATGACTATGTGAGAGAATGGATGGTTGAATTCATCGCCATGGTCAACGGCGAAAAGCATCACCACCTTTCGGTTTTGTACGGAATCGATCAGGAAGATGTTCAACGTGCAATGCTTCACGAACTTCGACGTATCTACACCGACACGGAACGCATCGATGTCACCATCATTCGCTGCGAGAAGATTGAAACAGAAGGAGAGGATACGTTCTTTGAAGGAATCTTCATTCCTTAAGCACGTGGTCCATAATCGATGAGGATCTCTTGGCCTTCGAGGAGGATGAACTTGTCGTACGTGTCGACAATGGTCTGATTACCATTTTCATCAAACACGCTCATAGTCAACGCATGCGTTTCGTTCACACGATACTCGAAGATCCCCGTTTCATCGAAGTGTTGCCCCCAGATGTCGAAGAACACACCAAGTTCGACATCTTCATTGGTTTGCATTTCAAGGTGGAGTCTTCCATCGGATGAATGCGTGTGGACGACATGCATGTTAGCACCTTGCTGATTGCACGTACCTGTGTTGATGCCTGTATTCTCAGGAATCGTTGCAAATTCACCATTAATTCGAATGTAGAGATTCATGTGATCGTGCCTAGTCAAACCACCATGGTCAAGACAGGTCGATGCTAACGGATGAATTTCATCCAGTGATGATGGAATAGATTCAGTGGATGTTGTATCCACATTGTCCGAAGTATCGTCTGAATCAAAGGAAATGTATCCTGCTTGGTAAGAAACGAGAATCAAAGCGACCACTGCAATGACGACGATAGCAACATCACGGTTCATGCTTTCACTTCCTTGAAGATTTCTTCATGTCTGGAGCCCACTCATCGGATTCGTAGAGTTTGAAGAGAAGGAAGAAGCCAACGAGCGCGATGAGATTTGCAATGTGGGCGGTGGTACAGAAAGGACAAATGAGGCCTTCTTTGAACTCGTAACTCACGAGGAGCATGATGACTGGGATACCTGCAATGGTTGCACCAAGTCCTCCCTTGATGAAGAGTTGAGTCTGAGGTGACATTGGCTCTTTTGCGATGGTAATGACAAGCCACATGAGTGCAGTAAAGGCCACCATCCCAACCAACCCCCAAGGCTGGCCAAACAGCGGGTCGGTGTTGTATGCAACGTTTCCGATCAATCCATCACAGTTAAGAATCGAACTTCCTGAACAAACACTGGCTCCTTCCGACAATTTGTTGTGCATCCAAAGTGTGTGAGCGGATACAGTGAATCCACCAAAGCAAACGAAGACCATGCCTGCAAGAAGTTGACCGCGCTTTGTCGTTGTCGAAGGATAGCGTCCGTGGAGAATCGATGCGACACTGGAACCGAATGGTGTCAGCAATACAAGGCCAAACAAAATGGCAGCCCCGTGTATGGAAAGCACAGCATATTCGTTCATCTTCACTCACCTCCGTTCATCATGGTAAGTTGTTCAATGGCTTCGTTCAATTGGACGTAACCATCATCAAATCCGTTCAATGGTACGGATTTTTCCTCTTTAGCATCCCAACCGAGGCCATTGGTTGCTTGACTGTTCCAAGCGACAATTCCGTCGGGTTGAACGAGGAAATAGGTTGGTGTAGCACCGACATCCCACTCTTTGGCGATGGAGACGTCAAGATCGTCAACATAGAGGAAATTGTTGTTGTATTGTGTACGGAATTCGACGAGTTCTGCTCGCGTGTGATCTCCCAAAAATCCTACGGCAATCCCTACGAAAACAACATCCGGCCCCGGCCATTGCTCAGCACTGTACATTTGCGCCCACTCGCCAACTTCTGTTGCAGATCTCTTACAGAATCCACAATCAATGTCAAGGAATTCAACAGCAATCCACGGCGATTCTTCAGTGGAGTTCCAAGTCCAAGACATATCAAGAAGATCCTCAAAGGCAAACGAATCCCAGCCGTTACCATTTGTGGCTTTTGCAGTAAAAATCGGTGCACGCTCTCCGATTTCCGTACCGGATGCAATCGGACTCGTAGTGAAAGCAACAATCAAAATTCCTGCAAAAAACATCGACATAACGATGATTCCTGCATCGGAACGGGCGCTTGCATCTTGGTCGTGGAGCATTGCGTTCATGTTCTCACCGATTTTCCCGAGCCTATTCTCATGCATAAGGCCGATGGTTTCACCTGACGGTCTTAAGTCACTTCTCAAGACCAATCTCTTGAATGAGAACACGAGCAGTATGTCGAACCGCATCCTCACTGTTGTATTTGACATTGAAACCAGTTGCAAGCATTTTGTCGATACCGAGCATAGCCCGAGGGATGTCACCTGCCCAACCGCGTGAACCTCCAGTATAGACAATGGCTGCGTCGGTGTAACCTGTCTCTTCGACAACAATCTCCGCAATTCTGCGAACACTGCACGTATCGTGACTTCCGAGATTAAAGAGATTCAATGGTTTATTCTCAGTGTTCATGACATGGAGAATGGCGTCAACGCAATCACCAACTTCCATGTAGGATTTCTCCTGACGGCCATCGCCAAGGACTTCCAATTCGTTTGGATTTCGCTTCAGCTTGTGGATGAAGTCAAAGATAACACCGTGCGTTCCTCGGTCACCAATGATGTTTGCAAATCGGAAAATGTAGCCTTGAAGTCCAAAGGTTCCAGCCCAACTGCTGACGAGAGATTCTCCAGCAGATTTGCTCGCACCGTACAGCGAAATGGGCATACAAGGACCGTGGTCTTCGGGAGTTGGCATTGGAGCATTTTCACCATAGACAACTGACGAGGATGCGAACATGATGGTTGGAACGTTGTGAATGCGCATCGATTCAACAACGTTGTAAGTTGCGATTGTTCCTTGCTTGAGATCGGTATCGGTAATCTCGGTGCCGAGGCGAATATCTGGATTTGCTGCAATGTGATAGACAACGTCTACACCTTCGAAATGAGGAGACATCGCATCAAAATCAGTGATGTCTACGTTGATGTGTGTAACGTTTGAGGTATGATGGGAGAGGAACTCTGCTTTTCCGCTTGACAAATTATCAAGGACGAGAACTTCATCTCCACGAGCAACCAATCGGTCAATCAGGTGTGAACCGATGAATCCAGCACCTCCGGTGACAATGCTTCGCATGCTATGCCGTCGACATTCATCAATGTCAAGGTTTGCTCTCAGAAAAAGCAAGGTTTTCTATGCCAGTTGGTCAGAGACTACTAATATGCGAGTTGGCGTTTTCCTCGTTGTATTGACGCTCCTCGCTCCAATTTCACAGGCTCAGCCGACCATAGAAGCAGACAAAATCACCTGCTCTCCAAGCGACTTAAGTTTCGGTGTCAACAATGCATTTGTCCGTGCAATGACCGATGGTGCGGAAGATCTTTCCGAGCAGTGGCTCGTCTACATGCCTTCGATGTGTGGCCAAACCGAGGAAACAATCCGTCACGAATTCAATCTCAATATCGTGTCGATTGAACAACCAAATCAAATTCCTGGTGCGTTCATTCTCAGTCTCGATGAGCCGATGGACATACGCCAAGAACTCCTTTCTGTGGACGAAGTGTTACGCTGGTCAATCATTGAACCACATGACAATCAACCTCGCTTCATCCCAAACGACCCATCGTTCTCATCACAATGGCACCTACAAAACACGGGTCAAGGTTCGGGGACGCCTGGAGTGGATGCTAACGTCACTGGCGCATGGGATTCTGTGAAAGGCTCGAACATTTTGATTTCCGTTGTCGATGATGGTGTAGATCATCAACACAACGACCTCTCTCCAAATTACCAAGATACAATTGACTGGGATTATTGTGGAGATGATGGTAATCCAACACCGAGTTCAAGCGATGGACACGGAACGTCGGCTGCTGGTGTTGCAGCAGGTATTGGTGACAACAACTACGGCATTGCAGGTGCAGCTATCGATGCAGATCTCATTGGAATACGCCTCATCGCCTGTTCGAATACCGATCAAGACGAGGCTGATGCCATTGGACATCGACGTGACCTTGTTGCCATCTCGTCCAACTCATGGGGTCCGAGCGATTCTGGAACGGTCGTTAGCGGCCCTGGACCATTGCTTCAAGCATCGCTAGAAGACAACATGTACATAGGGCGTGGAGGCTTAGGAACAATCGTTACACTCGCTGGAGGTAACGGTCGTAACAACGATGACAATTCCAATTACGACGGATACGCAAACTCAAGGTTTACCATCGGTGTCGCTGCTATCACGGACTATGGCAACCAAGCATGGTACAGTGAAGATGGTGCCAACATTCTCGTTGCTGCACATTCACGCGGTGGTGCTCAAGGCATCACGACTGCAGACATCGTTGGATCTGGAGGCTACACATCGACCGACATCAACAACAATTTCGGAGGAACCAGTAGTGCAACTCCACTTGTTTCAGGCGTGATTGCGCTCATGCTCGAAGCCAATCCATCACTTACCTATCGGGACGTCCAACACGTCTTGGTTCACAGTGCACGAACCAACGATGCAACGGATAGCGATTGGGTCACCAACGGTGGCGGCCATGATGTGAATCACAAATACGGTCATGGGGCCATCGATGCAGGACTGGCAGTTCATATTGCTCGAAATTGGTCCAATGTCAATCCAGAATACAACTGGTCAAGTGGAGAACTGGACATCTCACAATCCATACCCGATAATACAGCAAGTGGTCTTTCCGATAGTGTTACCGTCGATGCAGGCTTGCTGGTAGAATCCGTAGAAGTGAGATTTGACGCAGACCATACTTACCGAGGAGATCTCGAAATCACACTGACATCCCCGGATGGAACCGAATCCAGATTGGCTGAAAAGCACGGTGATAACAACAACGATTTCAACGAATGGGTCTTTTCTTCGATGCTTCACTGGGACGAGTCATCAGATGGCGTGTGGACACTTGACGTCAACGACCGTGGCAATGGCGATACAGGTACATGGAACCACTGGGAATTGGTCATACATGGTGCTGAAGAAATCATTGATACCGACAACGATGGGCTACCTGACGAAGACGAAACCAACATTCACAACACCGATCCATTCGACCCTGATTCCGATGATGACAATCTTATGGATGGGTATGAAATCTTCAACTCGTCGACAAGTCCTATTGATTCTGATACGGATGATGACCTGCTGAACGATGGTCAAGAGATTCTCATTTTCCTTACTCATCCACTCCAGGAAGATACTGACAGTGATGGAATGAGTGACGGAACCGAGGTACTCGTCACGTTCAGCAACCCATTGGTCTTCGACGACGATGCTGACAGCGATGGTTGGTATTGGTTCCAAGATTGCAACGATAGCAATCCTAACGTCAAACCGCTTCAACCCGAGTTGCTGGATGGAATCGACAACAATTGCGAAAATGGAATCGATGAAGGATTCAAAGATCTCGATTCGGATAACGATCGCTTGAGCGACTGGGCTGAATTCCATGTTCAATTTACAGATTGGAACAATCCTGATACTGATGGTGATGGAATGGATGATGGTGATGAAGTCCAAGTCTACTTCTCTGACCCTACCTATGCCGACCCAGACGATGACAGTGATGGGTACTATTGGTTCCAAGATTGTGATGATAACGATTCGGATCGAAGCCCTGGTCTATCTGAATGGTTAAACGGTATTGACGACGATTGCGATGAAGATGTTGACGAGGATTTCCTAACGACAGATGCTGACAGAGACGGACTTGTTGACATTGATGAGTATAACATCCACCTGACACAATGGCAAGATGCAGACACGGACGATGATGGCATGAAGGATGGGTACGAGTTGTTCTTTGGAACAAATCCATTGTTTGCTGACCTTGACAACGATGGTGATGGTCTGCGATGGTTCCAGGATTGCGACGATAACAATTCCAACATCAGCCCTTATGCAGACGAACTCCGTAATGGAATCGATGACAACTGCAATGGAGAGATTGACGAAGGGTTACCAGTTCTCGATCCTCAAATTTTGATTGTTTCCTATTCCAGCCAAACCACAGAAATCAACAGAAACATTGTCATCACTGCATATGCCAATGCCGATACAGAGACCATCCTTTTCGCCTTTGATGAACCCCTACAAGTAGACATTTCAATCAACCAGGCCACCGTCACAGCAACGGCCCCAGGAATCTATAGAGGCGAAGTATGTGCAGTAACAGATGATGTTTTTGGTTGTGAATCGATCGTTGTTGAATTGACGCCTGTCGAAGAGATAGAAGTCGTTCCTCAAATCAATTCAGAACAAGAAGAACATTCCACTTACGTATCTCAATTGATAGAGAACATCATCACCATTGTTGTTGTGAGTATCATTCTCTTGCTTGTAACCATCATCGGTTGGAAGCGACCGAAGTCTCCTGTTGAGTGGGAACAGCATATGAATTATGACACCAATGTCCCTGCTGCTCCGGATCTTTCAATGTGGAACAAGTGAATCATTACTCAAAACGTAACGACGCATTTTCCTTTAGCACGACGATAACGAGAACTCGAGGAACACGGCCTAGTCCGCCGTCAAGCATATGCTACTGTCCCTGCAACAGTAGAATACACACTCACCGACGAAGCAGTACTTCTTCAGCCAAGTCTTGAATCACTGTTCGATTGGGTTCTCAATCAAGCAGACAACACGGTTTGACCGCGTTGACTTCACTTTGACAAGAGGGGTAGGAAGGCGTTTGCAGCCTTCTCACAAGCATTTGCAACATCATCGAGTCGCTGAAGAACACGATACATGTGCATGGCTGCGAGCGGTTGTTCTTCACCGTTTGTGAACACGAATGCAGCAGCTTCTGCTTCAACCATATCTGCCTCATGCTCCTTGAGATTGACTTCACGGATGAGTTCCATGACCTTGTCAGCGCCAGCCTTCGTTCGTCCACTGATGTGATAGTCTCGCAATGCTTCTATAAGATCCTCATAGGTTGCTACCGTTTCTGAAACAGCCTTTGCCATCTTTGCAAGGTGTTCTCGAGCTTCATCATCCTCCATGAGTGGGCGGAACGACAACTGTTCAGCAACATTCTGTGCGTAGTCTGCAATACGATCTTGTCGGCTGACCATGTGGAGGAAGGACTTGGAATCGGCAGCAATACCGAATCGTAGGTCTTCTTGCACAGTATCTCGAATGTTTGCCTTGACCTTGTCAGCGGCGAATTCAGATTCGATGGTCGCTTCAATTTCTTCACTTGCATCTTCACCAGCACAAGCCTTCTCGACTGCGATGACCATCTTCTCAACGGTTTCTTCAACGACTTCTGCATGGTGATGGAACATATCGAATGGTGTTGGACCATCGGTCTTTGCACCACCTGCATCGGAGAGTGCATCCTCAACATGGATTTCCGCTCCTCGAGTACGCCACATGGCAAAACCTACTGCAAGGAAGGCAAGTGGCAGGAGAATGATCATCTTGAGATCGTCACCGCCAGATGCGACGTAAATCGTTGCTGCACCGAAGGCGGCAACGGGAACACTCGCAACCCAAGAGGCTGCGATCTTCCCAAAGACTCTGAAATCGACAGCCTTCGCCCCACCTGCGAGTCCAACACCGACAACAGCACCAACCAGTGTGTGTGTGGTCGAAACAGGAACTGCAAGGAACGGCATGGAGAAGATGAGAATCGTTGTAGCAGCCCCAAATTCAGCTGCGAAACCACGTGTTGGCGTAATGTCGGTGATCTTCTTTCCGATGGTTTCCATAACTCGCCATCCCCAGGTCATGACACCAATGGCAATACCAGCGGAACCGAGCAGGACAAGCCAAAGTGGAATCTCTGCCTTTTCCATCAACATACCCGTGTCGTTGGAAAGTACTTGCCAAACTGCAGCCATTGGTCCAATCGCATTGGAACGGTCGTTGGCTCCGTGAGCAAAGGCAACGTATGCAGCGGTAATGATCTGCAACCAAACGAAGATTCGCTCAACACCACGGAAGCCATTGCTCTCTTCCTTGATGTCGATCTTTTGGAGGACGAAGTACAGACAAAGAGAACCGATTGCCCCGATCACTGCTGCAACGATGAGAGAGTTGATTGGAAGCCATGCAGCATCTGCAAATGGATCCCATACACCATTTTCTTTCGCTGGAAGCCATGCTGACTTATCAGCAATCCAACCATTGGATTCAGCCTTTGCAAAGAATCCCTTGAGCGCCTTGAATTGAAGTGCAAGACCGAGGACAAAGAACGTTGGGAACGCGAGTATCGGCGCTAACCACAGCGAACGATCCTCCGGATTATCGGAATCAAGAATCAGTTTCTTGATGATATAGTAGGAGAAGAAGGCAATTATCGCACCCATCAATGGGCTTGCAACCCAACTCATCACAACCTTCTGAACAACTTCCCAATCGATGTATTCTGCATTGTGATCGACCTCAAGAACAAGACCAACACCAATGATACCGCCAATAATGGAGTGTGTGGTTGAAACAGGAAGACCAAAACGAGTAGCGATGGTTAACCAAACAGCGGCTGCCATCATAGCTGCAATGAATCCAAAGGCAATGTCGTGAGAAATGTCAGGTGTAACCGTCGAGAAATCGACCGTAAGAATTCCTTTACGGACCGTTTTGGTAACAGCATCACCAGCGAAGAAGGCACCAGCGAACTCGAAGATAGCAGCGATAATGACCGCTTGCTTGAGGGTCAGTGCTCGAGATCCAACCGAAGTACCCATCGCATTTGCGACGTCATTCGCACCAATGTTCCAAGCCATATAGGCACATACAATCAACGCTAAACCGATAACAACCATCGTGACTGGTTCCATGTTGGCAAACTCTCTCAATACAGTATAATACCTAGAGTCCATGTAATCTATATAGATGAAAATAGTCGAAGAGATGAGAGATATGGCGTTTGGACCAGGCGAGATCGATGTTCGCAAAGTGCAACTAACGGGTGGAGTCACCTATACACTCAGTTTACCAAAGCCATGGATTGAGCAAATGGACTTGAGTCCACGCGATTCGATTCGTGTCGATTGGCGACCGAGTGGAGCCCTTCGGCTGACACCACTTGAAATGCTGGCAAAGCAGGAGAAGATCATCACCATCAAGGCCGATGACATTCCTGAAGCATCGATTCATGACCATCTCATGGGCGCTTATCTTGCTGGTGCTGATTCGATACGAATCGTTCATTCAACGACAGATAATCGGTTTTTGCAACGACAAATCCGTCGCTTCCTTGGGAACACAAGAGGTTTCGAACGGATGAATGAAACAGAGGGCAGGATCGATCTAAAGTGCTTAATCAATGCAGCCGAGATGCCATTGAATGCAAGCATAAATCGAATGTATTCACAACTTACATCACTCACAAAAGACATCGTTTCTATGGCATCAGGTCAAGAAGAAGATTTGCTCGGAGATATCGATGAACGAGAAGCAGAGGTTGATGCATTATTGTATCTTGTCAACCGACAATTGAGTGTCGCACTTGACTCCCATTTAGTCGCATCCGCCCTAAAATTGACACGAAATCAGGCTGTAGAATACAGCAATCTCGCTCGCTCGTTGGAACGGATGATGGACCACGCCTACCAAATGGCTGGGTTGATCAGAGATGCTGAACAGGTGGAAATTGATGTTGAGCAGCCTCCAATAGCGCAACTTGTGGCATGGCAAAAAGCATTGAAGCAACTGATGATCAACATAAGGACACGTAACTCATTCGAAATTGAAGAGTGTCGAAGAATATTGAAAACCACACAACATGAAATTTTAGAATTTGAAAATGAACTTGTTGGAGCACGGAGGCTGTCGAAAGAGGATTTGTTGTTGTTTCGGATTTCAGAATCTGTACGAAGATTATGTGCTTATGCGAGGGACTTTGGTGAGATTCTCTTGAATCTCAAACTCTATGACGAAATTATCGTTCGCAATTGATTCGATTCTTTGATAATCATTGACGAAAATGTTCGCCTTACCTCACCAAGTGAGGGGATGTGTTGAACATGAGTAAAACCAAGAAAACCGAAACGAAGCAAACCGAAGAAAGCCGAACCATGTTGGTAGGATACGTTCGCCGCAGCAATGCTGGCGGAGCGATCAAGTTGTCCATCAACACCGCATCGTTCGCAGACTGTGAAACCTACGAAACAAGCGATGGGGAATCCTACGTTCCTCTGGTTGTTTCTATGGCAGCGCTCCAGCGAGTCATCGCTGGTGAGCGAGCTGTCACGACCGTTTCACAACTCCTCGATTGATTGATAGAGGAGTACGGTGAAGTAAGTAACCATGTACAAATGCGTATATGTGTCCGAACACTGCTCAATCCAGGTTGGGCAGTGTTCTTTTTTCCATTCAATAACCTGTGTTCTTGGGAGTACAACTATATATTCTACATTTTCGAGGTTTTAATATGGAGACCGGGCAGGGGCGTGTTCGCATTGTTGCGGGCATGCCTATGTACAACGAAGAGGAAACCATTGGTACAGTCGTAACAATGGCTCTTCGGCACGTCGATGAAGTCATCTGCATTGATGACGGATCTTCTGATTCGAGTGCCCGCATTGCAGAAGCATGTGGAGCTACCGTTATTCGACATCGTGGCAATCAAGGCTACGGTGCTGCACTCAAGACGTTGTTCAAATCGACAAGAGACAGTGATGCAGACATTCTCGTCGTCCTTGACGCAGATGGCCAGCACGACACTACAGATATTCCCAAATTGATTCAACCCATTCTCGATGAGGAAGCGGATTTCACGATTGGTTCTCGTTTTGTTGAAGGTGGAGAAGGAAATGACATGCCTGCATACCGAAGACTCGGAATCAAAGTCATTACAGCTGCAAGCAACCTCACAAGCGACCTTGGTATCAAGGACACACAATCTGGCTTCCGTGCATTCTCACGCAAAGCCATCGATCGATTGCGGTTCGATGCAGATGGTATGGAACTCTCACTTGAGATGCTTGAGGATGCAAAGGAGAAGCAACTCACCATCCAAGAAATCCCGACTGTCATCCGCTACGATGTTCCAAAGGGATCAAACTTCACGGCCATCTCTCACGGATTTACAGTACTCACTTGGGCGCTTCTTTCCCTCTCACAGAAGAAGCCACTGTTAACACTCGGGATTCCTGGCCTTGGACTCCTTGCGACTGGAGCAGCGATGGGCATGAATACTGCGCAAGGATTTACCACACAAATCGATACCGTGCTCGGTCAAGGATTGACCGCAGTATGGATTGGAGTTCTCGGATTGGCTTTGATTGCAACTGGATTTATTCTTCAGACGGTTCGAGGGTTCCTGCGTATCTTGTTGGTACGGGAATTCGGTCTTGACTGAACCCAAGTCGTCGCATTGTTCTTCAATCGAACACGGTTGGTTTAATCATGGCAGGACAACTCTCTGCAATCCTCGAGAGTTTCCGCAAAACGACGGAACCTGCTCGAGAACAGATGGAAAAGTGGCAAGGTGACTTCAATTCCTATGCTCGAAAGCGCACAGAACAATTGTACCGAACCGTCCTTGCATCCCCTGCTGTCTTCGTTTTATTGCTGATAGTCATCGCAGCATTCCTTGGCCAACGGGGTTTGGATTTCCAATCACAAATTGAAGACGACGTTGAAATCTTTCTTCCAGATGGGGCAGAATCCACAGATTTGCTTCTTGAAGTTCGTGAAGAATGGTCAACGGACATTGCCGTGATTTACATTCAAACCGATAATGCACGACTCGGTGGAGGTTTAGGTGACAACATTACTGATGAGAAAATCCTGCGAGAGATCAGTTGGGTTGAAGGTGATGATGACAACATTGGAGGTTCATTTACCGGACGCGGAATGGATCACAACAAAGAAGACTATGGCGCCATTGATGGGGTTCTGTGGATTATTTCTCCTGCTCAAATCATGAAAGAGATCAATTCCGCAGATGGTCGATTCAATGAATCGATGTGTGTCCATGGAGTCAACACTCGGCTACCCGTCGATCTTGATTGTGAGAATCTACCAGGAGGAGGTCGGTATGCAATTCCAGATCAACAAACCATCGACCAAATCATACAGAATTCAAGTGGTTCCTTTGAAGCCCTGATCAAGGATACCAACGACAATGATCTCTCTGTCGATAGTGATGGCGATGGTGATCCTACCAACGATATGGACGGTGACGGCATTTGGGATACAACGGCCATTATCGTCGGGATGCGATCAAACGTTCCTGAACAGTGGGGAGAATTTGACCAACTGTTAGACCATTTTGATGATATCATCGACAATCGGCCAATGGATTCACAATCAACAAACATGACGGTGACTGGACTAACAAAGACACTAGAGGATGTATCCGATGCCATTTACGATGATCTCGTAGAGATGATGCCATACTCTATTCTCTTCACCATTCTCATCATCTCATTCCTTCATCGCTCAGTAAAGGTCGTTGTCATCACTGGTACACCAATTCTTCTCGCCCTTGGCGTCACCTTCGGAGCATCTGTCGTTCTCAAATGGACGTTAACTCCGATGATTGTGGCAACCTTCCCAATTCTGATTGGATTAGGTGTCGATTATGCTCTGCACATGGTCAACCGTATCGAAGAGGTACGACGAAAAGAAATCGAGCGGATGATCGAAGAGAATACCACTCGACAACGTCAAGGGAAAGAACCCCTTGAGCAACCCGATTTGTGGGACAAGGAATTCTACATTCGATGCGTGACAACAATGGCTGGCTCCACAGGTGTTGCAGTTTTCTTGTCAGCGTTAACCACAATTGTTGGATTCTCGGTTCTTATCGCCCCAAGCATCGTGAACATCGCACCGATTCGCTCTGTTGGATTGACACTTGTTGTAGGAATCCTGTCAACACTTCTGTTTTCGATTATTCTCGTACCAGCCCTCGCTTGGATGTTACGCTTCCACAAACGAACCAATCCTGGCATGTGGAAGAACATCGGCAAGGTGCCAATTCGTTACTTCGTTGTTATTCTCTTGGTTACCTCGAGTGTTACGATGTATGGAATCGCAAACTTAGATGAGCTCAACGAACCGATCACTGGTTCAAGTGAAGCCCCTGAAGGGATTGAATCGTTGGACAAGATTGCAAAATACTCGGAACAATTTGACAGTGGACAAACATCGATGTTTGTCTTTGATGCAACCAATCGTTTCAACGATAACGAAACGTCAAACATTCGCGACTTACCAGTTATGGATGCTATTGACCGACTTGAACAACGCATTGATGCTGTTGAAAGTACCAATACAACAAGCATCATCACATTCCTGAAGGCAGTTCCAGTCAGTATACAATTCACCGATAATGTTGTACTCTATGAGGGCTCATTGTGGGATTTGCTCCATGATGAGTGTTGGGAAAGCAACGATCCAATCGAATGCAATGTATGGATTGCCTTGGAAGCAAGTGGACCAAGTGGCCGTGAAGGGTTGCGAAGGGACATGGTCAACGTTGCCTTCGATACACTCTCGCTTGAAGTTCGCTCAATGCTGCTCAACCAACAGGAAACAAAGGCCATCATCTACGTTGACCAACCCTACATGAATCTCAACATTGCATCGGATTTGCGTGATGAAATCGATGAAATTCTCTCTCAACCTCCAGAGTTGCAACAAACAAGGACATCAAAATTGACAGGTGGACTGCCTGTATCACTCGATATCAATGAAGGAATTCATGAGACACAATCTCGAACAACGATTCTGACCATGTTGATTCTGACACTAGTGCTGGCGATTGTCTTCCGTTCGATTCGACTTGGAATTATCACAATGGTTCCGGTTGCAGTCGTCATTCTTTGGCAACCGTTGTTGATGCAAAGCGGAGACGTAAACGTCAACATCTTCACTGCTATGATTGGAACCATTGTCTTTGGAATTGGTGTTGATGACGCAATTCACGTGATGCATCGAATCCAAGAAGAGGGTGAGAATTCAAAGGGAATAGCCCACTCCATTGAAGAAACTGGTCAAACTATTTTCGAGACAACGATCACAACCGTTGCAGGTATATCTGCTGGATTCCTTGCAGCCTTCCCAGGACTCGAGAACTTCTTCATGCTGATGTGTCTGCTCATTATCTTCGCATTCGTCACCAGTTCATTCCTGTTACCGAGTATACTCGTTGCAGAACATACGGTTCGAGATCTCATCAAGGGACGAACGACACTGAAGGAATTCATACGTGGAGAAGACCAGTGGAGAGACATGTCAGGGGATATGACGATTACCAAGGCTTCAGAATTGAAACCTGTTGATGCTGTTCTAGATCAATCGTAGATTCGAGCACGCCATAGTGCAGCTGCGAGCAGAACAAACAATCCAATGGCAAGGCCGAGTCGAACATCAGGTGTTGATGCTTCACTCTCGCCCGTTGATGTTCCAATTGAGTTGTCCGGTTCTTCCTCATCAGCAGGAGCCTCAACATCGAGAACGGTTACCGAGCCCGTCATGCCAACCGCTTCATGAGGTTCACAAAAGAAACTGTAGGTTCCTGCCGAATCGTAATCGAAGACGTGTCCATAGTCAACAGCACGCTCAGGATCTCCTGAATCAAACACACCGTTCTCTTCAACAGAATTGTGAGGAAGTGCTTGACCACCCCAAACGAATCGAAGTGTATCGCCTTCGTTGATGGTCAATGTTGAAGGCGTAAATCGAAGGTTGGTGCTGTCTACGGTGACAACATGTGTTTCTGTTTCCTGTTCCATTTCAAGGGCAAGATTTCCTTGGAGAAGACAGAAAATAATTACAAAGCACAGCACTCTACGCATAGTGTTAGAAAAAGAGTTTAGTATTTGAACACATGTTCCTGAATCAATCCTTCAATCCATCCAAGAAATCATCGCTTAAATCATCGATAATCTTCTTTCCACGAGGCCAAGCCCAACTAATGGCAGCAACCATTCCGAGCATTGGAGCATAACGGTACTGGAGTGCTTCACAAGCATCTGTTGCGCCTGCAAGAACATCAACTTCGCTCAACAATGCACCTGCATCGCCTTCACATGAAACGTCGATAAGTGCAACACCAGCTGAAGGAACAATTGCAGCAATTGTGTAGACCATGATCGCTGTCGAAAGAAGTGTACACCATGTCAATCGTTCCTTACCAGGATCAAGTAACTTCTTCTTATTTTTTAAAACCAAAAGCATCGGAACAGAGAGAGCAACACAGAACAAGAAGAACGGCCATCCAAACACTTCAGAGAACCGTGCTATCTCATCTGGATTTGCAACAAGGATTGCAGAACCACCCATTGCAATAAACAAGCCAGAGGCGACGTTTCCAGTTCGAGCTAAGAAATAGCATGAAAGAGGAGCAATGAACAATTGTCCAGTAACGAAGACTGCAAGAATCCATTCAAGTCCAGTAGGAAGGCCCCAGTTTTCCATTGCTGAAGCATAGGAGGTTTGTTCCGTAATCGTGTAGGCCATACCTGGCCCAACAACTGCAAGTGATAGCAACCATTTGATTGGGTTGTTTCTAATATCGCTCATCAAGGTATCTTCATCAGAAAACGTTTCAACCACATCATCCAAAATATATTCATCACTCATTTGTCCCATCTCCTTCAATGTCTTCAGTTACGTAATCATCAAGATCCATTCTAGCAGAGAGCGTCATTTCTTGTTGACGAACAATTCCTTTTTGCGAATAATGATCCGAGTACAAATCCGCTGTTTTTCGGTTTGGCATGTGTGCTAATGTATCCGAGGAGGTTCGCTCGAATCTGGCAAGATTCAATGCCTTCATTGCCGCATAAGCCAAAGCCAATCCAAGTAGCATACCACTACCTCCTACAACTACAACAGCCCCCATGTCCCCTGAGTCAAGCAATGTGTTTGTTGCGTTTCCTTCAACAGGATCTTCACATATTGGGCATGCAACAGGTTCAACTTCATCGATACACCCGTCCTGATCTGAATCTTGACTAGATGAAGCGAATTCAAATGGACACTCATCTTCACCAGTGCCATCGTATGGGACCGAATTCGTAATGTTATCACCATCAATATCATCGTCACAGACATTACCGATTGAATCAAAATCAAAATCTGATTGTTCTGGGTTTGGAGTATTCTTACAATTGTCAATAATGTCTTCTATACCATCGTCATCAGCGTCACTAATATCAATATTAAATGCGTCAAAGGAATAACTCCTGAATGAATCCGGATAGTAAGTTACACTTTCACCTGAACTAGAATATACTCTCCCAGATATTGAGTATACCATCCATCCTTCGTAGTCATGGAGATCTCCAACCAACCTGCTGATAGTATTATTTGAATATTCAACATCGGATACAGAATAGGAACCACTCTCCACTAAATTCCCTGAATAGTAGTGAGTGATGCTCCAGTTCACCTGGTAACTTTCCGCTGTGTCAATACAACCTAAATGGAAGTGATTATGAACAATTTCATTGAAGTATCGGAAATTGTATGTTGCTGATAAATTAGACTCATCAGGCACTTCGCTATCTGTTGCATACACTTTCAGGAAGGGAGTACATGGTTGAGGATCACTCAAAGGAACAATCGAAAAACTGTGATTTTCTGTATGGTCATAGGTTTGATTCAGTGAAATTAGAGAAACCTGTACAGTATAATTCGTGTAAGGTGTCAAATTGTTCGCAGCAAGTGGCCATAGTTCATTGTCGTTTCCGGCATCATTGTTGATCGGTCCATTGAGATAGAATACTTCAGTAAAGGACGTTGAACCTTGATTAAAATCCCAAAGAATACAATTGAATCCAACACAGTTTTTTGAGTTTTGATTGGCGAACCAAATGTGCTGAGTATTTCCAGTATTTTCCTCAAACAAGCGAACCTGCAAATCAAAATCCATTTTCCCGTCAGGTTCAGCATCGTAAATCAATTGATATTCGAAGCAAGAAAGGTTGATTTCTAACGCAACTGGTTCATCAGGAGTGTATGTTAAACTATTGAGTGTCGAGTCGAAAGAAGGGTCGCAGTTTCGACCTGCTCTGGACGAGTCAGGATAATCTTCGAGAATTGTATCGTTTTGCTCTGATTGTAAAGCCGTCAAGGGCAATAAGCAGAGTGTTGCAATCATGAGAAGAGTTGTTATCTTCATACAATCAACCTCTTTCCTTCATTAATCTGAAATCATTCGGGCTAAGATATCCATGAAACTCATGAGAAGTGCTTGTTTCTTCCTCGCTCTTTTTGAGAACGAGGACACAATCTGGTTTTTCCTTGGTAATGGATTCAACTGCGACAGCAATTGGCGTGTCGTTTCGTAATCGAAGAATGTTCGTTCCCATAATCTCCTTGGCACGATAAACAGAAGGATTATGGCCTTCGCCAATGGCTGAAAGAAGATCGTGTTTTTTGATGATTCCAATAATACCATGCTTCTCTTTCTTTCCTCGAAGCAATACAGCGACATTCTTCACAGGGAGCATGGCTTGAGCTACATCAGAAAGTACAGAACTATAGGATAGAATGGCGAATTCATCGCGTAAATTCAAATCACCTACCGTCGTAACCATCCTAATCGATTCGTAACAAACTCTTCAATTCAAAAGAGTTTTCTGACTATACTGATGAGCAACGATTTTAATTGAGCATTCAAAGTATGAACCATGACGGATGAGGCCTTGACGATACGAGAGATTGTCTCTTCCACAGAACAAGAATACACCATCGTTTCACCACAAACGAAAATGCACAAACTTGCTGATATTTTTGCGGACAATCCAAATCATGCCGTCTTAGTGTTCGACTCGAAAAGAGATAGGTTTCATGGCATCCTCTATCTTTACTCTTTCTTGAAACATTATGCCTCAAATCCAGAGAATATTCACATGAAAAATGCCAATAAATACGTGAATACCAACATCGTTTCAATCAACTGGAACAAGACAACAGCAGAGGCTATGGCTGAAATCAAGAAGCTACAACCCTCTGGGGTTCTTCTTCACAATGATGCCAACGAATTTGTTGGTTTCTTGCCAAATGATCTCCTCTTGAACAATATTGAATTGGATGGAGGGAGTGAGGAGTAAGCCCCTTTTTGTTGCCGTTCGGTGACCGCATTCAACTTAGCATCCTACCTGTCCCTCTGCGTGCCGCATCAACAGGACGATTTGGACTTGCTCCAGTGGGGTTGCTCGTTCCATCGACATACAGGCAACCTCCGTCTTTCAACATCATTGTACACACCTGGTATCGTATCGTTTCTGTGGCATTGACCTGACCATCTCTGATCTTTCACTTCTGTGAACCACTTGCACTATGGAGAGGGGACTTTCCTCAGAGTCGAACTCTGTCAGCGGTCCTCTCACTCCCTCCGAGTGTCTGTCAATCAACTTCCATATGAACCCATCAGATTCACTGGTATGGGTTCTGACCGACATCAGCAGATTGTTGTTGAGCACCGTATGGACCTTGAGAAGGTTGCTGCTGAGCGATTGCAGGAAGTGCTTTTTCAACACGTTCCATACGTTGTGAAAGGCGTGGATTCGTTCGCTTTTGAGGTTCTGCTGGTCGGAGTCCGAAGACGAGGAGACCTACCAAGACAAGACTGAGAACACCGAGGACACCGAGAACAACCGGGTTGACTTCAGACACTGTGCCCATGAAACCTTCCGTTTCAGCTTCCTTGACTCGCAAGGTCGGTGTTTGCATGGTTTCTGAACCAAGGATTTGGACTTCCAACCACATCGTTCCTGTTCGTGAAGGAACCCAGGTTCCCTCGTAAACTGTGGTCGTTCCTGGTGCGACTTGCAGTTGTCGGGCGTCAACACGAGTTCGCGCACCATTGGATTCAACCAATTCAAGAACAATCTGGACACTTCCATCCGCATTCCCGTTGTTGATGATGTCGGCAGAGATTTCCACCGTTTCGTCAACTCGGACACTACCGCCTCCGTACTTGACGGTTGGTTCTCCAACGAAGGTGAAATCCGGAACGCGTTGCTCAAGATCCCAGGTGTGGAATGGGGCGTCAACATCGTTGAAATCTTCTGCAAATGGGTTTCCTGCCATATCTTCACCAGTGACCCAGATGCGTAGTTCGAGTGGTTCTGTACGATCGGATTCGGCGATTGTACCATCGAGGTCGAGAATTGCTGCGATGGGAATCTGTTCACCGTGGGCACGGCCGCCGAGAAGTTCCATAGCGACTTGTCCGCTGTACATCGCAGCAACGTTGAGTCCAAGTCCGGCAGGATGTACAGCATAATTGAGTACGAGAGAATCTGGGTTCAACTGTTCAAGTTCTCTCACCGTTAATTGAACCGTTAAGTCAGACCAATCCGATTCTGGGATGATGTCCTGTTCGCTCGGAGAGCGAATTTCCATGAGAATTGGGTCTTGCTTGTCAACGAAGATGGTCGTTACTGGCTCTTCACTTAAGCCTCGCAACACTGCACCACTTGGTGGATTGTACATGGTCAGGAACAAGCCGTGTTCACCTGGTTGTTCGGGAACCGATCGTGCAAAGGAGAAGTTTCCATTGGCTTCAACAACGGATTCTTGCCCATTGATACGCATCAAGAGATCAAGAGGCTGTTCGATGGTTCGCATGCTTCGATACCAAACCAATTCACCTTGGTATTCCATGGTCGATTCGTCTGAAGCGTAGGCTCCAACTGGATTGACCTCATTCATATCGATGAACAACCGGGATTGGGATTGGTCAAGTGCAAGTTCTCCACTGTATTGCCACGATGCTTCGTACAATGGAACCACAACGGTTTGACCGAGTCGATCGGTGATTTGAACCGACGGTGTACGAATGAAACTTGGATCTGGATCGAAGCCCCACTCAATGCTGAAGTTGACGAGGAATGCGCCTTGTTCAGAGAAGACGTCCTCACCGTTCTCGATGGAACACGACTCGACATCGATGTAGACGTGATTGCTGTAACATTGATCGTTTTCAGCGAACCAGTAAATGACCGCTGAATCGCTTTCTGTTGAACCAAGGTTGAGTTCAATCGATTCAAGGTCCGTAACACCGTTCTTATCCCAAATCGGAATTTGGAGAAGATGTGCTTCTCCTGGATGCAGCCACCCGTCACCGTATTGTCCCCAAATCAAATCGTATTCTGTACCCAATGAAGGTGTTCCATCGGAGCGAATCTGGATGTTGAACAGCGGTGTTGACATGCTTCCACCTTCGACCATGATGTTCCCTGCACCGTCTGCAATGGACAGCCAACCTTGGACGAATGAACCGTCCGGCGCTTGAGACGTATCCATAGTAAGCGTAAACTCACCAATTGTTGCAAGCATATCCTCGGGCTTGTCAAGAGGAATCATTTGGGTTTCATCTTCATCGATGGCACCATCCATATTGGTATCATCAACCCACGAACGCCAAATCTGAGCTTCTGCATGATGGGGCAGTGAAGGGCTATCACCAATGATGAAATTGACTTCGGTTGAAGGAGAAGCATCGCGATGATCGAACGTATCGACATCCATTCCGAGCAGCATCGGTGCGATTGAATCCATGGTGAAATTGGCCACCGGGTTGACTTCATAGGCAACGCCTTGGCCAGCAATTGGTGTTACTTCGAGTTCCATCTCGAGATTGTTTGCGCTGGTTGGAACGCTGTAAATGATGGAAGCAACACCATTGAGAATGAGACTGGTCGAACCCTTGTCTTGACCGTCGACAAGCAATCGGACTTGTGCTTGACCGGTACGAGGGACAGCATCTCGAACGCCTTCGAATCCAAGATAGGCATTCACGGTCACAAAGGTTCCCTGGATCAACGAGGCTGATGATGCATCGGTCTCGACACCAGATTGCGAGGCGATGGTAAATCGTTTGAGCGAAACATCGTTCTCGATTCCGTTGGCATGACCCAATCCAAAGACGTAATTGAGCGGTAGTGTCGGTCCAGTTGGACTGACCAGCATGACGTTCAACGATGCATACGGTTCATCGTTCCAACTTACAGGCATCTGGAAGGTGTGTGTAAACTGAATGTAGGAACCAGACCCAATCATGGCAATTTCACCGTTCGCATCAATGTCACTCCAGCCAAGAGCATACCCTGACTGTTGACAGTTCGCTACTGCAGCACCTGTAAGAGGAAGAACGACGGTTCCACACAAGACCTTGGATTGTCCACTTGGCCCTCGCAACGTGAAATCAACGCTCCATCCGTTGTTCTTGACATAGGATTCTGCATCCAAAACACCGAGCGGTGAGAGATCGAACGTTGAATTAACGGTAATCCAATCGGTTGAAGGGGTTAATGTGTCGACAGGTGGATTAACAGTGATTGAAACTGGGTTCAGTGTTGGCGATGAAGAAACGCTGTTGATGGTGACCTTCAACGAACCAGACGACATCATTCGAACAGGGAGGCGCACTTCTTTGACTCCACCCAGAGCAATCACTGAACTTAATTCCTGATTGAGTGCTTGAACCAAAGCTGAAGTTGCGCCAAGATTGAGATTTAACGATGCATCATAAGGTGCGAAAACGCCACACATGGTCACATCAGAACTCGATTGTGAGGATCCGATGGTGATGCTTACTCGTGCCATCGGCAAGCCAAGAATTCCACGATCGTCTGCCGCATTCGAGAGTGCGTTGTTGAGCGCACTGAGTTCATTTTGAGAGAACTCAAGGTAGTATGAGGTTTCGAAATTTGCAAACCCCCGATTGGTGACATCAGAACCGCCAATCTTGATGTTCATGTACGGAGATTTCATCTCCGAAGATGCAGAAACTGTGAATCCAAATTGATCAATTCCCGAGAGCGGAAGCAGGACGTCAAAGACACCTGCAGAGCTTGGAGTTGTGGCTAAAGTTTGGCAAACCTTCCCATTGGCAAGACGGTTCTGCATACCATAACTACCTGCATCATCGCCGTCGAAGCCCCAGTCGGATACGCCATCTGCTCCGACATCAAGGCGTAATCCCATGTTTGGAATCGAACGAATTGTTTCGACGGAGAACGAATCAACCGTGTAGGAACCACTGGATGATTGGAACCGGAATTGAACAACATGCCCAACTTCGTCGATGGTCGTGTACCCTTCAAGTGGATACGGTTGCCAGCCTTTGTCGTCAATGTTGGCTTCGAGGATTGGTGACCCTGTTGCGACAACTAAGGTTGAGAGTGCACCAAAACCATTCGAGATACGGTACACAGGCGATGTGATCGAACCCGTTCCAGAGATTGATCCTGATGCTTGCGTCCATGTTGTGCCTGAAAGAACCCAATCATGTGTTGCAGGATTCTCACTGAACGACTCGTTGATAGCTCCACTGATGCCAATGCTGTGGATTTTCGGACCTCCGCTTGGCCCAGTCATCATATGTGTTTTGAATCGAAGCGAAGGTGTTGCCTCCCAATCGATGCCACCAAGATCAACGGTCAAATCGGTCATCTCTCGATAGCCCGGGAGTGGCGTTCCGGTCGATGCATCAATGAGTGACCACTCAAACAACGACCCTGCTGGAATTTCAGCATCGATGACCATGAGTCCATAGGACGAGGGTTCGCTTCCCAAGGTCGCACCGGGACCAAACGGTTGCGACGTCCAGTTACCTTCGCCTGTCGAAATGCCGGAGGCTTTTGGAATGATTTCCACGTCATCAACGTTCCAACCCGAATACTGGACACTGGAATCGGTTCGACCAATTCCAAATCGGATTTGGAGGTTTGAATTCGCCGTCACATAATTGGAAATTGTAATCGTCTGTGAGATGAATGAACTGTCGCTTATCGTACCAGAATTTTGCCAAACATTGACCCAACTTCCAGAGGGGTTCTTGACGGAAACATAGGCTCGATCCCATGTTGATGATTCAACACCGAGTTGCCGTTGGAATTTAAGATCCCATCCGCCAGAGCAGCCACCACAATTCATGACAGGTGATGTAGCCCAGATGGTACTCCCGATGTTGTTTGGATAATTTCCGTTGTGTGAGTAGAGTGTGTTTGCCCCGCTGGGGACTGTTGCAGTAAGAGGTCTGCTGCTTGTTGATGTGTCTTTACCAATGAACCAAGAGGAACCCAACGTCCAGGTATTGGCACCATCAAAATCATACATCCAGCCTTGAGGCAAGAGTTGGAGAATCGAATTGTTGACATCCATTCCATCGTAGACTGCGAGCGAATGATCGTAATCAGCCGGCGAATCAAACAATTTTGCAGCTGGAACGGGGAGAACACCTTCGTCCAAGGAGAGTTCGATTCCAGAGATGGCTTCTCCACTTGGAACACTAATCGACGTTGCATCGTTGACACCATCGGGGTAAGAGCCAATGCTTACGGTTGTTGTTTGACCGAGTGGCGTGGCGTTTGCAGTGACGTCAAATTGCAGATCTTCTGCTGGCCCAACCATTGGGCTAAGCAACGAAAACAGGAACACGGAAAGCAGCAGTGAAACCACGATTCCGTTTGGCTGTCCGCGACCCATGTATCGACGTCAACCTCTCACTCAAAAAGGATTCTTGCGACGACAACTCCCTTTCGACCAACAAGCAATATCAACCGTATGAGGTTCCATAGACACATGAACAATGCTGAGGCGCTGAAAAAAATCGCTGGTGAAGCGGCATGCGAATTCGTCAAGACAGGCATGCGAGTCGGTCTTGGAACGGGTTCCACGGTCAAGTATACCGTCTTGGAACTCGGTCGGCGAATCAAGGAAGAAGGATTGGATATTGTTGGTGTTCCAACCTCTGTTGCGACTCAAAACCTAGCAACCGAAGTCGGCATTCCATTGGTCGAACTTGGTTCCTTGGACGGGTTAGACATTGTTATCGATGGAACCGATGAATTTGATCCACACTTCCAATTGATCAAGGGCGGTGGCGCTGCCTTGCTTCGCGAAAAGATTGTGGCGCAACAATCGGCTGCAATGGTCGTGGTTGCTGATGACCGAAAACAAGTGGATTGCCTAGGCGCTTTTGGCATTCCCATCGAAATCACGCCGTTTGCCTGTGATGTCACTGTATCCGTTCTTGCATCCATGCTCAACTGCAACGTTGATTTGCGAACCGACGGAGATGCACATGTCCTTACCGACAATGGGAACTGCATTGCAGATGCTCGCATTGGCCCAACCATCAACGACCCTATCGCAACCGAAGCAAACATCCTCAATGTTGCGGGTGTTGTACAAGTCGGTCTGTTCAACAACATGTGCGACGCCGTCGTACTAGCCAGTGGCGATGGCGTTCAAACACTGATGAATCCAAAGGGTCGTTTGTAGGCGGGCCTGACGGGGTTCGAACCCGCGACCGACGGATTAAGAGTCCGTCGCTCTACCTGACTAAGCTACAGGCCCACGCCTGCCTCCGTCAGGTTGTATTTAATCATCTTGGGACAATGTCGTTCCAGCATCCCCTCTCATCGCTGAGAGTGCATCGCCTGGTTGGCAGAGAATTGAACGCATCCTCGGCAAACCACGAATGGCATCGATCATGCTCTTGATCTTCGGACCCATTGATCCAGCGGGAAACTGTCCATCATCGAGATAGGATTCGGCTTCTTCAACGCTAAGATGACGATGCTCGGCTTGATGTTCCTGACCAAAATTCGTGTAAACGACTGGAACTCCTGTCGAAATAATCAGTGCCTCGGCCTCAAGGTCAACCGCAAGAAGCGAGGACAAACGATCCTTATCGATGACTGCAGGGATGCCGTTGTATTGACGTTCATGTTCAACAACCGGTATACCACCTCCGCCTCCACAAATGACCACAGCACGCTGATCGACAAGCGTTCGGATGACGTCCAAGTCAAGAATGCGATGAGGTAGTGGGCTAGCAACAACCCGACGTGGCCCGTGAACGGTCGTAGCGATGTCCCAGTCTCGCTCCATGACTTCTTGGGCGCTAAGAACCGGTCCAACCGGTTTTGTCGGTAATGCAAATGCTTCATCCTCAGCGTTAACCAACACGCGTGTCAAGACGACTGCAGTGCGTTCGGGACGATGACGATGCTTGAGAATACTGTTGAGTTGAAGCGAAAGGGTATGCCCAATCATGCCTTGCGTTGCAGCAACCCATTCGTCCATATCGTGGGATGCATTGGAATCCATCGACATCAATTCGCCGACTTGTGGGCCGTTGCCGTGTGTAAGAACAACCGACCATCCTGCTTCGAGGAGATCGACAACATCACTCATAACCTTAGCTAAAACCAAATCATGTTCGTCACCGGTTGAGGATTTTGGAGGTGCCAGTGCATTCCCGCCAATGGCGTACACCACAATTTTGCTCACGATATTGATTGACCGGAGTCCTGTTTGATGCTTTCGCCAATCTGCGTGAACAATTTCGCCTTTCCGATGTGGAACCAACTGGCCAGACTTCAAACATGATATGTGAGAACGTAAACGGGGTGACATGGCCAAAGACATCTGGATTGGTGATGTGCAGAACGGCGATTATGACGGACAAGAAGTCGAACTGAAAGGTTGGATTAAGCGAACCCGTGGTTCAAATAAAATCCGTTTCGTGGTCTTGCGGGATTCAACCGGCATCATTCAATGTGTTGCAAAGCGAGACGTTGTTGGCGATGATGCCTTCGAAGCCATCGCTTCAGCATTGATTGAATCCTCATTGATTGTTCGTGGACGTGTCAACGTCGATGAACGAAGCGAAGGAGGTCATGAACTCGTTGTCTCTGGCGTCGAGATTGTTGGCTCCGTCGATCCAGAACGACCGTTTCCAATCACAGAATCAGCAATGAAAGCGGCCGATGGTGGTGAAACGGAATTCCTTCTCGACAACCGTCACCTCTACTTACGAACGAGTCGCATGACGACGATGCTCAAGATGCGTTCTTCCGTCTTTGGTGCCATTCATTCCTATTTCCGAGATCTCGACTTTGTTGAGTATCAAGCACCGAACTTCGTTGCTGGGGCTGTTGAGGGTGGCTCGACACTTTTCGAAGTTCCCTACTTCGGACGAAAGGCCTACTTGACGCAGTCTTGGCAACTCTATGCAGAAGCTGCCATGCCTGCATTGGAACGTCTCTACACGATTGCACCATCTTTCCGTGCCGAGAAGTCTCGAACACGACGTCACCTGACCGAATTCTGGCATGCTGAAATGGAGATTGCTTGGGCGACGAACGAAGAAGTCATGAACCATGGAGAAGGCGTTGTCCGACACATTGCATCCACATTGCTCGACGAGCGAAGTGATGAATTGGATTCGCTCGGACGTGATTTGGAACTTGTTGCACGCTACGCCGATTCCCCGTTCCCAAGAATGCGCTACGATGAAGCCATTGAGATTCTACAAGGCAAAGATGTCGATGTTGAATGGGGACAAGATCTTGATTACTCAAAGGAAAAGATTCTGACTCAGGACTTCGATGTTCCACACTTCTTGACGCACTATCCAAAGATTGCAAAACCATTCTATCACCGTGTTGATCCTGATGATGACAAATACGTCCTTTGCCACGATCTCCTCGCACCAGAAGGCTATGGAGAAATCATAGGTGGTGGTGAGCGTACGTGGTCTGAGCAAGAAATTCTTGCTCGTCTTGAAGAAGAGGGCACACCAAAGGATGCTTACCAGTTCTACATTGATACGCGAAGTTACGGAGGTGTTCCTCACGGCGGATTTGGGCTCGGAGTAGACCGAGTATGCTCTTGGCTTAGTGGTGCAGATCACATCCGTGAAGTCATCCCATTCCCACGTGATTCCCGACGAGTAACACCTTGAGGCGATGCAATGCAACCCATCGTTGCAATTGGTTGTGGACTTGTTGGGGAATATGTCATTCACAGGCTTGCAGACGATGGCCATTCTGTAACTGCAGTCGATCTTCGCATTCCATCATCACTGAAGCAACGACCAGATATTTCCTCTATAGAGCAAGATGCTATGCAATATGTTCATTCCCTCAGCGATCCAACCATTGTCATCAATATGCTACCCGGGCGTATCGGTCATTCCATTCGAGAACCCCTCGTTCGAGGCGGACATCACATCGTCGATCTCGCATTTACTGAGGAAGATCCACAAACCTTGGATACACTTGCAAAAAAACACAAAGCGACGATGATTTGGGACATCGGAATCGCACCAGGCTTGTCCAACATGCTCCTTGCACAAGCTCAACGAGAACTGGGGCATCTCGATGAGGTGAGTATCCATGTGGGAGGGAATCCAACTGACCCCGACGATGAATGGTCTTACATGGCCCCCTTTTCCCCTTCAGACGTTATTGAGGAATACACGAGGCCTGCCCGTATAGTTCGTGATGGGAACATCGTCACTGTTCCTGCACTTACGGAACGACATCGCATCGAGGTGGAAGGGACTGAAGGAATGGATGCGTTTCTGACCGATGGATTACGGAGTGTCCTTACAACCATCGAAGCAACGAATATGGCAGAATACACCGTTCGATGGCCGCAACACATCGACCGCTGGTTGTCCGAAGGAGACAAGACCCCAGAGGAAGATCTTCTGGCTGCTTGGACATTCGATACGAGTCGCCCAGAATTCACATGGATGAAGGTTCGATGTCAAACCAAGGATAGGGCAAAAGAATGGACCATTGTTGATTATGGCGAAAACGGTGATGGTTCAATGGCACGAACAACAGGCCTTGTCACGTATGCACTCACTTCTTTGTTTGCGACAAACGGTCCAGAACATTGTGGCCTTGAAGCCGGAATTCACTCACCCGAATTGGTCAATGAAGGTACGTTAGTATACGTTCTTGATGTCTTTCAAAAGCACGGTATTTCTGTCTCATAGCATTGGTTCATCGCAATGTGGACAGGGCATTCCTGGAATGAATTCCCCTAAGAGGAAGCCACAGTTTGTGCAGATGCTTGTCAGGAAGTCATCGATGTTGCTCATGCTAAGTCATTGCCAGACTCGTATATTATTCTGAAGGCCGTTCAGACGAACCTGCTTTTGATTTAATGAACTTGAAAAGAATTCGTGAGAAGGACATTGAAGCAATGAAGATGAGAACAGTCGCCCACCATGGAGACTCCGTAGAAGTTGCAAAAAAGTATGCGAATAGAAGAATGCCAAATCCGTACACTGCTCGAAATGCTGAATAGAAAAGAAAGGACTTGAAGAGAGGGTTGTTGCGAATCTTCTGAAAGCTCGATTCATCGCTCATTGTCTGCCCCCTCGCAATGCAAAGAAGGTTCGACATGACTCCAAAACGATCGCCAAGTCTTTTTCGTGAATGATTTCATTTGCGTGCGCATAAGGTCGCTCATCCCATGGGTTGAAGCAAATGGCGTGAGCCGCTTCTTCAAACATTCCAATATCGCCTGCTGAATCACCGACTGCGATGACATGTTCAGGATCAACATTCAATCGACGGCGCAACATACGCACTAAGGCACCTTTCCCATCCATTTGTACTTGATAGCGTCCGTAATCTTGGACGAGCAACGAACCATCGGTTTGTCCTGAACCTGTCGTCCAACCATTGGTGAAAACGTGGAGTTGAGTGTCGTATCCTTTGGCCAATTTGGAGGAGGTGTGACGGTCAATACCACCCCAACGTCGCTGCCACTTCTTTTCGCTTGGGAAAAGGCATGAAATGTCACGAGCGGTTTGTTGTAAGCCGCCACTTACTATAGCGACATGATGGCCATCATCGAGAAGTGATTGAATGAGTTGCTGGTAATTCTTCATCAATGGCATACCTTCCATACAGGCTCGTAAATCAGCATCTGTTATCTCAGTTCCATGTTGATCTCTCCAACTGTTCTTGATGAGTGCAATATCGAGTTTAATCCAATCCCATTCATCCAGTAATCCTTGGTTGTATAGACTAAACGATTCATCGTTGTTGATACCAAGACGATCGTAAACGAATTGCCATGTTGAGAGGTGGTCAACAAGAACACGATCCATATCAAGACAAACAAGTCCACGCATTCACAGACCTCCTCTTGGCTCATCATACTGTGCTTGAACCTGTTCGACTTGCTTCCCCATGATGTAGAGAATGACGGCAATCATCATGGCAAAGAGTCCAAACAATGTCATGGCAATTGTCAGCAACGTGACACCAATCGATTCAGTGGAAAGTTCCGTGAACGTACTAACGACACCACCTGAGAGACGATACCCCAGAACGAAGAGTACAATGCCTGGAATTCCGAACAGGAACAGAGGGTGCCTTGATTCGATCATCCAGATGAACAATTGTGCAAAACGTGATGCTGTTGCAAGGGACTCCCTTTGTGGCAACGAAGGAAGTGTCGTTGACTCGATGACACGTACACGCAGTTGATCCGACAGGTCATGTGCTGTTGCATCCTCATCCGCAGAGATCAACTCTTCCAACCCCTGGTGGCTTACCGAAGCATGTTGGAAGTTCGATGTTCCAAGGAGGCTTTTACTGGGTCGGTTTACTTCACCATCGGCTGTTGTAACAAGTCCTATGTAGACATCCCAGTTTTCTCGAGAACGATTCAAATGAAGTGGAAACTCCCGTAATGACCACTGTTTATTGATGTGGATGAAGAGGTAATTCTCAGCTGGCTCAAGACCCGATTCTTTGAGACATTGGGATACGGCGAGAATGTCAGAATTCTCAGAAGTGAGTACTTTGCATCCTACTTCTTCAACCAGAATTGCGGTCTCATCATCAGACCCAAGGTCAATGAAAACGACATCATTTGTTGCTTGTCGAGCACGCGTGAGAAAGGAAACAACACGCAGTTCGATGTTGCAACCGATGCCAACGATGCGAAGAGGGATGTTCGCCACGATTGCTGCTCAACGTCTTGGCTTTCAATTCTCCCTCACCTGTTCGCCTCACAATGCCTTTTTGCTGAGGAGATTTGCATTGGGACATGATGGGAGGGCATACGATCGGTATCGTCATCCCAGCACGAAACGAAGAAGCGCATATTGGACGAGTGTTGGAAACACTTCCATCCTTTGTTGATCACGCTATTGTCATTGATGACGGTTCGAGTGATGCGACCTACGAGAGAGCAAGCAGTGCTTCTTCAGGAGCCAAAGTGACCATTTTACAGACAACAGGCCTTGGCGTCGGTGCAGCGATTGATCTTGGCCATCAACATCTAATGAAGACGATTGAACATCCATTCGTGAGTGTGGTAATGGCTGGTGATGGACAGATGGATCCGAACGATCTTTCAGCGGTTCTGCAACCGATTCTCGACGATGAGGCTGATCATGTCAAAGGGAACCGGATGTCAACATTCTCGGATATTGAACAAATGCCAAGGAAAAGAAGACGTGCATCTCGAATCCTCGGTTGGCTTACCACACTCGCCAGCGGACGTGTTGTGACAGACCCTCAATGTGGATTCACAGCCACCTCATCGCAACTCCTTCGCCAGTGGAACTGGGAGCATTCATGGAAGGGTTATGGTTATCCAAATTACTGGCTTATTCATCTTTCAAGTCAAGGATGGAGAGTAACGGATGTTCCTGTCAAGGCCGTCTATGCTCAGGAACAATCGGGAATTCAGCCCCTTCGATTCTTTCTTTCTGTTGGAGCCATGATGACCGTTGAGCACCATCGAAGAGCGTTCAAGCACCTGTTTGGTTCAACATGGATGCTGCTCTCGTTCTTGTTCTACATCTCGGGATATGCGCTCGCCATCGTCGCAATTCAACAACCAATTGCTTTGCTCGGACTTCCCTTCGCCTGGTGGATTGCACACAGGCTTGACCGCCTTGCTATGCGTCGAATGGTTGGTGGGCGTACCAAGATTTGAACTTGGGTCCAAGGCTCCCAAAGCCCCGAGTATAGGCCAAACTAACCCATACGCCCTTGAGTTGGGGGACGTGGTTCTCCCTATGAACTTCACTCAAGAAGAAGCCACGTTCCATCACGCTGACGAACGAGTGTTCCATCCAATTCCATCTTTTCAAGCAGGTCGTCGACAAGGAGTTCTGAACCGAGTTTTTCCAAGACAGATTGGACATCTTCTCTGCGGAGAATCAGATCCGCTCCTACCGCTTTTTGAATAGCTGCATAAATGGCTCGTGGAGAGGATGAGGAGGATGCGATAAGCGGTTCGTCCATCTTTTCAAGCTTCTTTCGAAGTTCATCCCGCAATTCCTCAGGCGTGTTGGCTAATGCTACCTCAATCCTAAGTTGAGCCGAGGTTTCTGCTGTTGCAAGGATCGGTGTCGTCGATGGAAGTGACTGGCCACAATGAGGACATTGACGAGGTTGTCCACGAATTCCGTGACAATTACGACAGGCAGGACACCGAACAACCGACCATGTTCCTGCCATGGGTTAACTTTCTGTCAACAGATTATGAAGATTCACAAACTGAAATCTGGACCATCATTACCACGACGAGCACCAGGACGAAGTGCTGGTGCTGCAGGTGCCTTGGTATCAACATGCTTCTTTTCCGGTTCGGCTGAGCGAGTGAGCCCACCACGGATTGGACCGGTTCGGCCACGACCTGCCATCCGAAGTGAATCAGGGAGAATCAACGCTGCGATAGCGACGCCGTGGTGATCTTGCCCTGCAGTAACCTCATCCACAGCAACATCGAACGAAAGAACTTCGAGGTCACGTGAAGCAAGTCGACGCTGAATGTTGCGACGAAGCAAAAGAACCGTTTCTTCGTAATCGGCTTCCGTTGTGATACTGGCCACAATCGCACATTCGTCTCCTTCTGGAGTCTGACACATCGCATATCCAACACCTGCACATGCTGTTGATCCATTCCAGGCAAAGGCCGTAGCCAAGTGACATTCGACAAGTGAACCCATTGGAAGTGGTTCTGGAGGAACGATATTGAATCCGAGTGGAAGCATAGCACCTTGAACTTGAATGAGTCGAGCGTCACCCAAACCCAATTCGACCAAACCTTGGTCGAAGGCATCCTCTGCATTTTCACCCCACGGGGAGACCGCTGTCATCAACCAACCACGAGAGGATTTCGAACTTCCCTCAGCACCTGCCATAATTCCTAACAATGCCATACGGTTCTTGAACAACATGGTAACATTTACACAAAAAACACGAAACGCTATCAGAATAGAAGCTATCGAGCGTTCATGGCCAAGGCGTCAAGGATGCTCTTGCTGCTCGCAACCGTTGGGTTGTTTATCTTGGCCATCATCATGCTACTAAACAGTGATTCCGAGTTAATGGCCATTCCTTTGATCGGTATTTCCGTCCTTGCCGGATTTGGATACATGATGTTTGATGCAGAACCAACATCAAAACCAAACAGTACACCAGGAGCGATTCAACAGAATCATGCCTATCATCATGAAGCATTGGACAAGGACGACCTACCCGACATAACGCAGAGCGAATACGATATCCCGATTCTCTGATTAGAGAATTCGAACGGTTTCCAAATTCTTTGGGGCATAGGTTCGACAACGATACTTGTCACGAAGTTCTTTTCCTAACTCACTGCACTTGTAGTAATCTCCGTGGTGACAGATGATGTTCCGAGGTTTTGGATTCATTGAATCTACGAATGCAAGCAATTGGCGTCGATCTGAATGACCACTGAATCCATCAATGGTCGCCATTTCACAACCGATCTTGACGATTTCAGTGCGGCCGTCAATCTGCATAGGAACTTCACCGAATCCTTTCTGGAGACGTCGTCCAAGCGTACCTTCGGCCTGATACCCTACGAAACAAAGCGAATTGCGTTCTTCATGCGCCCAATTCTGGAAGTAATTCATGACCGGCCCTCCGTTGAGCATTCCTGATGTTGCGAGAACAATGCATGGGCTTGTATCCATGACAATGCTTTCACGTCGTTCAGCACCCTCAACACTGCGGAACCATGGGCTTGTGAATGGATTTTCGCCATCGTTCTGTTGCAACGACTTCCTCAATGAAGATGTTAGGTAATTCGGGTGGCTGGCGTGAATGGCTGTCGCTTCCTGAATCATTCCATCGAGCCATACTGGCACAGGCTTGACAGCCCCAGAGCGGAACAAGTCGTCGATAGCGATCATCACTTCTTGTGAACGACCAACAGCAAACACAGGACAAATGAGTTTTCCATTTCGTTGAAGTGTTCTTGTCACAATATCTTGCAATTCCTGATTGGCTTCTTCTCGAGACGGTTGATAATCGCCGGCAGCGCCATATGTTGATTCGATAACCAATGTTTCACAGCGAGGAAACCGTGTGTTGGCAGCATCAAACAACCAAGACTTCTCAAACTTTTGATCCCCAGAGAACACGATGTTGTGCTTTCCATCTGCAATGTTGAGATGAACGGCCGATGAACCAAGAATATGCCCTGCGTTCGAAAAGGTCATCTTCACATCTGGTGCGATGTCGGTGGTTTGATTCCAATCGACATCAACAACGTGGCGCATGCACATGCGAATGTCTTCCATATCGTAGGGTGCACGCTTTCCTTCTGCACCACCGACTTTGAGATAGTCGGTCTGAAGAAGAAGCATCAAATCACGGGTTGGAGGTGTACAGAAGACCGGCCCACGGTAACCATACTTGAACAGAACAGGAAGCATTCCCGCATGATCGAGGTGAGCGTGGGTCAAGACAACAGCATCAATTTGCTCAAGTGGAAGAGCCTCAGGAGCAGTGAAGTACGGCATTGGATCGGTATCCGATGCAATGTTGACACCAACATCGATCATGATTCGAGATTCGTTCGTTGTCACGAAATGGCAAGCACGACCGACTTCTTGGTAGGAACCGAGAGCAGTGACTCGAGCCCAGGTCGAACCTGGTCGCTTTGGCCTGTGAATGTTCAATCCAAAGTTTCGCAAGAGTTTACGTCGCTCATCAGCGTTCGCTTCTCGATAGCCTCGGATGTCTCTCACAGTCTTGGACAGAATCGGAGGTGTTCGCTCAACAGAGACTTCCCATCCCGTTGATGTTCGAATCTCCTTGGCGATTGAACCACGGCGGCCAACAGCGTCTGATGGGTTCTCGCACTGAATGATGACCTTCCAAATGCAAGGATCGAAGAACAATTCAGAGATGTTCGCAGATTCGGGTACAAGATCCATGATGACTGCAGTTGCATGCTCTTTGTCCATGACCATATCAGGTTCAGGACGCATGACAACTCGTCGCTTGATTTTCTTCGAAATTTTACCTGCCAATCCATCGTTTGAAATGAACGGTTCGAAGTCTTTCGTAAAGATGGCAATATCGCCAGCTTCGAGGTCAACGTTGTACTCGATGTTACGAGGTACAATCTTACTAATTTCATCTTTGATTTCCTTAAACGTCAATCGCATTATCTCATCTCCTACCGCGACATCGCACGCTACGCATATCCAAAGGAATACGGCAACGCCGCGGGAGTAAAACGATGCTCACTTCTTCTTGAGAATAGCATCAATCTCGGATTGTTCCACGGGAACATATCCGTCTTTAGCAGTAATGACGGCAAGATCCATACCGTTTCCGGATGCAGCATCACGCTGACCGGAGGCGTTGAGGGCACGTGCTGCCAATGCGACAGCATCGTTTCGGCTCATGCCTTCTGAGAATCCATCTTCAAGGACACCGTACATGTACGGGGAACCAGATCCTGTCGCACAGTAGACATCAGGAATGGATCCACCTGCCGAATCGATGGAGTAGACGTGAGAACCGTCTGGATCAACGCCAACGATGAGGAGTTGAACCCAGTGTGGACGTCCAGAGAGGATGTTTGCAGTAAATGTTGCAGCACCCTTCACAGTCATGTTTTGTCCTCGACGGAGCTCGAACAGAGAAACCTCTGCAGCGAGGGTTCGTGAAAGGGATTGGGCGTGTCCAACAAGACCTGCTGTGGTTAGCGCAAGATTGTCTCCAATCTTGAACAACTTCTGGACGCTTTTGTTGGCGATAAAGTGCCCCATGGTGGCGCGGTGATCGGCTCCAACAACGACTCCGCCATTGAATGTGATTCCTACGGTACTGGTTCCAGTCTTCAATACACCATCTTGCGCTTCCATGATATCACCAACTCGCCACCCCATATGAACCGTGGGGTAAGCAGTCTGTCCTAGTGAAGCCCCCTTATCAACTCGACGATTGAAAACGATGATTTGGTGCGTTCAAGAAAGAAAGCCTTCTTGAGCCATCGAGGGTAGCCTCGCTCATGGCACGCAAACGTTCCTCGCAACGCGATGAGGGACAGTTCTCACTTGATGATTTCATCAACCAAGAGCCTGCTGATGCCGAGAGTGTTCCAGAAATGATTGACCTCTCACCTCAACCAGAACCAGTAGAAGAAAAACCATCAGAATCGAAACCGTTGCGTACATTCACGATGCCAAGCGCTGCGGCGACAAGTACGCAGCAACCAATCCCTCAGCCAAGAACCGGAATTTACCACGATCTCGGCAAGATGTACCCCCATCCACCCATTCCCATGAACAATACGGGATTGGTTCTTCATCGAGCAACACTCTACGATATGACAGGCATCGACACACTACTCGACTGGGTCAGTGATGGTGATGCCGCCCTTGTTGAAATGGCTCGTTTGATGAATCGAGAGCATGAAGTCGAGACCGTCCTTGCCCGCCTTCACCGATTTATAGAAATGGACATGGGCGGTCAAATCGTACAAATTACTGGAACTCGAGTCATGCTCTTGCCACCAGGATGCGTTGGAATCAGTGGTCTTGAAGACGAAGCCTTCAACGATGATGCGAGTTGGTCAGGTGGAGTCTAATGGAAGAACAAGTTATCGAAATGCCGTGTCCGATGTGTCACGATGAAGACAATCTGCGCATGATTGCTCACGTGGACGAGATTCCCTATTTTGGAGAGCACACCCAAGTCACTGTTCTATGCCACTCATGTGGCTGGCGACAAACGGATTTCATCCCTGCAGAGGGACGCAAGCCAGGCGGTTGGACGTTCGAGATCGAATCAGAAGATGATTTGTCTGTTCGAGTTGTTCGCTCTTCATCATGCACTGTCTGTATCCCAGAACTTGACCTCGAAGTCAATCCAGGAAGTGCAGCAACTGGATTTGTGACCAACATGGAAGGACTCTTGGTACGTTTTATTGACATCGTCAAAATGGTCTCAAACGATATTGGTGATGATGAACCCGAGAATCAACAAATCCTCTTGCATATGCTTCACAGATTACAGAACGCCGGTAAAGAAGGGAAGGCACTCAAGATCGAACTTCTCGACCCACACGGTCTCTCACAGATTCTTCACGATAGAGCCATTGACCGTGACTTGACCCAAGCGGAAATCGACTCGCTACCAGTTGGACCTGATCCTGCTGTCTTCTCAGCTTAGGTCTGCGGCGAAGAACTCATCAACCAAGTGAGCGGTTTGATCCTTCATCTCTTGATGATTCGATAACCAAGCCGTTGCACGGTCAATGCACAGTTGCTTCATCTCACCTGCGAGGAGTGAACCTGCCCGGTATTGTTGATTGATCTCTTGCAAATACGCATCATCATCCTCAAAGAAATACATCATGTATTGATAGGCAACATCGATGTCAGGATTCCCACCAATACGGCGATGCTCCTCAATGGTAGGTTGACCACCAGAAAAGGCTCGCTTGATTTTCTTCTCGACTGCAGCGATGTCATCATCGAGGAAGATGGTCGTCTTTGGCTGACTGCTCGACATTTTATCCCCGGTCAAACCAACAGCGAAGTGGTGATAGGTCGATGATGGAGCAAGGAGACCTTGACCACCAAGCGAGCGCTCATAGGAAAGCATATGCATTCGGATCCGATGAATGTCTTGCGACGTCGCACTTGGAACATTGACCATACCTTCCTTTGGATTGGACATAATGTCGGAGAAGCCCATGCCTTCAAGATTGGAAACAATACCATCGAAGACCGCTTGACGCCGAGCACGATCGACTCGGCCGTTGGGTGCTTGACCCAATGCTTCTGCGTTCTCATCCTGAACAGAAAGACGAACCTGAGCACCACTGCGCTTCCCTGGGCCAACGTTGAACCAATTGGTCTTACCAGCCAACCCACGTGTCAATCGAAGATGTGGATCTTGGTCGACACCAACAGGAACGACAATGGGGCGAAGGCCTCCATACTCGTCCAATTGTGGATGTAAGATATCACCGACTTGTACCATAGGAGCCTGAACGTGAGCAAGATTGGTCTCCCCGCCAAAACCGTAAATGGATTCAAATTCATTCAAGTTTGTACGCTTTCCAAGCTGGAAACCAAGACGTTGAACTGCTGGTCGCTGCGATTGGAAATAGACCTCAGTGGAATCGGAAAGAAGTCCTAGAGCAGCATAATTGGCAACATAATCTTCTCGAGCAATTTGACGACCCTTGGCTAAGGACACACCCCGAGTGGCCTGTGATTCAAGATCTGCAACAGCAATGGTCACATCGGCACCCATCTCCTGATAGTAACGAACTTGTTCAATAACCATTGAGTGCCCAAGGTGCATTCGCCCACTCGGCATCAAACCAGTCAAGACACCAAACGATTCCTTGCGTTGATGTGCGCCGAGGATGACGTCAAGGTCTCGATGGGCGAAGACAATACCGCGTCGATGCAACTTGGTCGCATTGGGCAAATCCAATCCATCGAGGGAAGACAGACCGAATTGGTCGATGATGCGAGCATAATCCGTGGATTGATTGCTGCTCCACGGGTCAATACGTACTGAATCATCACCCATGGCTCACCCTCCGAATGCTTGCTCGAATTAAACCGATTAGAAGGCTTCGCCTCTATTCCTCTTCATACTGGAGATTTTTGTCATACATGAGACCCGCCAATGGTCCAATTCCTTCACGACCAAGAATGCCCATCATAGCCACGATTGTAACAACACCAGCAACCAAGGCAGCATACGGCAACCATGGGAGACGTCCTTCAACCGTGCGAGGTGAAACCAACCACGTGAAGCGTAATTGATCCTCATCATCGAATCGCTTTGACCAGAGGAACAAGTCTGTCGTATCGTGAGCAGCAATCGTTACTGCAGCATCGTATCCATTCCAGAACTGGGTTTGGTTGTGGACATCAAACGAGATGTTCTCTCCATCAAGAACAACTGTAACAACCGTTCCTCGCTTGACCGAGACCAGCAACTCATTCCCATCCATACGCCATCCTTCAGCCGTTTGACGCTCTCCAGTCAAGTTTTTCATTGACTGACCGAGAACATTTTGGACATCGACAACAGTAGCATTCTCAAAGGAAAGACGCCAGGTTGCAGGAATGTTCCAGGCATTCGGAGCAACGCTGGTGCATTGTTCGGTTACAATGGAGGAGAACGTGAACGTAGCAGCTTCTTGGTCAAGATCCTTTGAATGTTCAAAACAACGATTAGCAGTCCAATACGACCACGCTTGTCCCCATGTCGTCATCCATGCCTCAGCATCGTTTTGCAGGTAAGCAGCAATATCTCGATCGTGTCGAATCGTTGCGTCGTTGACCCGCCCTATCCAATAGAGATTGACCAAACCGCCTTCTTCGACCGCATTCTGTACAGTCTCAAGACTTCCAATCTCTTTCTCGAGACTTCCTCCTCGACGACCGATGTTGTACCAATCCCAAACATCGTACGGAACATCATCAGCATCATGCCAAGCAGAATCAATTAAACCGGTTTCATCGCCATGGACAACAAAATCCTGTGATGCGATGTAATTGTGCTGCGCCATGGTCAAGCCATCTGGAGTATAGGTTGAGAGTGCATTATCGCCCCACTTCGATGCTTCTGTATTGTTCTCAATGTACGAACGACATTCCTTTGCCACCGCACCTGGGTCGTTGTACCATGAATAGCCTGGCATACCATAGCAACCAAACTCATCGCCCGATGCCAAGCGTTCATCAGCCAGAGCGGTAGTCAACCAACCGTCTCGCTCCCACTCGACATCAGCAACAACTGGTGCAGCGATGGTTGAACTCGCAAACAAGCCCAACAACAAGCAAGCTACGATACGTCGTGAACCTGCCATGGCATTTCCAATCCAACCCTCTCTTTGAGGTTGGCGTCTCAAGCAGAGGCGGTTGCAGTATGAATCACAACTGGTAGAATTGGACGATCTGAACCGTCGACTGCAACCTCAGAAAGCGTTGTGACATGCTCACAACCACTCGTAATGGTTCCAAAGACGGTGTGCTTTCCATCCAACCATGTGTGTTGATTGATGTCATCCGGCATCAAGAAGAACTGGGATCCACCTGTGTTCGGCATGCTTGTCTTTGCCATCGAGATGGTGCATGAGGTGTGCACCAAACCATTGTTGGCCTCATCAGGAACGTTGTAGTAGACTTGGCTTGGGCAATCGGATTGGTTCATAACATCACCATCGCAAATGCCGTACCACTTTGCAGCGTGACCGCCAGTTCCATCCCCGTTGGTGAAATCTCCACCCTGAATCATGAAATCATCAATGATACGATGGAAGGTGACGTTGTTGTAGTTTCCATCCAAGGCATGTTGTCGGAAGTTGTCGGCATGCATTGGCGCATCAACGTGATTCAATTGGATCGTAATCGAGTAATTTGCAGTTGCTGATGCCAAACTCTCACCATGATAGATTTCGAGTGTGACTGTGCTTGTATCACCTTCATACAAATCGAAATCCCCTGTTGGAGTTTCAGTTTCTTCCATCAATTCTGTGCACCCTGCAGCAGTCATCATCAGAACTGTCAACAATCCAACACCAAACATTCGCTTTCCGTTTCCAAGGCCGCTCATGATGTTCCCAAGTGTTCCAACTATATCCATTCAGCGATTCTTTCACAAAAAAGACACAGGGCACCGTGTGTCCTAGACCTATTTCAACTGATACGTACCAATTTTGATTCAGTAGTCGCTGCACTTGAATGTAGACAAGAATAACACAACCCTGGCCCTGTATTCCTCAATAATCCGTGTAGCACTACTGTATCTTTTTTACAGGATTACTTTCAAATAGGGCAACACTGTCCCAGAAACCAACAAGGAGTTTTTCTAATGAGTACGGAAACCGAAGACCGCCGCGATGAGAGCATATCGCACCGAAGCATGAATAATGAACACGACAGATCTGTTGGTGCACTTGATAGAATGTTGCACAGAGGTGAAATTACGCAAGATAATTATGACCAGATTGTAGCCATAATGCGCATTCCTGGGTTAATGGAGAACCTATCAACAATATATCCCGTTGTGGACACAAGACGCCCAAGAACTGTAACAGAGGACCCCTATTCTGTTCACATTTTTGAGGACTCGATGAGTAACGCTATTCGTAGCAATCCTGAATTTAGAAGAGCAGTTCGTGATTGGCATACCTCATCTCAAATCAATGAAGGAGAACGAATTCAGGCTGCTGCTACTATCTGCGCAAAGGTCATTTCTCGTTTGTTTGATAGAAACCATCGCGTTCATTTGCTCCAAGGTGCGGTTCAATTAGGTAAGACTTCAGTCTGCATCTTGAGTGCTATGTCACTTTGCAAATTGCTTGATAAACCATTACTTGTTGTATATCTGTCAGATTCTCAAAATGGTAACCACCGACAAAATCTAACCGACTGGCGTTCGATTTCAGAACGATGTAGAACGCGAATGCATGTGGTAGCGTCGTTGGATAATGATCATACTCCAAATCGACAAGAATACAACGACAGAGTATTCAGTAGTACGAATAACTACCTGCAAGGCCAAGAAATGCCTGAGTTATTGGTGCTTTCATGCAAGAAAAATCCTGACAATATGGAAGGGTTGTCTTCGGTACTCCAACGACTTAGAAATGCGCATGGTGATGATTTCAGTGTCTTTGTCATAAACGATGAAGCAGACGCACAAACCGTTGTGCCTTCACACACAAACCCTAACAGCTCGTATATTGAACTGGAAACGATCGCAGAGATGGCGGATTACGTATTACATGTTACTGCAACACCTCAAGCCGTACTTGCCATCCCTCACCATCACCTCTTAGCGCCGTGTTCAGTCAGCGTCATGGTCCGACCTGAAACATATATTTCCCCGCACCTAATGTGGCTGCAACCTCATAATCTACAAAAACACGTATTAGACTGGAAATCATCTGGGATTCCTTTCCAACAACAAAGCATTCAAGGTGATTTGTCAATTCTTCAAGATTATGATGAACCTGTTCGTGAGAAACTCAGACACTTACTACTTTGCCATTCAGTCAAGGCGCATTTAATGAGAGAAGATGAAGGAATCGAATTAGCTGATTGTACAGCATTGTTACAGCTAACAAGATTTGTTCAGGTTCAAAACAGAATCGTCGATATACTACGTGAAGTTAGAGCAGATGTCCTACACCTTTGGAACAATGGCAATCAACCGAAAGAAGAATTAATCATTCGCCTAGATGAGATTGTCTCAAGGATTAAGCGTCAAGCCGGCATAATTGGTTCATGTGACGAACTTGATTACCAAAGAATCATCTCAATCATAGAAGAATGTGACATTAGAGCCCATAATGGTGATTTTCCTGAGCCAATAAATTCTGTCACAGATCCCGAGAACCCTCTAAACGCGATTTATGTCGCCCTTGATATGCTATCACGAGCAAGAAGAGTTGTTGGTTTGGTGACTGTAGCAGTATGGCACATGGGCAAGCGACCATCTGTCGACCTATATCGTCAGAGAGATCGTATGAGCGGGCACAGAGATTATTGCCGAAGATACATTACTTGGCATCTTCCTCAACATGTAATCCACTCATTGCATGGAATAGCAATCGCTCAGGAGATGCAGAGATGTTGGCTCGAAAGAGCCGATGAAGACGATATCGATTTACGCTCAGTGAATTTACCTCTATTCTATCACAAAGGAGGCGTTTCCACTTCACGCGCTGATGGCTTAGAGGAAATGAATGACTATTCTATATTCAATGGAGGTAGATTTGATCGTAATTTTTGGCAGCCTATGCCGGTAAATTCATTTGTTAATGAAACCGTAAATTTGATTCAAGTAGCACATGAGAAGGAGTTGTCAATTAGTCAACATAACAAGGGAAACGGTAACCGCCTTCAAATTAGAGGCACTGGAGAGCAGATAGCGGACTTGTTGACTGAAACAATCACACGCCCCGATTTAGGCCTGGCTCCTGAATCTGTAACCTTGCTATTGGAACAAATACGCTCAACGACAAACATTGGCACCTCCCTATCAGAGGTCGCCACTACCTTGACTATACAATTGACTGGGAAGAATCGTTACGCAATTGAAATACCTGGAATGGCAAACTGCAGAATAGCACTCAGAAGCCCATCTGAGAACAAACCCAATTGCGAGATTAGTGGTTCTCTTGGAGGCGGTGCAGGAAACACTGTCATGGATTGGGATCTTGATTGGAGAGCAGATACTAATGATGATAGAACATTACGTTGGCGCAACAAGCGTTCCCCTGTTATGGGAATGCATCTATTACTGACAGGATTGAGGCTACGTGTCGATGATCTGCCAGATTGTAATGAACCAGTAAGATTCGCATTAGGCGCAGAGGTGCCTTTAGGTCTATGGTCAGATTCCGAGAACGCAATGATGCGCCCTGGAGGTAACTATGATGAGTGAAGATGTTGACTTCCAAGTCATAGCACCCAATATTCGTGTAAGGAAACTACATGATTCTGCACAGATAGTACTAATCTTGAATGAGAATGACATCATACCAGACTTTGATATTGGCGTCCACTACTCAATAACACAGACGTTGTTTGAGGAAATTGTGAATACTAATGATTCTACATTGCCGACTGAAGAAATCTTGCTATTGAGTCTTGATCAAACATTGCTTAAGCAGTGCGATTCTTTTGTTGAGGTTTTAAACAATATCCGTTTAGAAGATAACACTGATAGATTTACTCCAATGCATCTGCTTCAAACCATAAGACAATTGAGATTTTGGAGGGAAATACCTCAGATAAAGATCGACATAGTTGGTATCAACGGTGAACTTGAGTTGTTGATAGCAATGATTGAATGGGCAGGTAATGATTATGATAAAGTGACGTGGGTGATTTCAGCATGGGCTGGCAATCAGCCAGGGATTACTTTTGATTTCATTGGTAGAACAATTGTTATCGAACAGAAAACTACTGTAGGAAATGACTCTAGAATACACTCATTTTCATCTCACTTACAAGCTGCCCCACCAGAAAATACACATTCCTACATTAGTTCAATTGGACTTAAAAGAGTTCAAGCAGGCTCACTGGCAGGCTCTAGCCTTTCGGATCGGATTGAATCCGTCAGAGCAATTCTGAACAAGAAATATGATCCTAATGAACCAAGCATACAACTTGTGTTACAGAGATTCAACGACTTAATTTCAGATTCGGAGATGGAAACATGGGAGGGTTTTGATGATCTGTATCGAGTGAACCCTAATTTACCATTGCGATTATATCCATACTCGCAGATTGAAGGAATCGAAGCAATTCGTGAGCACTACGTTCCTGGAGGGTGGCATGGTCCACCATCGTTCGTACTTTCTGAAGACGATGGATTAACAATACAGGATGTGCTCGCTGGAAATACAGGATGGTGTTTTGATGCCGAAGAGGAAGAATGACGACACAAAAGAGGCTTGGTTCCTAAAAGTTGTTGACGCTCTTGGTTTCGAGCATATAGAACAGGAGTCGTATAATTTCATTACGCATGATAATATCACAAACCTGTTCGAAAGTCTACGTGAAGAAAAGAATCTTCGATTGACAACGTTCAACCCCACACGACAAGAGTATCTAGACGAAATTTGTAAATTCATTTCACCCACATATGAACAATCAACCGGGCGCATTATACAGACGAATACAGAACTCAAGCCAGATAAAATGAGCATTTCAAAAGACGAAGATGAAGAAGAACTAGGTAATGATGAATATGAGAAGATCGTTACATTGTACTTTTCAAAAACTGGGAAAACAACAACAGAGTTTTGGAAAGGAATCTATGAAGCATACACTTCCAATATTAATGCAACTAAACAATCTATCATGAAAGTAGAAGTAGTTACTACAAGGTATGAGTTCTTGGTCAAAGAAGGAGAACACATAATATTACAGAATGAAAAGAAAGGAGCTGATGACATTCGACTGAATGTGCCTGCATTTCAGAGACCTTTTGTGTGGAACAAAAAGCACTGGGACATGTGGATTGATTCAATAAGGACAGGTATACCAACCCCTCCAATAATTCTCGCAAGAAATGAAGTAGATGGCCGGTACGAAATAATTGATGGGCAGCAAAGGATTACTTCGATGATTAAATTGAAATACAATCCAGAGTTCCAAAATAGATTGAAAATCGAAAATGTCGACCAACTTAAGCAATGGATTGATGACTATAGCCTTGTAGTCTACAAGATTGACCCTCATTCAGAACTCACCAAAGAACAGATTACAGAATATTGGTCGTCAGTGAAGACTACATTCGAAAGATTGAACATTGGTGGCAAGAGACTGAGACCAGTTGAAATTAGAGCGGCGAGGTACAGTGAAACAGAACTTCACAAACTTGTCGTAGATGAAATCCAAAAAATAATTTCTAACACACATATAAATGAAAATTTTAGCAAACAACTGAGAGAGTTTGTTCCTGCAAAAAAGAAACTCTCAGGGATCACCTCTGACGAGAGCAAACTTACCAACCAAGACATAATGCTGTATGATATGATTACTCGGAGATTAGCATACTCATCCTATTCTGATGTAGATTCTCCAACTAGCAACAATTGTATCGAAAAATACTTTGAACTCACCAGTGACAATTCTGTCAAGAGTCGAGATGATATTGAGAAAATGATTCATTCAGTGGACGCAGCCAGTAAAATCTTTGGAACGGAAAGAGTTGTGTCATGCCAGCCTCAACCACCTCCAAAAGAGAAATCTCACAAGAAACAGCGTTCAACAGCATTCATTATCACTACACTAACTATTGGTCTAGAATACTCACGATATGGACTGCTAAAAAGAGAATTTGACCAACTGATAAATAAGCATGGAGATGAATTAAGTAAAGCGTGGAATAACTTTTACTGGAGTGAAATTGATGAGATGAATCAAAGTTCGACAAATGTTTGGAACAGACAGAGAAAATGGTGTGAGATTGTAAAGTCGATCATTATCAAATGAAGGTTCTATCTAAACCACTCTCAATTAGCTTAAGTACTCTTGACAACTTGGTGAGAATATGGTAAGTCAAATTCGGCGCAGTGAAGCGCGCAAGAAGCTGACAAAACTATGTGCCATGGCAATCATAGATTACGTAGGATCCAGAACTACTCCAAAAAACTCACTCCTTTCGATTGAAAAGCAATACCTCTCAGGTATGAAGATTGCATTAGGTGTCGCAGTGGAAGGAATTACAGGACAAAAGATACCTGAAAACTTAGTGGAGAAGGATAAAATTCTTGCCTTTTTCAATAACGAACTCAGCAACATCGAAACATATGGTTCAACAATCTCATTTACTAACATTAGAAACTTTGCCGAGAAGAATTCCCTACTGTTAGCAGAAGAAGATTTAGGTGGAGTCTCAGAATTATTTTCAGGCCACAAAGCCGTTTGGAAAGATGGTGAGATTAATTTAATTCACAACCCGGCTAGAAGAGACGCAGGTAAAATTTACACTCCATTCGATGTCACTGAATACATGTGTTCAAACGTTGCCAAGGCGATTATCTCTCGCTGTGGTTCTTTCGAAGAAATGCTCAAAATGAAGGTTTTAGATCCAGCAGTTGGCTCTGGCGCATTCTGCTCTCAACTCGTTAGGGTTCTTTGGAAGAAGGCGTCTCGCAAGTGGAAACTGAAAGATGAGACCCAGTTTAGGCATGACATTTGCAGCAAGGTAATTTATTCGGCTGATATTGATGTAGAGGCTTTACAATTAGCAAAAGTAGTTCTTTGGATTTCGGCTGGATGCCCGCAATCAGGACTCGAATTTAACATGGCTAATTGTGACAGCCTAGAAATGGGGTCCTGCGAGGACAAGGTTTCTTGGAATAAAATCACTGGTTTCAGTGTGGATGATGGCTTTGATGTAGTGTTTGGCAATCCTCCATATGTGCGAGTAAAACCTGAAACGTTGCAAGGCTTTACTATGGCAAGTACAAGAAACCTATACTGCGCATTTACTGAATTAGGCATGAATTTATTGAACGAAAATGGATTGCTGTGCTACATAGTTCCACAAAGTATTGTGGCAGCAAAAGAAACATTGCCTCTTAGGCAGCGTTTGATTGATGATGATTCTTCATTGAGAATGCAGATTTTTGACAGTGTCCCAGATTTCTTATTCGATCAAGGAAAGATAGAATCAAACACAAATACGAACATCAATCAACGAACAACAATATTACTGTTGAATCGTAATGAGAAGAACTCAATCTACACTTCACCTCTCTTGAGATGGAGACGAAGGGAAGAACGAGATGATTTATTCAAGAATCTTAGTCAAATTCGAATAGCCAAAAATGACATTCACAATGGTGCAATACCGATGTTAGAAAGCAAACAGGATGTTGAACTATTCCGTAAATTGAAACGTCAAAAGGATACAATATCTGACACCATCGTCAAGGAAGGTGGTAGAGTTTTATTCATACCAAAAGCCATTCGCTATTTCATAACCGCAGTACCCTTTGATCTTGAAAGGCCAAATACAATTCAATTGCGGGTCTCTGAAGAGTACTATCACATTGTTCATTCGACGTTGAATAGTAACCTGTTTTATTGGTGGTGGAGAGTTAATGGTAACGGCTTCCAAGTAGAAATGAAGGATATATTGTCATTCCCAATACTCACTTTAGAGAATAAAATAGCTATGGAATTCAGTAGAAAATTGGATGATGCTGTTGATGATTGCAGGGTTTTCAAACATAATGCTGGTAAGCAGATTCCAAATATCAATTATAATTACAAACAAGAGCTGTTGCAAGAGTTAGATAAGGAGTTATTGAAAACCATCAATATGACTCCGCATGAGCGGGTTTTTGGATGTAAGACTAATTCCCTATTCGGAAAAATGGACGCACTACGAGGTTATAACTCAGATTGATTTAGCACGCACGATAGCGTGGCATCTTCAATAAACTGGTTGAGGCGACTTGAGAAATCTGAAAACAAGTCGCGAAATATCACTTCTGGAAGGAGTTTGCGACTCTCCTCAATAGATGGATGGACTGCAGATAAATTACCTAAATTATTGATTGTATGGAACTTCGAAAAGATCTCTACTGATGCATTTCCAAGCCTGACAAGGCCTGGTAAATTTTCAAAAAAGAGAGACATTGAGGCAATTGTAGATAGTTATGAAATGTTTTTGATTACGGAAGAAGATGCGAGTGTTGTTCCGTGGGAATATAAAATTCGTCATTCCGATCTTGTTCGACTTGACTGGACACAAGAATGGCACGATGAATTGAAGGTAGTCGCCAGTGATTTGAATAGGAAATATTCTCAACGTCCAATCAACTTCCAACTTAGCTTCAAAAATGGCACATACCTTAGACTGCAGTACCAAATTAGTAACTACACAAAGTTACCAAAATGCCCGCCTGAAGTTGCTAAAGTCTTGTCACCCCACCTTGATACTCTAATTGGCATCAAGTTTAGATTGAAGAAAGACCATACCTCAAATGGAGGTAAATCGGGTTGGTATGATAATGAGATGGGAAGGTGGGAAAATGAAAACAACCTGAAAGCATCTGGAACATTGTATGTTAAGCGACCTGGATTTGGTTGGGAAGCATATCCTTCATTTTCTGAGGGTAAACAGGATTATTGGACTGGTTTCGCTATTGATTATCTAATTTCTCACGAACTACCAAACTTTGTCGATCGTGGAGGTCATGAAACAGGAGTGGATCACACACTCAATTTTACTAGAGAACAAAAAAGCCTACACGATTATGACCCAAAAAAGAGCAAGAAAAAGGCACTACATAAGCGGATTTACAAAAAAATTAAGAGAGCCTTACGTCGAATCCGATGATTCTCTTTCTATGATTCTAGACACCTGTTTGTGAGACCATGTTCCATTTCGTTTAGTCGGGACTTCGCAGGTGTTCAATTCTCTTGCAATTTGCGAGATTGAGATGTCATCTTCGTGATATCTCACCTTGATGTATTCAATCCAATACTGCTCTTTTTCATTCTCGATGAGGTTGTTGTCCTCATCTACATCCCAACCGTATTTGTCGTATGTGAATCGCTTTCCTGTATCTTTGAGATGTTGTAAAGCCATACGGGTTCGCTCGCTGATGAGATTTCTCTCCATTTCACCAAAAGCAGCCAAGATTGTGATGAGCATTCTGCCAACTGCTGAAGACAAATCAAGAGGTTGTCCTCCTGACTCACAGAAGTGAATTCCTACTCCGAATTCATCTAATTCTTCTACCGTAGCAAGGCAATCAATGGTGCTTCGAAATAATCGGTCCATTCTGTAAGCAAAAATGTGCTTAATTTTCTGCTTGAGGATGAATTCCTTCATCTGCTTAGCAGCAGGTCTTGACCATAATGGCACCTTGGCACTTACCCCATCATCAATGAAAATATTCTCATCAGGA